>JGI24003J15210_10000292_pt1 | contig 21360 bp, 15 predicted proteins | sample LinPmetageLP28_FD_15210 | JGI IMG/M metagenome (IMG submission 15210)
TTAATAACTACAGGTAAAGCTGAATTTAAAGATGATGTGTCTGTATCAGGCAACACTGTATTTGGTGGCACACTAAGAGTTGCAGGGGCAACGTCACTAGAAGGTGCCGTTGATCTTAATAGTACGCTTACTGTGGCAGGAGCAGTATCACTTGCTTCGACTCTAAGTGTAGGTGGAGCAGCAAACTTTGCCAGCACAGTTACAGTAGTAGGTGCTGCTCATCTCCAAAGTACAGCATCTATAGCAGGTGCAGCAGTATTTGGCAGTACTGTAACTGTAGTAGGTGCTGGTACGTTTAAGAGTAATGTCTCTGTAAGTGGCGATCTTGATATAGCTGGTAATGTATCAGTAGCTGGTACACTGTTTGCTGCTGGAGGAATAACTTACGATGGAGATGTTTCTGTTAGTGGTAATTTAGCTGTTGGTGGCAATACATCAATAGGTGGCACTCTTAGTGTTACAGGCGCAGTGTCACTAGCATCAACACTATCAGTTGGCGGTGTTACTAATTTTCTTAGCACAGTAACAGTTGCAGGTAATACAAGACTTGGAGCAATAGTTACTGTTGTAGGAGCGGCACATCTTCAGAGTACAGTATCAGTAGGAGGTGCTGCAAACTTTGCTAGTACAGTTACGGTAGTCGGCGCAGCACATCTTCAAAGCACAGCCTCAATAGCAGGTAATACTGTAGTTGGGGGAACTTTACGAGTTGCTGGAGCAACTTCATTGGAGGGTGCTGTTGATCTTAACAGTACGCTTACTGTTGCTGGTGCAGTGTCACTTGCTTCTACTCTCTCAGTAGGAGGTGCTGCAAACTTTCTTAGCACAGTTACTATTACTGGTACAAATGTACAAGCTGTTAATGCAAGAGTATGTGCAAGTGCATACTATGGAGACGGCTCAAACCTTACTGGAATTATTACATCAGTAGAAGGTAACTTATCTGTAACTAATCTTTTGGTTGGTGGTACTGTAACGGTTGTTGGTGCAGGTACTTTTAAAGATAGTGTTTCTGTGTCTGGCAATATAAATGTTGGAGGTACTGTCACAGTTGCTGGAGCAGTATCACTAGCCTCTTCATTATCAGTAGGAGGTGCTGCAAACTTTGCATCTACAGTTACAGTAGTTGGTGCAGCACACCTTCAAAGTACAGCTTCAATAGCAGGTAATACTGTAGTTGGAGGCACACTCAGAGTTGCTGGAGCAACTTCATTGGAGGGTGCTGTTGATCTTAACAGTACGCTTACTGTTGCTGGTGCAGTATCACTTGCTTCGACTCTAAGTGTAGGTGGAGCAGCAAACTTTGCATCTACTGTAACAGTAGTCGATGCTGCACATCTTCAGAGTACAGTATCAGTAGGTGGAGCAGCAGTATTTGCCAGTACTGTTACAGTAGTTGGTGCTGCTCATCTCCAAAGTACAGCTTCAATAGCAGGTAATACTATAGTTGGAGGTACACTAAGAGTTGCTGGAGCAACATCACTAGAGGGTGCAGTTGATCTTAATAGCACACTTACTGTTGCTGGTGCAGTGTCACTTGCTTCTACACTAAGCGTAGGTGGAGCAGCAAACTTTGCTAGTACTGTTACAGTAGTTGGTGATGGTACGTTTAAAAGTAATGTTTCTGTTTCAGGAAATCTAACAGCAACTGGAACGGCTGTTAAATTTATTAATGCTGCTGTATGTGCATCTGCATACTATGGTGATGGTAGTAATATTACAGGTATAGATGCAGACGTAGGTGGAAATATTTCTGTTAGTAATGTTCTAGCTGGAGGTACGCTCAGAGTTGTGGGAGCAACTTCTCTTGAGGGTGCAGTTGATCTTAACAGTACACTTACTGTGGCAGGAGCAGTATCACTTGCTTCTACTCTTTCAGTAGGTGGTGCAGCAAACTTTGCATCTACAGTTACAGTAGTTGGTGCAGCACACCTTCAAAGTACAGCTTCAATAGCAGGTAATACTGTAGTTGGAGGTACACTAAGAGTTGCTGGAGCAACATCACTAGAGGGTGCAGTTGATCTTAATAGCACACTTACTGTTGCTGGTGCAGTATCACTTGCTTCTACTCTTTCAGTAGGTGGTGCAGCAAACTTTCTAAGTACTGTTACTATTACTGGTACAAATGTACAAGCTGTTAATGCAAGAGTATGTGCCAGTGCTTACTATGGAGATGGTTCTAATTTAACAGGTATTTCAGCAGATATAAGTGGAAATATTTCTGTTAACAATGCTACAATAGGTGGTACTTTATTTGTAGGCGGTACTGCCACAGTTGCTGGTGCAGCACATCTTCAAAGTACAGTATCAGTAGGTGGAGCAGCAGTATTTGGTAGTACAGTTACAGTAGTTGGTGCAGCACACCTTCAAAGTACAGCTTCAATAGCAGGTAATACTGTAGTTGGAGGTACACTAAGAGTTGCTGGAGCAACTTCATTGGAGGGTGCTGTTGATCTTAATAGCACACTTACTGTGGCAGGAGCAGTGTCACTTGCTTCGACTCTTTCAGTAGGTGGAGCAGCAAACTTTGCATCTACAGTTACAGTAGTTGGAGCAGCACATCTTCAAAGTACAGTCTCAGTAAATGGCAATGCTATACTTGGAGGTACACTTAGAGTTGCTGGAGCAACGTCACTAGAGGGTGCTGTTGATCTTAATAGTACACTTAGTGTGGCAGGTGCAACACATCTTCAAAGCACAGTCTCAGTAAATGGTGCAGCAGTATTTGGAAGTACCGTAACAGTAGTTGGTGCCGTACACCTTCAAAGTACAGCCTCAATAGCAGGTAACACTGTAGTTGGAGGAACGCTAAGAGTTGTAGGAGCAACATCACTAGAGGGTGCGGTTGATCTTAACAGTACGCTTACTGTGGCTGGTGCTGTATCTTTAGCATCAACTCTTAGTGTAGGTGGAGCAACCAATCTAGCAAGCACTGTTACTGTAGTAGGCGCTGGTACATTTAAAGATGACGTATCAGTAAGCGGTAACACTGTACTAGGTGGTACGCTTAGAGTTGCTGGAGCAACATCACTAGAGGGTGCTGTTGATCTTAACAGTACACTTACCGTTGCAGGAGCGGTTTCTCTAGCCTCGACTCTTAGCGTTGGAGGAGCAACTAATCTTCTTAGCACTGTTACTGCTACAGGTAATGCTGGATTCTTAGGCACAGTACGAGTAAGCGGTGCTACAAGTCTTGAAGCTGGTTTGGTTGTTGGTGGTAAGGCAGAGTTTGATAGTGATGTATGTGTATCAGGAAATACTCAGTTAGTTGGTACACTTAAAGTAACAGGTGCTACTACTATTACAGGTAACTCAGGCTTCTTGGGAACTGTTAGAGTATCTGGTGCTACTTCTTTGGAAGGTACTACACACATTACAGGCACAGCTACGATTACAGGTAACTCTGGTTTTCTTGGAACTATACGAGTATCTGGTAATACTTCTCTGGAAGGACAACTACAGCTAACTGAGTCAGCGGCTGCTGCTGTACATACCACTGCAATTAATGGTGTGACGTCTGTGTCTCTTAACTTCGGTATAGCACAGAACTTCTTTACCTCTGTTACTGCCGCACATACACTGGCACGTCCTACCAATGCAAGAGTAGGACAGGTTGGTAGTATTCTTCTTATGCAGGATGGTGGCTCTGGTACGGTTGCTTATAATGCTTGTTGGAACTTTATTGGTGGTACAGCCCCAACATTCTCAACTGCTGATAATGCAATGGATAGATTAGATTATATTGTTGTATCTATTTCCACTGATAACACTGCTGAAAATATTCAAGCAGTAATGACACAAGCTTATAGTTAGGATTAATAAGAATGGTATTTAGTAATAATCTTTTAATGGGTGCTGCTGGTCAAGCAACAGGATATGAGATTGATCAGAGCATTCGTTTTAACGACAACGATTCTGCTCATCTAGCAAGAGACGGTTTTGGTCAAAGCCCGACATCTTCAACAGTTTGCACCATTAGCGTTTGGGTTAAACGTGGTAATAATTTTGGATCAAACTCCGTAATTATTTATGGTGGCGATCCAAGTGGTTCAACAGCAGAATCATTACGTTTTGGTACGGGCAATCAACTTCAGTTTAGTCAAGCGTCCAGTGATTATGATTTAAAGACAACCCAACTTTTTAGAGATGTCGGGGCGTGGTATCACATAGTTGCTGTCCTTAATACCGGCGCTGCTGAAAGCAGTAGAGCCGCACTATATGTTAATGGCTCTCAAGTCACGGCTTTTGCTACAGAGAATTATCCCGGTTCTAGTTATTCAACAAACTTTACTGCTAACAGTAGTTCTGTTGAGCATGTAATAGGATCAAACGCCTCTGGGGGTGGTGCGTCTCAGTTTTTTGATGGTTATATAGCCGAGTTTAATTTTATAGATGGTCAAGCCTTAACTCCTGCCAGCTTTGGTGAAACCAACGCCGATGGTGTATGGGTGCCAAAAGCTTACTCAGGAAGCTATGGAAATAATGGTTTTTTTATAGATGGCCGGGATAGCTCTGATCTTGGAGACGATGAGTCAGGCAACGGAAACGATCTTACCTCCAGTGGACTAACCACCGCAGATCAGATGGGCGATACGCCGACTAACAATTTCTGGACATTAAACCCAACTGATCGTCATGCCTCTAATGTAACCATTCTTGATGGCAACTTGAGGGCTGATTGTACGTCATCAGCAGAGGGAAGCGTGTTTGCGCCAATGCTTCCCGAAACTGGCAAGTGGGCATGGAAAATTACAGCTACATTAAACATGGGCAGTGGTGCTGAGTATCCTGTTCTTGGGATTGTTCCTTCAAATAACGCAGATTTACGTAGCCCGATGCGTTCCGGTGGCACAGGAGAAGGCTATGGTGCAGATGGACGTTTCTTTTCTGCGTCAGCAGGTAGCAACTCTTCTTATGGGGCAGCTTGGGCAGATGGTGATGTAATTGAAGTTGGTTGGGATGCTGATAATGGTGCGTTAAGTTTTTGGCATGAGGGTTCAGCACAAGGTGTTGCTGTAACAGGATTAACAGGACGGTGGAAGCCAGCGCAAGATCACTATTCAACTGCTGGCGGTGATACTTTGTCAGATTTTGGTCAAAGCGGATACACACCTACTGATAGCTCTTACAAAACTCTCTGCACCGCCAACCTTCCCACACCAACAGTCGCAGATGGGTCAAAGTATTTTCAGACTACGCTGTACACCGGCAATGGAACAGCTATTGGCTCCGGTGGTCTTGAAGTAAATCAATCTGGAAACAGTACATTTCAGCCTGACTTTGCTTGGATTAAAAACAGAACAAGTGCTGGAAATGAACATGATCTTTACGATGCTGTAAGGGGTGTTACAAAAGTACTCTTTTCTTCTACTACTCAAGCGGAGGCAACCGTTTCAGAGGGTCTAACCAGTTTTGACACAGATGGGTTTACTGTCGGAAACAGAGGCGAGGTAAATACCAGCGGCAACTCTATGGTCGGATGGCAATGGTTAGCCAACGGCTCCGGCAGCGGCAACACTGATGGCAGCATCAACACAACTGCGACATCCGTTAATACCACGGCTGGGTTTAGTATTATAGAATGGTCCGGCACAGGGGCGAACGGCACTATCGGACATGGGTTAGGTATCCAGCCCTCGCTCTACATTGTGAAAAATACTGCTACAACAAATAGCTGGATGGTGGGCAGTACGCTCTACCCCAATACAAAATTCCTTAACCTAAATTCTTCTGATGCTCTTGATACAGCAGCGGCTGTCTGGAACAGCGCATATCCAACTAGCAGTGTAATTAATCTGGGCAGCAATGTTGCCAGCAATGGTAGCGGCACGAACAACATGATCTGTTATGCATTCGCAGAAATTCCCAACTATAGTTCTATCGGAAGTTACACCGGCAATGGATCGACAGATGGTCCTTTTGTTTACACGGGTTTCAAACCTGCTTTTATTATCTTTAAGGTAACTTCCAATGCTCCTACTGGTTGGGTAATGTTGGATAACCAACGAGATACCTATAACGCTGTAAATCATGTATTACAGCCTAATGAAAATTCTGCTGAAAGCAGTGGCTCAGATAACTGGGACATTCTTTCAAATGGATTCAAAGTGAGAACGACTTGGGGTGCTGTCAACGGTTCTGGGTATACAGTGACATACATAGCCTTTGCAGAACACCCATTCGGCGGTGACGGCGTTGCACCAGCTACAGCAAGATAATAGGAGAAGAAAGTAATGTGGAAACATAATGGCAGAACGATTACAGTAGGTAGAGCATGGACCGCTGACAATGGTGTTCAGAATCCTGCTAACTGGCATATCTGGTCTGCCTCAGAAAAAGTAGCTGCTGGTGTTGTTGAGATAGTAGAAGAAACTCCACCTGATAGTAGACTATATCATTGGGGACAAAACTCTGATGGTACTATTACATCTACTGCTAAAGCTATTGAAGATGTTAATGAAGTAGATGAAGATGGTAATGCCCTATTAGATGAAGATGGAAATCAAGTTGTTACTCTTGGTGTTAAGTCTAATCTAATTCAAGAAGTTAAGGTACAACAAGCATCTCTTCTTTCACAGAGTGATTGGGCAGTTGTTCGTTATATAGATACAACTGTAGCAGTACCATCTAATATACAAACATGGCGCAATGCAATTAGGAGTAAAGCAACAGAGATGGAAACAGCTATAACCAATGCTGCTAATACAGATGCTATTGCTGGACTATTTTTAACATATACAACAGAAGATGATGGTAGTATTACAAAGTCAGGTATACTCTATGATTGGCCTGAGTTAGTAGAGTAATGTTTTATTATATCTCAGTAATTATAATAACAATGTTACCTACAGGTGAACCTATTAAAGAACATTCTGTAACAGGACCATTTCCTGATATAGTAAACTGCATGAACTATGCAAATGTTATTAATCAAATAACAATAGAAGCAAACACAAAAATTTTACGATCAGAGTGTAAAGAAAAAGCTAAAAGAAAGGCAGTATAATGGCAAGTACATATACAACAAATCTTCGCCTAACAAAACAAGGGGATGGAGAAAATCCAAACAGTTGGGGAGCTATTCTCAATGATGGAGTTATCAGTCTTGTTGATGATGCCATTGCTGGATATACTACAGTATCAATTGGGAGTGCTGCAACTGTAACCTTGACTAATGTTCAGGGTGCTGGTGATCAGGCTCGTTCTGCTATTCTTGAATTTAAAGGAACAGTTGGTGGGACGCACAATGATATAGTAGTTCTTATCCCTAATAATTCTAAATCTTATATTGTTAGAAACTCTGTATCATATAATGACGCAACAGATTCAGTGGTAATGAGAGTAGCTGGTCATACTGGAGTTACAGTTAATTCAGCCGAGACTGCTTTATATGTAACTAATGGAACAACAGTATATCCTGTAAAAAGTAATACCTTTACAAATCTAGTAGCTACAACTATTACAGCAGGAACTGTAAATACAAGCACTCTTAATGTTTCTACGTCTGCTCTTTTTGTTGATAATGCTAAGTTAAATATTGGAACTGGAAGTGATCTTCAAATTTATCACGATGCTTCTAATAGCTATATACAAGAAGCAGGAACAGGTAACTTAATTGTTGGATCAAATATCTTTGCTGTTAAAAATGCCGCTGTTAATGAAACTATACTTACTGGTACTGAAAATGGTGCAGTTGAACTATACTTTGATAATGCTAAAAAATTAGTAACAACTACTGTTGGTGTTTCTATTACAGGAAATATGGTAGCAACTACTTTGTTTGGAGATGGTAGTAATCTAACAGGGCTTACAACAGGATTACCAATAAACTATTTAGGTGGTCTTACACTTTCTAATAATAGTACTGATTCAGCACATGATATTGATATAGCTGCTGGTGCTGCCAGAGACAATGCAAATGGTACTGATTTAACATTGTCTTCTGCTATGACTAAACAAATAGATGCAACATGGGCATCTGGAGATGGTAATGGCGGTATGGCAGATGGTGTATCTTTATCAACAAATACTTGGTATCATGTTTTTGTAGTTGCAACCGATGCTGGAGGAGTTGATGCTGGTTTTGATACGGCTGTAAATGCATCTAATCTTGTAGGAACGTCAGGAGTAGCTTCTGCATTTCGACGTATAGGTTCTGTTCTTACTGATGGTAGTAGTAATATTATTTCATTCATTCAGTTTGGTGATGAGTTTATATGGAGTACACAAATTAATAATGTTAATGGTAGTGGTCTGGGAACAAGCAGAGTTTTGCAAACAGTAACTAGTCCTTTAGGCGTACAATGCCGAGCAATTCTAGGACTTGTAGGAGTAGTTGCAGGTTCAAACTCTCAGGTTGTAATAACACTTACAAATCCTGATGTTGATGACGCTACTCCTGCCAATAGTAATGCAAATAACGCTGGTGAAAATAGTTCTGATGCAAATGGTACATGGGCTGCTGGCACTCATATTGTTCTAACTAATACTTCAAGTCAGGTTGCCTTTAGACAAAGCTTTAATAGTACAGTATATATTAATACTAATGGTTACTATGATAGTCGTGGTAAGTAATATAAAGTCATAACTAGGATAGAATAGAATGACAGAACTTAAAAAGTTTGATTTTAAACAAGGCTTTAATAGAGAAACAACCCAGTATGCTGAAGAGGGTAGTTGGTTTGACGGTGATCGTGTACGTTTTCGTGCAGGTCGTCCTGAAAATTTAAGAGGTTATCAGACCAGAGCTTTGGCTGCTACTTTTGATGGTTCTGCCAGAGACTTAATTACATGGTCAGACAGTTCTGGAATAAGTAGGATTGTTTTTGGTACGCCTGATAAACTTTATGAACAAGATGGCGATCAGTTATATGACATTACGCCTATTGTTACTGCCGTTACACTGGCAAGCTGTTTTGGAACTTCTTCAGGTAGTACAAGAGTTTGTTGTTCCGATGCGGGACACAACCAGAAAGTTGGTAACTATGTTCTCTTCACTTCTTCCGCAGCTTTTAATGCTGTAAGTTTACAGGGAAATGTTTATCCTATAACATCAGTAGCAAGTGCTAATGTATTTACTATTAGTGTAAGCAGTGCTGCCAATGCAACTGGCAGTGATGTAGGATCAGCAACATTTCAATATTATTTACCTACAGGTTTTTCTGTTGTAGCAGCGGGACTTGGTTATGGTGCTGCTTCTTTCCAAGCTACTGTCTGTGCTTCAAATACTAGAGCATGGAATCAGCCAGCATCAAGTGGTATTGCTTTTGATGTAACGCAGTGGAGCTTAGATAACTGGGGAGAAGATATTGTAGCTAATCGCAGTGGAAGTAATATATTTTATTGGGATGTTGATAGTTCTACAATACCGGGTCAAGTACATGCTGCTTCTATAACAACCTCTCCTATTAGTGTAAACTCTATTCTTGTTTCTCCAAATGATAGACATCTTATTGCTTTTGGAACTAACGAATTTGCTGTTGATGCTACAGTAAGTGGTACTTTTAATCCTATGCTAGTTAGGTGGTCTGATCAAGATGATAAAAGTAATTGGGTTCCTGCTGCTAATACAACGGCTGGTGAAGTTGTACTAACTGATGGTACTAAAATTATAGGTGCAAAGCGTTCAAAGAATGCTATTAATATTTGGACAGATAATTCTTTATGGACTATGGCTTTTGTTGGACCTCCCTTTACGTTTAGATTTACACAGGCTGGTAGTAATTGTGGTATGGTTGGACCTCATGCTGGTATTGATTTCAATGGTGTGACATACTGGATGGGCTTTGGTAACTTCTATAGATTTAGTGGGCAAGTAGAAACTTTACCCTGTACAGTTCGTAGATTTATCTTTGATGATATTAATCAAAACTACTATACCAAAGTATATGCAGGAACCAACTCAGAGTTTAACGAAATCATTTGGTTATATCCTTCAGGCGATAGAACGGAGTGTGATAAATATGTTATCTACAATCCTGTTGATAATTATTGGGTATACGGTACTATGTTTTTTACTACTTTTGCTGATAAAGAAGTATTTGGAAATACCATCACAACAGGCGTTACGGCGGCAGGTAATAATATTTATAACAATGAGCCTGTCTCTGTATTTGTTGGTGCTAATAATGAAACACTAAGTTCATTTGTTGAGTCTGCTGATTTTGATATTGCAGATGGTAATGCCATCATGTTTATGAACAGAGTTATTCCTGATTATGAAATGGTAAATGGTGGTAAAATTAAAATGAAGATTACTACTCAACAGTATCCAGAAGCTTCTGAGGAAGTTACAAAAGAATTTGATATTACAAATGCAACACAAAAGGTTGACTTCAGAAGTAGAGGAAGGCAAGCTAAAGTTAGGGTGTCTTGTGATTCCAATGGTACGAGTTGGAGATGGGGATCACTTCGACTTGCACTACAGGGAGATGGTAGAAGATAATGGCAAGATACCCTACTTTACCTTTTGTTATTAATAGTGATAGTATAGAAGATGCTTATAGTACAGTAAGAAATTGGGCATCTGCTTTGGTAAATGATTTGGATACAAGAGATACTCAGATAGACACAAAACCATCTACTAATATATTTACTGTTACTACAGTTACAGAAATAGGACGACCCAAGAAAGGCGATATAGCTTACTCAGTAAGTTCTGGTAAATTTAAAGGCTATGTAAGTCTTGGAGCAGAAACATCATGGCAGGATTTAAATTAATGAACTCAATTAGCGATCATATGAAAATGATACAAAATAGTACTCTGTTAAAAAACTATAATACTGGTCAAGCTCTTGATCCTTCTAGATTTAGAATAGATCAAGCGCAAGAACAATTTGGCAAAATGAATAAAATAGGGTATAATAGTAGTAACTTTATTGCAGATCAAACAGCATTGCAATCTAATTATGGGAAGTTAAAATAATGGCATTAAGAGAAATGATGGAAATGAAAGAAACAATGGGTAGTCAAGGAATGCCTGAAAGCCTTGATACTATGGCTGCTGTACGTAGTGGCGGTATGCCCCCACCTCCTCCGCAAGCACAGGGAATGATGCCTCCTGCCCCTTCTCCTGCAATGGCTCCACAAGCTATGCCACAACCAGCACCAGCAATGGGTGGTCCTGCCATGCCTCCTTCTGGTCTTGCTGGTATAGCTCCTCCTGTGGCTGCTCCTATGGCTCCTCAAGCTGAAACCGATCCTCTTAAAATTATGGGAGGTATTGCCCTTGCTACTTTGATGGAACGTGGTGAGAAAAAAAATATGTTTGAAAGTTTTACCAAAGCAGCAGAGGATAGAGGAATGTCTCTTCCATCTTCTGATAGTGGATTAATGAGACTTGCCGCTGAAGGTGGTCCTGTACTTTATCGTAGAGATTCTGGTCCATTAAATACTGGTCCTACTAGAGATGAAATATTAAAACAAATGCAAGACCTTGCAGTAGAATATGGAGTTGAAGGATCAGAATATGTTGCTGCTGGTCTGCCTAATATGATAAGTTTTCAATTAGGACAACCTCTTAACTTTGGAAACAATCCTCGTATGCCGGGTGGCGGGTATGCGGAACTTTTGTATCGTCGAGGAGAAGGGCCGGGAGGATATCAGCCTAGAAGTGGTGGTGCAGCAGCTTTTGAATCTCAATATAATGCTTTGCTTAATCAGTTGCAAAATGTTAATAATAGACCAGCCGAACCTGCTAAACCTAAAGAATTTATTGGTATTGATGATGGAAGGTATGGAGGTTTAAACGATCCTAACCTACCATCATTTGATGCTGCACAACAAAGAAATCAATATAGATTGGCTACTGGTTTCTTTGAACAACCGCCGGGTCCAACTGTTAATACAGAAAGACTACTAACACAGGCATATGGTGAAGGCAGTCCTATTCTTTCAGAAATTATGCAGGGATTACAGCCCAGACGTAATCCTAATGATTTTGAAACCGCACGGTTAGCCTATGCTAATCTACCAGATGTTCAGCTACCTCCTGAAGTTGAGGCTAAAAGTGGTGGTGGTTTATACGAGTTAGCTGCTGGTGGTGAGTTTGCTGGCAGAGTTCCCGGTGATGGTGGTGGTATGCAGGACAATGTATACATGCCTATCAAAGAAGGCGAAGAGCAAGTTGCTACTCTGGCTGTTAGTCCTACAGAATATGTTGTTGATAGTCATACAATGGCTGCGCTTGGTAATGGTAATCCTGATAAGGGTGCTGACTACATGGATGCTGTTGTTAAAGGTATACGACAAGAAGCTTATGGGACTGATGAACAGCCTAATGAAATTAATGGTTTGCAAACTCTTGTATCAATGATGGGTTAATGAAGTTTATAAAAATACAACCACAATCAATAGAATTAATTTGGCCTCTGGTTAAAGACTTAGTTCAAAAACCAATAGATTTTAATCTTGGTGAGTTTAATTTAGAAGATGTATATAACTGGTTAACAAATGGATATATGCATTTATGGATTATAGGTAATGAAGAAGAGATATTAGTAGCAGTAGTTACAGAGTTTGTTACTTATCCAAGAGAAACTAGACTACGAATAGTTCTTGCCGGTGGTAAGAAAAATAATATGAATAGATGGTTTGATATTTTTTGGGATAAAGATTCTGAGATACATAAGTTTGCTAAGAAAAATAATGTAAAAAGATTTGAAGTGTGCGGTAGAGATGGTTGGCTTAGAGTTCTTGCAAAGGTTGGCTTTAAAAAGTTCTGCACTGTTTTAACAAGGGAAGTGGAAATATGACTGTGAAACAAAATATTAAAATGTTTTTAGATGACTTATCTGTAAAGGATAAGATTGAAGTTCTTAAAGAACTTTATAAAGACATTGCAGAACTTGGTGTTGAGGGAGATACTGAGCTTGCCCATATTAATACCTTTGAAGCTAATCTTCTTAGAAAGTGTGGTGGTTCTGGTACGCTTAATCCCAACACAGGTCTTCCTCAGTATAGTAAAGGTGGTGGTGGTACTCCGCAAGCTACCTTCCAGAACACTAATCAGTTCTCCAGAATACCTGATGAAGTAGCTCCCTTTGCTTCTGATGTTTTGACAGAGGCTCAAGATTATTATCGCATGATAATGAATCAGGGATATGATCCTTATACTGGTGCGGTAACTGCTCCTCAGACAGAAGAGCAAACAGAAGCACAGGCTGGCCTTGCTGCACTTGGCAGGGCAGGACAGGGAACTACTCTTCAACAGGAAGCTCTTGACCTACAGCGTCAGCAGGGAGAGAAGTTTACTCCTGAAGTAGCACAGGAATATATGTCTCCGTATCAGAGAGCAGTCACTGATATAGAAAAGAGAAAAGCTGTTGAAGACTTTGAACGTAATATTATGCCACAGTTTGAAGCACAGGCTGTACAGGCTGGTGGTATGTCTGGTCTTGGTTCACGGGCTGGTGTACAGGCTGGTATTCTTGGAGAAGGTTTGCAGACAAGGCTTGGAGATATTGAAGCTAAAGGATTGCAGTCATCTTTCCTTAATGCTCAACAGCAGTTTCAGAATCAAAAGCAACGGGAAGCAGGACAGGCAAGTCAGACTGCTGCACTTGGCCCTGCTATGTTTAGTCAAGGTCTTGCTCAACAGGGAGCCTTGCAAACTGTTGGTGAGCAGAAGCAGAACCTTGCTCAGAAAGCTTTGGATGAACAATACTTTAAGTTTTTGGAACAGAAAGCATTTCCTGAAGAACAGCTTGCTAAGTATTCTGGGTTTGTCTATGGTAATCCCCTCTTGTCGCAGCGTGATGTAACCAGTACATCACAGGCTGGTCGTAACTTTAATGCACCTAGCAGTGGCGCACAGTTGCTTGGTACTGGTCTTGCTGCTGCTAATACATTCCGTCAGATTGCACCTCAGACTTTTGGTTCCTTTACTTCAGGAGTTGGTAGTGTATTTGGTAAAACTGGTGGTGGTTTGTCTGATATTATTGAAAGGCAAGATGGTGGTAATTTAACTGCTTATGAAGCTTCACGTAAAAGATTAGCAAATCTTCCTCAGTTTAATAATAGAGAAACTGGTAGAGCTAGAGCAGCAAGAGAAAAAATAGAAACAGACGAAGCACGAAACTTACTGTATACTCCTGCATCTGATTTTACAGGACTAGAAACAGGACCACTTCCAGAACCTTCTATATCTCCAGAAGATTTAATTAAACTAGCAGAAAGAACTCCTAGCGAAGCTCCTTCTGGTATTGATGTTGAACTTTATAATAGGTTTGGAGATAGAAATCGACTTACTCAAGATCAGATTGATGCAAGAATGCGGCCTGATATGTATGACCCTGATGTTGTAAGAAGACGGGCCGAAGAAAGAGAACGTAGAAGAGAAGGCTTCTATGGTAAGTCTGATAAAGAAAGAAGAGCTTTTAATAAGAGTATGGCTGATCGTCGCAGGGCTGAGAGAGATGCTGACTATCAACGTAGAAGAGAACTTATTGGTGAGGCTGATCCTATAGGAACTCTTCTGTCACAGTTATCTCAGAGCCTTCTAAGAACAAGAGACTATGACGAAACAACTGGTATAGGTGCTAGACTTGCTGAAGGTCTTGGCAATACAACCTCTAGACTAAGCGAAGCAGATAAAGAACGTAGAGCAAAGCTTCTTAAAGTTGAGGATGAGTTTGGAAGAAGAAGAGCCGAAGAGTCTGAGAAAGAGTTTGAGGCTGAAGGTCAGCTATTGTCCAGAGGAGAAGAGCGTGAAGCACTGGCACTGGCAAGAGAGTTTAAGCTTGAAGATAAGATACTTGACCTACCGTATGCTAAACAGCGTAAGGCACTTGAGCTTATCAATGCTGGTCTGAAAGGTGAGAAGCTTAAAGCAGAGATTGAAAAACTAAAAGCTGAAGCAAAAGCAGAAGGTACAACTGAATTAAGTCCTACTGAAACTAATGCTCTTATAAAAATGTTTGATAGTAATAATGCCGCAGTTTTTGGACAAGCTTTTATTGATGGAAAACCATTTCCTGAAATTGAAGCAGACTTAAACAAAGCTAGACAAAAAGCTATAGAAGTTGCTAATACACGAGGCATCCAAGCGGCAAATGAAGAATACATGAAGATAGCTCAACGAATAAAAGATGCTTATAACGCAGGACAATATAGTAAAAATAAGGTATAATTAAATGGCAACTAACTTTAGTATTTTTACTGAGGAACAAACTAGTCCTGCTGAAAATGTTTTACCAGAAAACCAGACACAATCTTCTGGAAACTTTTCTATATTTAACACTACTGAACAAACTCAACAGGCACCTACAAAAACTAAGGAGCCTGAACAATCTACTATGGATAATCTTGTTAAGAATCAGGGCTGGTTGAAAGATGCTAAGACTATCTATAAGCATGAGAAGGGTGAGGACTATAAAGGTTCTGACAAAGACTTAGACTATTGGTTTAGGAATAGGCACTCTCGCTTTGGTAATGACCTAACTAATTTAGGTATGACTGCTTATGATGCTGCTCAGTTAATGGATGACGATGTTAAACGTGCATGGGTTAATTCATTAGATACATGGGACAATACAGAAGGCAGTCTTGGTTCTTTTGCAAACGCTGTCTTTCAAACTGTAACTGATCCTACAGCTATTGTAGGTGCAGGTAGTTTAGGTACAGGTCTTGCAGCAAGAGCGATTGGTAGAAAAGCTGCTCTTGATGGTTTTAAACAAACTTTAAAATCACAAATTAAAGATCAAGCTGTTAAACAAATTTCAAAAACAAAGGTTGGGAAAAAAGTTGCTGAAGAAGCTGCAAAGAAAGAAGCTGTAGAAAAAAGTGGTAAAAGAATAGCAGTAGAATTAGGTGCTATTGGTGCTGGTTATACTGCGTCAGATGATCTTATGTATCAATCTTTTAATATTGATACTCAGGAAGCTATGGAAGACCCTCAAGTAACCGAAACTGATTATCTACAAACTGCGGCTATGGCATTGGCAGGTGTTGGAATTGGCCTTGGACTTGCTGCCCCTTCTGTTGCGCTTAGAAAACTTGGTAGAAAAAGACAAGCTAGAAGAGAAGCAGCAGAGCAACAGCGTATAGTTGACGAACAGCCTAAAGTTCCTGAGACAACCAAGACATATTCTAAAGTTGATGGTTCTGTTGGTGCAAGAAATATAGCAGATCAGGCACAGCAAGAACTAGAAGTAGATGGTGTTCTGAATATAGATATAGGTGAGGTTGTTCCCCTGCAAAATCTTAGAGAGATTAATGAGGAGCTTAATGCTGCTGGCTTTAGTGATCTTGCAAAAACAGGACCGGGTAAGTATGCTGCAACTAAACTAACTCAGTTACAATTCTTTAAACCAGAAAGTGCTAGTGTAGCTCGTACACGTACAGAAAAAATACTAGGTCGTGTTGGTAAAGTATTTCGTTCTGATGCTGGTGTTACAGGAACTACATCTGAAGCACAACAACGTCTGTCAACTGGAAGACGTAGGATAGATAACTCTCGTCAACTTTCTGAAAGACAGATAGCAACATCTTTTGAAAATTTAAACAAAGCTGTTAGAAAAAACTTTGGTGTAAAAAATCTTAGTCCTATTCAGGCTAAATTAGTTAACGATGCTTTGCGTGGTCGTGAAGCAGCAGTACAAGAACTTGCAAAAAATGCACCTGATGTTTTAGAACAGGTTCAAAAGATGAGAAATAATGTTACTTCTCTTCAGGAAGATTTGTTAGCAACAGGTGCAATTAGAGATGGTTCTAATCTAGAGACAAAGATTAAAAGTTCTATGGGTACAGGTGGCAAAGACGAACTATACCTGACAACTTCATATGAAAAGTTTGATAACCCTAATTGGGGTAAGGAAGTTACTACTCGTACAGGTAAGCGTGGTAAACCTATTGTTGTAGAAGCAAAAGAATATCTTCAGTCTCAGGCTAAGTCAAATAATAAAGCATTTGGTATTGCTATTGGTAAAAAAGAACGAGGCATACCTCTAAATGCTAAAGATCAAGAAGTATATGATAGATTTATGTCTGAAGATGGAGAGATAAATAATACTATTGCTAAAATATTAGATACAAACGAAGACGATGTGCTTAAAGTATTTTCTAATAATGCAATTATTAATAAGGCTAATGCTGCTAAAATTCTTAAAGGAAAGGAAGCTATTCCTGAAGAGATTAGAATGTTAATGGGTGAGTACGAAGACCCGTTTGTTAACTATGCAAGGACTGTTTCTAAACTAAATCAAACCATAGCAAACATTGATTATGAAAAAGATATAGTTGCTCTTGCTAATAAAGGATTGATACAGGGAGTAAGAACTAGCAAGTCTTCTAGTAACGACTTTGTTCCTGTAGGAGATAGCTTACCACTAAGAAAAGATATTGATCCTAAGTTTGGTATGGATGATGTTGATACAGGTATAGGCGGCATCTATGCATATCCTGAAGTTGCTGCTGGTATTATTAATGGTAATGAAATCTTTCAAACAACTATTAAACCACTGCAAGCTTACCTTGCATTGCAGGGCCATACCAGAGCAGCCAAGACTGTCTACAGTCCCACTGCTATTGCTCGTAACTTTATAGGTGCAGGTTGGATGTCGGCTGGTGCTGGATATCTTAACCCACGTAACCTTAGTGAGATACCTAAAGTTATGAAGGGTCTTTATAGAATGAGTGATGAAGACCTTAATGCTGAAATGGAAAAAGGTATTGCTCTTGGTTATCTGCAAAGTGGTACAGATTTGGGTTCTTTCCGTGCAGCACTTAGTGATGCTGGTGATGCTTCTTTCTGGAACTTTACTAACAAAGCTTTGTCTGATAAAAATAGTCTGGCAAAAAGAGCTAAGAAGTTTAATGTTAGTGCTGTTAAATTCTATCAGTCAATGGATGATATGTGGAAGCAGTATGCCTTTCTAAATGAGAAGGGAACTTACAGACAAGTTCTTGCTGATAAGGGTATTAATCCTGATGATGTTGTTAGAAGATTTAACAGTGCTGATGGTAAGCTTATTGAGATAACAGAGCTAGATGAGTATGCTGCTAATGAAGTTGCAAAGCATATGCAGAACTATGCTGGTGTACCACAGTTTGTTCGTACTGCCAGACTACTTCCAGCAGCAGACTTCTTTGCCTTCACCACAGAGATTATACGTACTCAGAAAAATATTATCAAGACTGCTCTTAAAGATATAAAAGAAGGGCAGCAGTTAATGAGAACTGGTAAGGAAAATGCTGATGGTACATTGAAAGGTCAGGCACAATCTGTTGCTGGTCAGCGTAGACTTGGCTCTGTCATAGCTGCACAGTCTGCTGCACCTGCACTGGCCGCTGCTGGTTATGCAGTGACAGGTATGGATCAACCTGCCACAGATGAGAACGGTAAAGAACTGCCATATACAGTTAAGGAAGGTTATGAAGCCTTTGATCAGGAGTGGCAACGTGGTGCAGACTTCCTCTATCTTGGTGTGCCTGAAGATGGCAAAGCCAGAAGAATTAATCTTAGTTATCTTAATCCGTGGTCCAAGACACAAGACCCTATTCGTGCTGGTATCAGAGCATTGTCTTCTGATAGTGATATTGATAGTAGTCTTGACGAAGCTTTTGCTAGGTCTGTATGGCAACCTCTTAAAGAAACATTTGGTTTCTCCATGTTGGCTGATGCAGCACTAAGCATGGCGTTTAATGTGGATGAGTTTGGCAGACCTATCTTCAGAGAAACTGATACTGCTGGTGAGAAGTTCAGAAACGGAGTGGTCACAACTCTGGAAACATTTGAACCGGGACTTATTAAAACAGCAAGAGACTTCAGCACATCGCTTAATGCACCAGCTAAAGAAGTAAGAGATACTGTTTTGGGTAGCTATGGTACTCCTGTCGGCTTTACCAGAAGCGGTAGGATAAAAGCTTTTGACGAACAGATTGTTGGTCTGAGTGGTATTAAGCCAGAGACTATAGATATTAAAGATACACTTGGCTTTAAGCTCAGTGCCTTGAAACGAAACATGGGCGAGTCTAACAAAACTTTTCAGAGAGCATACCAACAAAGAACTCCTATAACATCCGATGAACTTGTTGAGGCGTATTCAGATGGTATAAGAAAAGAATATCAATATGCAAAAGAAATGTTTGATGTTATTACCAAAGCTAAAAGTATTGGTCTTTCAAATGTAGAGATCATACGTGCTGTAACTGATGATGGGTTGTTCAGTAAAAGACTTGATAAAAAGATGCTGTATAATCTAGTTAATCGTGGTGTGTTTGTTCCTGCACCACCTAAGATGAGTGACATCTATAAGTGGGGAATGTCCACAAAGAAACGCACAGGTTCCAAGCCACCCATTGAAGAGGCTCAACAACAAATATTTAAAATATATCGCCAGTATGCTGGTGCAACTACAGGAGAAAGATAAGTGTCTAATTGGGAATACTTTACTGAAGATGAGATGCGTTGTAAGGGTACGGAAGAGTGCCACATGGACGAAGAGTTTATGGAAAGNCTTATTCGTTTAAGAAAAGACTANGACAATCCAATGATCATATCTTCAGGCTACAGGGACATAGCATATAATACTACAATAGGTGGCTCACCTAACTCTGCACATATCTATGGCAGGGCTGTTGATATTTTAATAGGAGGACATGAAGCTTTTAAACTACTACGTCTTGCTATCATACATGAGTTCAAGGGTATCGGTGTGTCTCAACGTGGCATGTATGAACGTCGGTTCTTGCACCTTGATACAATGGAAGATGGAGATCACCATCCTCGTCCGTGGTTATGGAGTTATAAGTAATGATAGGCCGTGCATTACTTGCATGGATTCTGGCAGTAATATTAGCAGCAATTTTTATTGGCCCTGCTAATGCTGCTACAGGGACTGCTCCTGCCATAGACCTAAGACTTGTTCTTACTATTGGTGGTATGGTAGCCAGTGTGGTTGCTGCCAGTGCTGTGGCAAAGTTTCAAATTAAATCTCTGTCAGAAAAACTAGAAGATATAGAACAACGTCTAAGGAAAATGGATTCTCGTAGTGACAGATTGGTTACTGCAACTGAAACTCAGGAGCAGAGGATAAGTATTTTATCCAAGATGGCTAGTCCAGAAAATCTGAGACGAGATCATATGCAAATATCAAAGATGCTTACTCATCTGGAACATCTTCAAAAAAGTTATGATAAATTATATGCCATGCATAATGGAGAGCATCCACCTGTGGCTAGTGAGAGAAAGACATAGTGACCACAAGTTCTGACATAGAACAAATACTTGAAGAACAAATTTCTCCCTACTTGTCCCTTCATGGAGGGGCGATAGAGTTACTGGATTATAATAATGAAACAAAAAATGTACATGTTAAGCTGACAGGATCATGTGCGGGATGTTCAGCAAGCACCATAACAATAAAGATTGGTGTAGAAAATGTACTGTTATCTACCTTCCCTGACACAATAAAGAGTGTGACACATGAAGAGGGAGAGATAATCAGTCCATTTTATTAAAACCCTCTGTATCGAGCTAAGAGCGTCATACAGAAGGATCGGTACTTTTAGGCTATGTGCCTACCAGAAGGGCTACAGAAGGGCACTCACGCCTCACTGTAGCCCTTCTTTTTTACTCTACCAGTACGGAATCTGTCTCTTCACTGTCTTCAAGCGGTTCTTCTGCATAATCGCTATCATTTTCTTCAAACAACGCATCAGCGAAGTTACACTTAGATAAAAGACGTACAACTTTCTCTTCTCCTAATACATTCAGACAACCAACAATAGCAGTTTCCAGTGTATCCTTATCCATAGACAGACCAGTATCACTATTAGAGCCACGAATACGGGACAGTAGTTCAAGTGCTTTGATGGCACTGTTGGTATGTCCGTTTGCTTTGGCAAATGTATACTGACTTTCTATTTCTTCTATAACATTAACATCTGTTTCAAGCTCCTGCTCAAGCTCATGTACACGATCAACTACTTCTTGATTTTGTAATAGTCTGTATCCTTGATTATATGCAGAGTCAGAAGCATAACCAGCAGACTTTGCAGCTTCAGTTGCATTACGATGCAGGACGTAAGCCTCTGCAAACTTCTCTTGTTTTTCGTTTAACATTATTTTTTCATATTATTTCTGGCAACACCCTTCCACTTCTCTGCTGTACGCATACCACCAAGCCCAAGAAGTGCCATGATCAAGCTGACAAGCTCACCTGTCTCTAGCATTGGAAGAGTTACCATAGGATACCATGTAATAATAACCCATGAAGAAATAGGTGCTATTATAAACTGCCATGCCAGAGCAAAGCAACATACCCACATGATAGCTGGTCTTGCCCCACTGACAAAAATAGAGGGATGTTTGGCTTGTTCTATATTTGCCTGTGCTTGAGCAAGGTCAAGAGAAATTAGTT
>JGI24003J15210_10000297_pt1 | contig 21320 bp, 30 predicted proteins | sample LinPmetageLP28_FD_15210 | JGI IMG/M metagenome (IMG submission 15210)
CTTTCTGTGCGGAAGTTACTTCTATATCAGTTGATCCAGTGGTATTACCGTTAGCCAAAATCTCAGCTAGGGTATCAACCGTTCCAACCTGTGAGTCNACATAAGCCTTAATAGATTGCTGAGTAGCAAGCTTAGTTGCGCTGTTAGAAGACATGTTATCTTCATCAGCAATGTCTGTAACCGCAACAGANCCTGTGCCAGATAGGGCATCGAATTCTATTGTACCGTCTACGTCTAAATCACCATTAAAGTCTGCATTGCCTGATAGAGTTAAAGCCACAAAAGTTGGACTATCACCTGTAGCAACACCTTGGTTTAAAGCCTTAACAGACCCAATAGAAGTTAACTCGCTGTCCATTAGTGCGCCTGCGGCGGTAACATTAGCTGTGTCCGTTACATCTGCACTTGCTTCAATACCATCAAGCTTTGTACCATCAGTAGCTACATCACGACCATCTACCGTACCGCCAACTACAATATTACTTGCAACAGTAAGTGTAGAAGCCATGTCCACAGCGCCATCAATATCTACAACATCTAGGTTAGTTGTACCATCAACATCTAAATCACCGTTAAAATCTGCATTGCCCGCTAGAGTCAACGTAGAAGCCATATCAACAGCGCCATCTATATCTACAACGTCTAGGTTTGTAACTCCATCAACGTCTAGATCACCATCAATATCTACAGTTCCTGAGAAATCTCCTGTAGCAGCATCAAGCTCACCGCTTAATGTGATGTTAGTAGCGCCTGTAACTGCGCCGTTAAGTGCTACAGCACCATTAATATCAACTGTTGTAGCAGCTATTTGAATTTCTGTATCGGCAACAATGTCTAGTTGACCATCGGTGCTAGAATTTATAAATATAGCACTATCACGGAACTTGTACTTTATCATCTGTAGTTACTGCTATATCTGTCCCACCAGTAGTATTACCGTTGGCAAGAACCTCAGGTAAAGTGTCTGAAGTAGCGACTTGAGAGTCTACATAGGCTTTGATTGACTGTTGAGTGGCAAGTTTAGTAGCACTGTTAGAGGACATGTTGTCTTCATCAAGTATGCCTGTTACCGTAGTAGAGTCAGCTCCTTTTAAAGAAGCAAATGTAGTAAGCCCAGTTATAGTAAGAGTGCCCGCAGACATAGTGACAACGTGATCTACAGCCTCAACTACATTGGTCCCATCACAGAACAACAACATAGTCTTACCGTTAGGAACAGCGATACCAGTTCCACTTGCTGTTTTTAATGTAGCTGCTTGACCAGAGGAGTTTTTTACAATATATGTTTTAGTAGCAGCGGGACATACTACAGAAGCCGCACCGCTTAAAGAGCTTCCAGTGTCAGTAAGAGACAACATTGCACATCGTGATTCAGAAGTAGTACCGTTTGCGGTAGTCAGTGTATGCGCATTGTTTGACCAACTATTAATAGTAGCCAAGCCAGCAACAGACTCTTCAATCATCTTAGTAATGTTGTCGTTTACTACTGTGCCCCACGTCCCGCTAAGTTCGCCCTGTACGGGTAAGGCTAGTTTTAATATTGTAGTGAATCCAGTTGCCATTTAATTAACCTCAAGCTATCCGTATGATAGCGGTGTTTTTATCCGCTGTAGGGAAAGTTACTGTAAAAGTACTATTGTTAGTTTGTTTATCTACTCCAAAATCTAGCACTGCTACAGCGTTATTACCAGTACCTGATGACCTATATATTAACGCGCCTCGCGCTGTTATAGTTGAACTAGGCCATGTTACTGTTGAAAAGCTTATATACGCTGTTGTATCTGTAGACGTAGGGTTGGTATTTATACTAAGGGTTTCACCCCCTGCTGTATACCCTGCGCCTGAAGCTTCACTAGTGTTAGAATACGCCGTAGTAGTAGCATCTAAGGATGCAGTAGAAGTAAACAAAGCTATTTTAAATACGTCGTTTGTATTAGCACTAAAGTCCATCTCCCCATCAAGAAGAGATACTTTAAAAGAAGTACATAATGTTTGCGTTAGTGCCATCTATACTACCTTATGTTGGAGAGACTCTGTATTGTCCAGAACGATACACATCTTCTCGTAACTTGCCATCACCCATGTTTTTAAGTAGTCCCATAGATAAGGCATACATTTTTTCATAGTTAGCTATTATGTCTGGCTCACCTTTCATAAACCTTATGGCTTCTACTAATGCCCCATTTAATAGCGCAGAATCAAAGTTTGTACCTAACCAAGTAGTATTTGCTGTAACTATAGATGCAGGGTAATACCCGTAAACATGTTCTATTTCATAATTAGCATCAGGCGTTGGAGCAAACTCTAACTTAGTATCGCTATAGTAAGCATAAAATTTTGGCGCTCCGTAGTGAGCATTAGTGTTAATTGGGTATGCTTCACGTAAAAAATTAACATCTTTGTTTAATAGATAGGTATAAGTACCACTACTTATAATAGCTAGGCTATACGTATACAAATAATCGCTAGGTAAAGTATATAGCTTATTTGTTTGGACCACTGGCCCTTCATCTACTTTACGGAGTGCAGGTAGTTGTACACCATTATATATCTTTTGTTCTGCTTGTTGAGTAAACATAGCAAGCTGGTCGTTCGTGAAACTAGTCTCACAAATGTCTTGAATGTTAGTTTTTAACTCAGTGTAATTCATGCGTTAGCCCATTGGCCCTCTAGCGTATATGCCTTTAGTTGCTGCTCCAGTGCCACGCACTTTAACTTTACGGTTGGTAGTTGCTTTAACTGGCCCACCGTTTTTATACTTAGACATCTTTTTAAAATCTTCGCCAGAAATTTTACCATCTTTATTCTTATCTAGCTTATGTTGTTTGCCTTTAAGTGCCATGTTACGTTTCCTTATGAAGTTGTTACAGTTACGTCCCCTACAGCTCCAACAGCTTGGAGAGGATTGGGTGTTAAATTGTAAGGGTTTGCGCCCCCACCAACAGGGTTCCAACCCCAGTATATATCTCGACTACTATTGTCTCCTGACTCACCTAAACTACGATCTGGCCTAGGGTCACGTATTGCTTGTGGATCATCTACTGGAAACTCTCCTAATTTTAATTGAGGATGGTCAGGGTCCCAACATTCAATGCAAGCCTTTAAGTTTGTATCTCTACCTTTTACAACTAGGTTACGCAACTCACGTAGCTTGTACTGAAACCCACAAACATCACACTCTGCTATGGCTATCTTATTAGAGGCAAATCTGTTGCTCATTACTGATAACTCATGCGTGGAACAAACCTAGCTGAAGTTTTTTCTCTGTCCTCTGCTGCGGCTAGTTCAAACTGTTCTTCATACATAGCTTTTAACATAGGCACACGGTCTATAGCTTCAGGTAATTTAAGAGATATATAATAAGCTAGCCCTGCTACTAGGCAAGGAAAAAATCTAAAATTCATGTCCGCAGTTTGTACACCACTACCTGCGTCTTCAATACGTCTCATTCTCCAATAATATAATTTATAATCATTGTTATCTGGTAGAGGCCATACATGAAACTTGGGGTGGTCACGAAGGCGTTCTATATAAATTTGAATTGGTCTACCTTGTGTTAACTTGTTAGGGATTGACGCGTACGTACTTACACTTATACGACTTATAGTAAGATCAGACTGAGTAGCTGTATTACCTTGATTAGTGCGTATTTGTTGTTCTAACAAGTCTATGGTATCGGCAGGTAGGTCATAAGCAGTAGTTTGACCTTTTACGAGGTCTACAGTCCCACTATCTATGGTCCACATGTTAATTCCACGATTCTGCCATTCTATAGTTAGCAAATTCATAGACCTTCTAGCAGTTCTTAGATCATACCCTGAACGCATCTCGCGCCCTGCGCGTTCAAACGCTTCTTCAGCAATCTCCGTGAACTCCATGTTAAATGCGGTAGTACCTGATGTAGCCATTATTTACCTACTCCGACTTTTCTTAACCGTATTTCCTTTGGCTTTAGCTTTAGCTCTGGCTGACAAATCTTTTAAATGAAATAGTTTTACGCTTGTCTTAGTATGAGATTTATTACTGTGTAAAGTACCATCAGCCATCTTATGGGTAGAACCCTTATGCTCAGTACCGTCTCTTTTGTAATGTTTTACACCTTTCATAATCTATATCCTAAACATAAAGTGTTTTCTTACGTCTATTATTCATTACCTGTCCACAACCTTTGGCTATGGATCGCTTGCCTCTAGCAAGTCCGCCTTCACGTAGTTTAACAGTAGCAGGTTTTGTATTTTTCACTACAGTTTTTCCTTTTGATCCGGCACTTTTCTTTTTCTTGGCTGTGGACGCTCTTTCACCTTTACTAAGTGATTGCGCCTTACTTCTAGGTAAACATCGGTCTGGGTTCTTTTTGTCTTTAGACGTACCACACTTACCTTTTATATTGCCGTCTGTACCAATTCTAACCCAGTCTTGGTCTACCCATTTTTTAAGGTCGCCCATTACTTCTTACCTTTTGACCCTTTTGCATAATTAGGATCTTTACAATATTTTGAGGCCGCCATGTTTGCGTACGCGGAGGGATATGTATCAAAGGTTCGTTTAGCCCACGACTTACCTTTAGCACATATCTTCCCACCAGATTTATAATACCTACGCATTATGAACCTTTCATCCGTACCATTTTAGCCTTGCGAACGCCTTGTTTTGCCATACCGCAGCCACGAACCTTACCGCCTTTGTTCATCATAGGCATCTTACTGCCTCGGCCTCTACCTTTACCCATAGGGGCACGTCTCTTGCTTGGAGGCATAGGACCGCCTGTCATAGGGTTGTCCCCTGCCATAACACCACCAGCGCCTTTAGGACTAGGTTTAGGACCACCTTTTGGACCACCACCTAAATCTGGATCACTATACAAAGAAGGATTAACTTTCTTTTTCTTCTTTGGCATAACCATAGGTTTTTTAGAGCCAGACTCTGGCATCCCAGCTTCAACCATCATACCTCGTTGGTACTTAGGCATTTTTTTGTCTTTCATTTTCATTGTTTGCTCCTGCTTCTTTTTAGCCGCTTTNTCTTTTGGACTAAGGTTTAAGTTTTGAGTCATAGTATCAAATTCAATTTTAGCTTGCTCTTCATCAGTTATTTTTGACTTTTTTGATTTTCCACCAGTACTCATTTGCTTTGACATTGCATTTCTACTAATCGTCACAATATTCTCCTAACATTTCCATCGTTTCCTAGCTTGCCGTAACCTTGAATTAGGGTCTTTAGCCGCTTTAGGAAATTTTTTCATTTGTCCAGCAGAACGAGCACAATAGGACTTACGCCTACTTGCCCGCTTGCCAGTTGGTTTGTCTTCAGTAACCGCAGTTTGTAGCTTAGATCCGGGATTATTTCTTCTGTACTTAGCTACGCCTTTTTTAGTCATACCCGCGCCAGACTTAGTAGCACGTTTATCACCACTCTTAATAGACATACCTTTCATGCCTACTCCGCCACCTCTTTTATAGTACTTACGCATAAAATACAGTTATCGAAGACATGTTAGCGGCTGAGTATTCAACGTAACCAGCATCTTTAAACAATATACCGTCGTCTGGTACATCAGGATACTCAGAAGTTGTAGCGGAACCTACAGTATTAAACTGCATACGGACCGTTCCTGTAGGGCTAGTATCACGGAAAGATATAGTTCCTGCACTAGCTGTATTTACTGCATACAAACCTTTTAAACGTAACCTTCCGCCAAAGATAGATGCGGCTACACTATTACTAGTACCTGCACTAACGTTAGCTGCGGGATCACCTACCGCTGTTATGGAAGTTATAGACGTATAGTAGTTTACACTTGAAACCACACCTGTATCAGCGCCTGTAACTCTTTCACTAGCAGCATTACCATCTTGATCTAGTCCAATAATATCAAAAGAGATTGCGTCATCATCACCCGCAGAAGTAATAGTTATCTTTCGGGCAGCATCAGTAACATAAGGACTAGCAGTCAACGTAAGTGCCGCGTTATTACCCACTGCGGCAGCCGTAGATATAGCTGTTGCGCTTGCTGCTGCGGCAGAAATAAATGTCGATTGAATGTCAGAAGACATAATCTACTCCTTACGGTTGAATTGCAGTATTAAACGCCTGTGCATACATTACAGTAATTACCGCAGAGCCTGCATTAGTTCCAGCAGAAGAAGTAACAGTAAGACGTAGATCAGAAGAACCAGTGTCTTTCCACTCTAACGTACCACCACCTTGCGTGGTAATTGTTTTAAGTCCTACACTTGTGCCTGAAGCGACAGCGTTAATGAAAGTATTGTTATTTCCGCCCGCTTGACCAACACTTATATTAGTAGTTGTGTTAGCAGCCGTCTCTAGGTCAATTATGATATTTACAATCTTAGAGTTTGCAGGAATAACTATGTCAGTAGATGATGCAGTAAGTGCGCCACCTGATAGGTCAGCTACGTGTTGTTGGGTCATTACAACGTAGCCTACGTTAGCAACATCTTCACCTACAGTTGTTCCAATAGTATTTCGGATGTTACCTGCCCGTATAGGGCCAGCAAAAGTAGTATTAGCCATTATAAAGTTCTCACATGTGAGTTAAAGCAAATCTGTCTACATGTCGTCAGTCGGGTCTGTCAGATTCACCGGATTGTTTCCCGATATAAGAGAACATATCACAGTATATATCTTTGCGTCAAACATAAAAAAGGGAGCCGAAGCTCCCTTAGTAAAACACGTTACCTTACGCCCCCGGAGATCCGAAGATACCCAGTGGATCGGAAACACCGAATGAGTAACGCTCACGAGCTTTATAGCGGCTGTTACCAGTGTCAAAGTCTGCATCCATAGATGTAGCCATTGGAGAACGGGTAAAGTGCTTCAAGCCGTTAGGTACGTCAGTCATCAAGAACCACGCATCAGTATCGGTTAGATAATGGTTAACCGCGTATCCTTGTGGGATAGCACCGTTATTGCGTAGAGCATTGATGTCATTGTCCGCAGTGCCAACACGTCCCTCAGTCTCAAGCAAACGAGTTGCAACGAATTGCAAGTTTGATGGGATAATGAGTTTCTTAGGCTGTGCAGCAATTTTCAAACCACGCTCATCAGTCCAAGCACCAATCTGAATAACAGCAGCTTCTAGAGAAGTTTCGTTAAGATCGGATGCAACCGCTGGACGGTTTGAGTTAGTTCCACCACTAACTAGAGGGTGATCGGTAGCACAAAGTACTTTTCCGTCTCCATAAGTAGTGCCAGCAAAAGCGTTATTTACAACTGTAGCTGCTTTTACTTGCTTGGTGTAAGCCATAGCGCGAGCTAGTGCTTTAGTGTAACGGGCAGATAGCGAGTCGTATAGGTTATCTTCAATCGCTTCTTCAGTGATTGCAAAGCCCATAGCAACAGTTTCATGCGTGTATCGTGCAGTGAAAGCTTCTTGCGCGTTATCATACTCGATTGCAGAACCTTCTGCCTTAGTTGGAGCAGAGCCAAAACCAGACAGTTTAGTTTCTTCCTCGAAAGAACGATCAGAGTTTTCAGTCTCAAAAATCTCTTTGTGTTCTTCGCCATACTTTGCGTACTCTAGCCCAAATAGTGCGTTCAATCCGGGGAGTAGCTCTTTGAGTAATTGACTTCTTGAAATAGCCATCTAATTATTCTCCTACAATGCCAGTACCCATTTGATGGTACGGTAGGTTAAATTTAACTAAAACATCAGTCTTAGCGTCGCCAATGGCAGAACCAGTCTTGGTTACAAAACCAATCACTTTAAACGCCTTAGTTGCAGTAGCAGTAGTAGCGTCCAATGCAACGTTAGACTTACCAGTAACTGTGTTTACAGAAGTAGTTGCGTTCTGTGCGCCAGTCAAAGGAGCGTTATGTCCCAAAGCCGTTTGAGCAACAGCTCCATCAGCTTGTACTTGGAAGGTTACACCGGGGTCAGTTACCACGTAAGCAGTAGCGTTAGCAGTGCCTGAGGGGTAATACTGAGCAAAAATCAACTGCCCTTCAGCATTGATGTATTCGCATCCAACAAACACACCTAGAGCGCCAATACTGCTGCCTCCTAGGTTGTTAGTAGTTGCGTCTGCACCTGTACCAGAAGCGAGTTGCACGTATCCTGCATTTAGCTCAACAATAGAACCGTAGCCAATGTTCTGAGCTACGCCAGCAGGAGTAATAAGAAAAGCATCACGGGCACCTGCATAAGGTGTACCGTCAGCTTTACGTACGGGAACGAACCCGTATGGGGAAGCTGTAGCAGCCATAATATCCATCCTTTTTAAAGATTAAATTAAGTTCCTTTACCAAAGGTAACTTTCGTTTTCCGCTCATTAAATAGCGGCATACGAGCATCACTCTCTCGCATGAGGTTGTTATCTACAGACTCCATTTGAGACCTAGTTTGTCCCTCATAGTATTCTGTACGTTCTTCAACCATTTCGCTAGGAGCTTTACATAACATTAAACCACCAATAATTACATTATCTTTAAATCGTTCATTCTCGATTGTGACTAGTGTAATTTCTGGATGGTCTGATGCTTTTACAGGCTCCCAACCTTCACGTAACTTTGAAGAAACATTAGTGGCGTCAACATTGCCTTGTGTAGCTACTCGAATCCAACGATAAGCGTATCCAGCTTCAGGTGTAGGAGAAGGTAATACTTCTGGCCTATTCCAAGCTTGCTTACGCACTGTTTTTTCACGGGTTTCTAATTCACGGTTTAATCTGTTCTCGGCCATTATATTTTCCTCATCTCTTCAGCAACCTTTTTGGCGTATAAATCCAGTGGAACTCCAAGTTTTTTAGCGATAGCCACTTGTGTTTGCGTTAATTTCACCTTTTTAGGTGATGTGCTCCGCGTAGCGGGTGCAACCACATTTGTCTGCCGTTTAGTCTTTGTCACTGGCTCATCCCCGAAACTTTCGGGAAACACTTTCTGCATACGAGTATTTATAGTCTCGTAGTATTCATCACTAGCAGGGTCTACACCCTCACTAACAAGTCGTTCATGCAGCCCCATAGCAAAACCTGTCATCTCTTTATCAGAACCAAACCACGGGTTATTTTCTGCCCATTCTGAGGCTCTGGAGTCAACTACGGTTTCGGGGGCGGACTCTTGTGTAGGTAGTTGTACCTCATTCTCTTCTTCTTGTAAAGGTTCAGGTTTAAAATTAGCTAACTTATCTGCCTTTATCTTAGCATTGGTTAACTTTTCCTGTGCCTCTAACAGTTTATCTGCGTCTCCGGCCTCATATGCTTGTTTATATGAGCGTTTNGCAGAAAGCATTTCTATAGCTGAGTTTTTCTTAGCCTGTTCAAGCAACGCTTCTTGGTTTTTCTCCACATTACTTTTTAAGCTTTTGTTTTCGTCAACTAACTTTTTAGCAAAACTCTCTAGCTCTTGTCGTTCACGTAAAGCTTGTTCTTTAGCCCTACGCTCATCGTGATAACCTTTGCTAAAATGTTTAATTCTATTTTGGACTTTTTCAGAATAGTCTTCTAGCTCTTCATCAGTAACATCTTCAGGAGGCTTAGAAGCTTTTCTGTTTCTATCCGCTTTTGGAGTGTCATCTACAACTTCGATCTCCAAATCTTCTTTTTCTTCTGCTACTGTTTCTTTAGCAGGTTTTTCTTCAGGTTGTTTACCAGACAAGTCAATCTCTACAGCAGTAGATTTTTCTATCTCAATCTCTGGCCTTTTACCTTCTCCTTCAGGTTCATCAGGAAAACTATACTCAACTTTTTGGAATCCCATAATACTCTCCTTACACTCGTGTAACGCCACGAGGATCGTTAACTACTGCTTCAATTGAGTCATCATTCATTAAACGATACTCAACACCACCTACTTTAAATCTCGTCCCTGTGTTAGCACGGAACATGACGTAATCTCCTGCCTTGCACCAAGGGCCATCGGGGAAACGATCTTCATCCGAGTAGGCTTGTCTGCCCATATCCAATACAAGCCCAATAGTAGACATAATATAATCATGGTGCATTTCTTTGCTTGATTTGATAATTCCGGTATCACCGTAAGTGTCTTCTACCTCAGGCATTGCTACTAGGACTCTATAACCTACGGGAGTAGGTATTTGATGTTCCAACTCTTCTTCAGTTACTTCGGGGTTTGATGTTAAATCAGTCATTGTCATCATCCATATAATTGCGCGAAAGGTCTTTTACGAAAGATAAGCTAGTTTGAAGACCTCGTATCAAACCAACCACTTCTCGGTAGTTCGCATAATCTGTAGCTGAACCATTCTCAAGAAACTCTGTTGCGGAGGATGTCGCATCCTCGATTTGTTTTGTTAGCACGTCAAAGACGGTAGTAGCCATACTTATTCCTTACGTTTGTTAGTAACCTCTCTCATAAGATCAAGGTCAAGTTTATTGCTAGCTGTCCTTCTATCGGCAGCTAGTTTTGCGCCCGCTTTCTGGGCATCTATTTCCAACTCCTGCCTATCTAGCTTGAGTTGTTCTAGATCTATGGTTGCATCAGCTTGATCCTTCTGGGTCTTTCGCTGAAGTTCTGCTTGTTTGACTTGCATATCGGCTTGATCTTTCTGAGCCTTACGTTGTACTTCTTGCTGCTTGACCTGTAGTTCTGCTTGTTGTAGCTGGAACATGGGGTCTTGCTGTTGTGCTTGCGCTTGTTTTTGTGCCGCTTCTTGTTGATGCTGTTGAGTGAGCTGCTTGCCACCTTCGGCAACGAGCCGTGCCAACTGAATTTCAATTTCTTCTGGCAACTCTTCGTTTGGTGGTGGTAGGGTAGCGCCCAACTTCTCTTCCATTTGTTTACGGTATCTAAACCCAAGATGCTCTGCAATATGCGCATTTAGAGATGCCATAATCTGTTGTGCTTGTGGGTTCTGTCCAATAGTCTGTGCAACCATAGGATCTTGCATAAACGCTTGGTGTGCGGCAATGTGTGCTTCGTGGTCTTGATATAGGAACGCTTTTATGGGGGTACCAGTTAGCGCGTTCATATTTTCGCTTACAGGATCTGTAGGTGCTACATCGTCTTTCGTAGGTACAAGTTTGTCTGCGTTCTTTATACCCATGACTTCTATCATTTGACGGTGTAGTTGCGGCAGATTATATATCTGCGGGGCTTGTTGGGACATTTGCAATACAGCTTGATACTGTACTACACGTTGAGCCATAGTAGAGCTGTTAGGATCACTAACAGGTATTACATCAACCATCATATAGTCCGCTTGACGTGCGGATATCTCACCTCGTGACGGCTGGTAGTCATAATCTTCAGGTGCGTATTCAGCCATAATAGCTTTAAGCATCTTAAACTCTTGTTTCATGGCATAGTGAACACGAGCTTGTACAGCAGCCATAGGTTTAAGAGTTCGCTCTAGCAACGCTAGGGTAGTACCTACTGGAGCATTAGCAGACATATCAGATATGTCCATATCACTAATAGCACCTAGACGGCGGCCTTCAGTAGTTATTTGGTTAAGCAACGCAAGTAATGTTTGACTTGGTTCCTTGTATGGAAGTGGCATTATATTCTCTCTAATGCTGCCAGATGGTACGTCTACATCCTTCCATTCCCCCGGTTCTATAGGGGTGTCATCACCTTTAATTCGTAGCCCGCGAGCCTTCAGACCCCCCGGAAGATTTGACAATGTACCAGCATCTACTAGCTGTCGTATAAGCGATGTTCCTGCTCTAGCATACCCACCAATTATGTGGATCAAACCAAGGCCGTAGAAGCCAAATCCGGGGATATATACATAGTGTACGAAGTGTTGACGCTTTAACATTAACTCGTCATCTTCGTTCCAATTACGTCTTATAGATAGTATTTCGTTAGATCCACGCTCCATAGTAACAATATAAGGCTTGGCTATATCATCTTCATCATCTAACCCATCAATGGTTAGATCTGCGTGTATCTCATATAAAGAGTAACGATCATCATCTGTCAGAGAAAAGCCACCATCTTCAGCTTTCTTTTCTTCTATGTCAGTATGGAAAGATTGTGGCTCACCTAGGTCTATGTCACGGTAAAAACCACTTAGTTGTAGTTTACGCAGGTCATTCTTGGTCTTGCGCATAACATGAGTTACACGTTCAGCAGATTCTATGTTAGAAGCCCCATAAGGCACGATAACGTCCTCTGCTGGGACGTAAACAGCTACTTGCCTATTTATGTTAGGGTCAAAGTAAACTTTCTTAAACGCTGATCCTGCAAGTCCTAGACTATATAACATACGCTCATGTTCAGGACGATACTCAACCATCTCTTCAGTTAGCTGATAATTCATATCAGCTTTAACACGGTTGGCTGCTTCTTCTTTTTCTTTTGTCTCTTCGCCTAGTATCTTTACTCTTACAGGACCAGATGAGGGAAATGTCTCACTCATAGTCTCCGCTTGAAAACGAATGACTGCTTCAGATAATACAGTAGAGTTTACTCCACAAGCACCATCCCAAGGTTCAGTACGCTCTTCGTACTTAAATCCTACAATATCTAGCCCTTTGACGTACGTGTCAGCCCAATCTTTTCGGCTATCTACATCAGAAGATATCATCCCTGCTAAATCATCAGCTAGTACAGCTAGTACATCTTCATCTAACTCTTCAGCAATGTTACTACTAAAACTTCCCATGACATCATTTGTAGGTAAGATAGTAATCTCTACAGAACCATCATCTAAAGTAACCATATCAGGGTTTACTATTTCAATTTCTAATTCTTGCTCAACCATCTCACCTGCCGATGCTTTATCTATCTCTTCTTCTATTCCTTTGGGAGCAGAATATATACCTTTCTCAATCGCCATGACCTAGCCTCTTAATAATAGCCGCCTCTTCGCTGCTTGAAATATTGAATGTCTTCTGGCTCATCCGTAGGTAAACGTATAAACCCACCTTGTCTAAACCTCATTAATGCCATTACAGTAGAATCCACCAAGTCATCGTGACTCATAAACGGGAACCCCGCTATCTCTTCTACCACTTCTTCTGCCCATCTAGAGGGCGGAACCCAGACCAATCCTGATTGCACTATGTCAGATACAGAGTTTAAACGTGCTAGCTTATCTCCTGACCCTCTGTGTGGGGTGTATTCTGACACGGGTAGTCCCATCCGTCGCATTTCTTGGTATAATGCAACACCAGAACTCTTTTTCTCTACAATAAATGAGTCCGGTTCCCAATCATTGTACTCTTGCATAGCCAGTTCTTTTAGCTCATGGAACTCCATACGCTCTTTTATACTGTTTAGCAATATTATATTATACGCAGAAGTCTCCTCATTTAGGAATACCCCCCACGTAGTTAATGCTGTATAATCTGCTCGATTGTGTTTTTCTGCCGCTGCGTCTAAAGACATTATAATATATTCACACGGCGGTGGGTTATCTTGTTCCCATATATTCCACCACTCTCTTTTTACTAGGGCAGCTTCTTCGGCAGTGGGCTGTTGCTGGTACTGGGCGTTCCATTGAAACACTGGCATTGACGCTTTCGTACGTTTTAGAGCTTCTAAATCAAAAAACTCAGGCCACAGAGGTTTTTCTACAGGCTTATCAGTCTCTTTATCCTTTACTTCTAATATAGCAGGGAACTCAATCACCTCAAACTGGTCAGATCTCTCATTCTGCGCCATATCTTTGACAACACGTCCCGTCAGGTCGTCCATATGCCAACGAGTTTGTATTATCGCCACCTTACCTGCGGGCATTAGTCGTGTCCGAGCACCGAACGTGTACCACTCGTACGCTTTCTCAAACACAGAAAAGTTTCCGTTAATCACATCCTGCTCAGAGTGCGGATCATCCACAAGTAATAAATCTGCCCCCCTACCAGCTAGCGCAGAGCCAACACCACAAGCATAATACTCTCCACCTACGTTTGTATTCCATCTTCCTGCTGATTTAGAGTCCACAGCAAGAGCTACAGTAGGGAATATGTCCTTATAATCGGCGGTGGATATAAGATTACGTACTTTACGTCCAAAATCTACTGCTAAATCAGTGGTATGCGACACCATCATTACTTTCTTGTTTGGATTGCGCCCTAAATACCATGCAGGAAAGAAAATAGACACCAACTGAGACTTACCATGACGTGGTGGTATGTTTACACATACTCTATCTTTATTTCCTTGTTCTATAGACATTAACATGTTAGCTAATATCCTGTGATGCTTACCCACTAAGAACTCTGGCATCATTCGCTTACAAAATTCAATCAAGTCATTGTACGCGAGAGCATTTTGTTTACGAACAGCTAGCTCATCTACCAGTCGGTTGATCTCTATAACCTCTTCTTGACTAAAAGCGTCTAGATTGTCCAACATTTTTTGGACTTCCTGCTCAGAAAAGTCCTTGTTAGGCTCAATCATCATATTCTTCGTCATCTGAGTCTAGTTCTGCGTCTACATCAAGAGGTTCCCCATCAATAATTATAGCTTCTTCTGCTTCTTCAGGAGGATTTACTAGTTTTTCTAGCTTGCTACGTAGTTTTGCTTTCAAATCATCAGTAGATTGGTGAGTTATTGTCACTTCTGACTTCTCTGCGAACAGCCCAACGTCTGAAACCTTACCTAAAAGCTCTAATGCACGTATTCTTACACGAGGGTCAGGGTTCTCTGTCTCTAATAACAGCTTATTAGTCACTAAGTGACGCACTTGTAAGGCGCTATTTACTACTGATTGCCCAAATTCTTGCAGTATATTATTAGTTAGCACCAGTGAGGCAGGTGTTAGGGTAGAGGCACGGGCATGGTTTACCTTTTTAGAGGTAGTTTCAGGATCATCTGCATAAGCTATAGCCAGTTTAGCGGCTACATCCTTATCAGCCTTAGTAGGTTCTAAGTCTAAATCGTGTTCTGCTAGATCTAGAGAGGTGTTAGCTGCTGACTTTACGCGTTCTTTTAGATCAACACGTAGTATTCTGTCTGAAATAGGTATACCTAGCTCTGGTTCTAGTCGTAAAGTCATATTTTATTTGCAGGTTATTCACCGGAAACGCATTTGTACCATATCCTTACAGTCTAAACAAGTGTATAATTCAGCTCCCGTTTAACCCCACCCTTTTTGAGAGGTATCTTATGCTGTCTATCGCTGTAACTGCGACTGCTTTTCTAGTCACAGTCTGTTCTGTATGTATGATTGGAATGCTACTTATTATGATTGATGATCATCCTCCTTGGTAAAGTTCCAAAGAGTTTCTATACCACCTGCTTGAGACTCCGCATTAAACAAGTTAGGGTGTAACTGAATAGACTTCCTACATCCTAACTCCTCTGTACTTCTAACTAACAACCTCTCCATATCCAAAGCTATAAATACATAGAAGTCAGCTATTTTCTTAGCCCGTAAGTTATATATGTACCTAGACTTATCACCTTTACGGGTACTTATAGTACATACATTAGCCGCCTTTACTTGCACTGTGAACATAGCATCGTTATACGATTGGCACCACAAGTCTATGCCGGATCTATCGACATGGTGACACTCTATACCATTTTTCTCCAGTACGTACATAGCAAAAAATTCGCCTATACGCCCTACGTGACTGGAGTTGCTAGTCCTGTATGTGCCACTCATAAGACCTCCTAAACCCAGAATAGCGGTACAAAAAATTTTTTACAACTGTATTTTAAAAAGAGGTGGGGGGTTCCCTATATAGAGGGGGTGGGGGTTTGAACTCATAGAAATACGATTTTCTCGTGTGAATTAGTAATATATAGTCTCACGGAGTCCCATATGTGTCGCGCGGGGGGTAGGGAGGGGGTAGGTATCGAATAGTGCCAGATCGTTGATTGTTATAACGTGTTATAACTTTTTGTAGGCTATCTATTGTTATTATGTGTAAACTTGTTATTATGTGACCATCTTCAGCAATAACGCTGGAGTGTTTATAACTAAAGAGTATCTACATATGAAAAACATTAACGAAGCTAAAGCAGTACCTACACGATTCACCGATGAATTAGGTGAAGCTATTAAAGCTCACATAAGTAAGGACACCACCGCAGAGAAGAAGCAGGGAGAAGTAGCTAGATTGTGTTATGAGAATAACATACCTGTAACAGATCTTATGTCTCCAAGTACAGAGGGATCTACCTCGACAGATGAGTCATGGGCATGGTTAAGGAATCATGTGGAGTCAGGCTTCCCTGCCGATGTTCAGAAAGCTTTAAACCTACCACTTAGGGCACGGTCAGAAAAGCAAAAGGAACTGAACCGTAAATATAAAACCAAGTATACAAGTTATATATCGCGGTATAGAAAGAGTCTAGAGGGTTTGTATAACCCTAAAGAACCGAAGCCCAAAACGGTTAGAGCACCACAGCAACCCGTTCCTAAGACTGGCGATAAGGTAGTCGATGAGGCGAATGCTATATCAATGAAGGCGATCAAGAAAGAGACTGACCTTCAGAATTGGTGTGTTAATAATCTGCCGGAGAATAAAGCAAAAGAGATCAGCCAACTAAGAGCGCAGATCATCGCCTTACTTCAGCCAGAACCAACTCACTAACCAACTATGCCCCACTTCGGTGGGGCTTTTTTTTCGCCCATCAAAAAGTACCTGCGATACCAGTTCCCCATCCGCGTTGAGCCTTTTGTTATAACACGTTATAACATTTTGATACCAGTTCCAGATCCGCGTTGAGCCTATTGTTACATCGTAAGTCATTGATAAATATACAATGTTACAAAATACCCCCCTAATGTTACCTAATGTTACAAAATTTAGGGCCAAAATGTAACATTATATTTTGATGTGTTATCGTATCAGATAGTGAGCAGGTTTACGCAGGTTTGATAGAGTCAAAGTATCAGATTGTATCTATTTATATGTTTTTATTAATACTTACTTATAATGTTACATTTTTAAAATAGTATTTAACTCTCATAGAATTTATTACATTGTTACAAATTTATTTGGGGGTGGTCGAGCGACCTATTTTTCCATGTGAAATGTAACTTTGTAACATTGTAGATATATCAATGACTTACCGACACCAACTACGTAACATTACATTACATTACATTACAATACACTTCTCCTCACTCCCTGACACGTATACCCACAACTTGACATAAGCCGCCACTCCTGTATAATGGTAATGTAGCTAGGGAATTCGCCCTGTCTACTTTTACACGGTAACTCGTTACCACAACCCCAAATGTTATAACACGTTATAACAAACTAACAAGGAATACAGACATGACTAGTGAATGGAAAACCTTTGCAGTAGAACGAGAGCGAGAGATCGCTATGGAAAAAGAAACAGTCCCCTATGGGTATCACAATCTGAGGGACGAGCATAACACGATGTTTGTTCAAGACCTAGACTCTGAACTCAAACGCTACTGGAACGCAACACAGAGGACAAAGCGATGAGAAGCATAAGAGAGTGGAACAGACGCGCCAAGCTAAAGCACGAGTATGAGAAACGCAGACTAGCATCTCGGTATGCGCTCAAGCAAGTGTGCATAGAGTTGGTTGTTATCACGCTATGCGCTACTGGCATAGTAGCTATAATTTATCTAATGGGACAATCAGGAGTACTACAATGAACGATACAACTGCAACACCTAAAGTCGAAGCACCATCCATCGGTTCTAGCGCCATGCTAGTAGAGTTACAGGTTAGCCAGTGGACAGGTCGCAAGAAGGACAAGACAGCATCAGTCGAAGTGACTGATCAAAACTGGGCAGAGAAAGGTACGGCATCAGTCAATAAGAAGTTACTAGGTAACTGTGACGAGCTGACCGCCATACACAAATTCACCGCCAACTCACGCAACATACACTACAAGTCCACCATGCCGTGGAGTGATACAGGTATGCGGCTACTACCGACAGCGCAGTATTTCAAATACCACCAACAGATGACTGACTGAGTTACAAAACGAGTTCGAGCGTATGGCACAGTCATTCATCAGCAACTATGATTGGGAGATCAGCAGGGCACAGGCACGGCTAGGTAATCTGTTTGTACGTGATGACTACCCTACTACGGACTCTATCTCTCGCAAGTTTGCATTCAACATATCTTACATACCATTGCCAGATGCAGGTGACTTTCGTGTGGATGTGGGCAACGACCAGAAGCAAGTACTCGAAGATCATTACAACGAGTATTACAACAGGCAACTGCACTCTGCTATGAATGATGTGTGGCAACGCACCTACAAGGTGTTGAGTAATATGTCTGAGCGTCTGGACTATGAGCAGGGAGAGAAGAAGATCTTTCGTGACACTCTTGTTGACAATGTTACTGACATGGTAGAACTACTTAACGTGTGTAATGTGACAGGTGACAGCCAGATGTCGGCGATGTCTATGAAGCTAGAGGATACGCTACGTGGCATTACCCCTGACGCATTACGTGAGGACTCATACCTCCGTGCCGAAACCAAACGTGCGGTGGACAAAGTTATTGCAACACTACCATCGTTGGATATGTAAGGTGAGTATCAACGGACAAGCGGTGCTACGTGTGCGCAACTACAAGCGCACCAAGCACTACAAAGAAATGCGGATACCGAAGGGTCGGACCCCTCGTGTAGCGTATTACCAAGTCGTGACTCGCAAGGGTCGCATACTAGAAAGTTATAACACGTTATAACAAACCATAAGGAATGTAACTATGAACGCAAATAAAATGTACGAAATGAACCTTAGTCAGATATCTAAAGCTATTGCCGCAGTCGGACATCTACGCACAGTATATGTAGAGGGTCACATGGGTAACGGTAAGACATCACTACTAGATATGTTATCTAAGATGTTACCTGACCACATACCCTGTTACTTCAACTGTGTTACCAAAGATCTGGGTGACTTGAGTATACCATCACTCAACACCACCGAGGGGTACGTCACATACTTACCCAATGAAGAGTTTGGTATCCATCACGGCAAACCCCTGATCATCATGTTTGATGAGTGGCCAAAAGCTAATCAGTCAGTCAAGAACGGTACGCTTGTTACTATGCTAGAGCGCACAGTAGGTACAAAGAAGTTACCAGAAGGTAGTATCGTATTTGCTACAGGTAATCTAGGTGCAGAGGGTGTTGGCGATACTACACCACCTCACGCACGTAATCGTATGATTATGCTACGCGCACGTAAGTCTACCAGTGAGGAGTTGATTGAGCATGGTATCAATAAAGGGTGGGAGCCTAGTGTATTGGGATTCATACGTGAGTTCCCTCAGATACTACAGGGGTTCGAGGATGTCAGAGACCCGAACGACAATCACTACATCAACCATCCCAAAGCACAGCGTATATCTTTTGTCACACCAAGATCATTGGAAGCTTGTAGTGACATACTCAAGCAACGGCATATGTTCGATGATCACAGTCTAACAGCTTTACTCATGGGTACTATCGGTGATCGTGGTGCTATGGACTTGGTGGCATTCGTCAAGTTGGCTGACCAACTACCATCATGGGAATCTATCAAGCAAGACCCAACCAACGCCAAAGTACCTGACTCCGCCTCGGCAGTATGTATGGTGGTGTATCGCGCACTAGGTAACATGACTAGAGAAACAATCACACCATTCATGCAGTACCTACCCCGACTGAGTAAGGAGGCACAGGGTATGTTTGCCAATGGTGTACGTGCTAATACCTACGCGCATCGGTCACTGGTGATGAGTAACAAACTGTTCACCGCATGGGCTATGCAAAACAACTACATGTTTTCTGCTGACAAGTAAGGAGAGTAACAATGCTTAAACTTAATGGNAANCTGACTGAGGAGCAACGCCTAGAGAAAGCGGTGGTTGCTATTATCAGCGAACCTAAGTACACAGCACTGGCAGGGGTATTGATGATCGGTGACAAGGTTATTGATGAGAGTATACCTACCGCGTGTACCAATGGACGTGATGAGAAGTATGGACGTGAGTTTGTCAAGGGTATCAATGATGCTGAGTTACGTGGTGTGGTTATCCACGAGAACAAGCACAAGATATACCGACATCTTACTACGTGGAAACACCTATGGGACATTGACCCCAAGCTTGCAAATATGTCTATGGACTACGTTATTAATCTTGAGGTGATTGACGAGAATCCACCCAACAAGAGTGGCGTACGCTTTGCCGTACTGCCTGAGGGTGGGCTAGTCGATGAGCAGTACCGAGGTATGGATACAGCTCAAGTGTTCAAGATGCTACGCAAGAAGAAAGAAGAAGGTGGCGGTGGTGATGGCGATGAAGAGAGTGAGGGTAGCAAAGATGGTGACGGTAAAGGTAAGTCACCCGGGAGAAGTGGTGGTAGTACTCCACAAGATAACGAGTCAGGAGGTGACACCGACAGCGATGTTACAGATACCCACGGTGGTTTTGATGAGCACGATTTCGCAGGTGCGCAAGAACTATCCGCTGATGAACAGCGCGAACTAGCCAGAGACATTGACGAGGCCATACGTCAGGGTGCTATGTCAGCAGGTAAGATGGGTGCAAATCAAGCAAGGTCACTCGATGAACTGCTACAACCCCAAGTCGATTGGCGTGAGGTACTACGTGAGTTTATTCATGCTACGTGTGTAGGTAATGACTACTCTACATACTCTCGACCCAATCGTAGGCTAATGAGTCAGGGTATATACATGCCAAGTGGTGTCAGTGAGAAGGTCAATGAGTTGGTACTAGCCATTGACACGTCAGGCTCGGTGGGTCAGCACGAGTTGACAGTCATGCTTACTGAGGTCAAGGGTGTATGTGACACAGTAAAACCCGACAAGGTGCGCCTACTGTATTGGGGTAGCGATGTGGTACGTGACGAAGTGTACGGTACGCACGAACTAGATCAGCTAATACATTCTACCAAGCCGCGTGGAGGTGGTGGCACTGACGTTACATGCGTTACCGAGTACATGAAGGAGAAGAACATCAATCCGCAAGCGACCATTGTATTGACAGACGGTTACTTGTTTGGTGGTTGGGGTGATTGGACATGTCCAGTGTTATGGGCAATCCTAGATCACAAAGGGGCTGTGCCAAGCACAGGTAAAGCAGTACACATAAAATCAGAGGATATGTGATGGACGATTTTGAGAGTACGTTGAAACGCCGAATGGAGTGGGATACAGCAGTACAGGAAGTGGAGAAAGCGGTGAGATTTAGACTAGATGCTATGGACTCTAGGTTCTCATACGCTAGTGAAGATGACAAAGAACGCCTAGCGCAAGCGTGGGTACGAATACTACAAGGGTAAGGAGATAAACAAATGGCTATGTATGACGTTAAGTTTAAAAGTTTCAAAGAGATAGAAGCATATTGGCGCGGTGTAAAACCTATACGTGGTAGGAAGGAGGACGTACGACCTATCGCAGATCGCGCTCGACATTGGGAACGTGT
>JGI24003J15210_10000305_pt1 | contig 21013 bp, 27 predicted proteins | sample LinPmetageLP28_FD_15210 | JGI IMG/M metagenome (IMG submission 15210)
GGGACGCTGAACAATTTGGCGAGCAGTTTCCAAGAACTAACTGATCCGATCACGCAATTTATCAAGAACCTGACGGCGTCTGTGAAGTCGGGTGAGGGGATAAGGAAGATCGCTAACGCGATTGAGGAAGTTATTCCTTTCATTATGAGTCTTGTGGAAACTAGCCGTTCGTTGGCTCAGGCTTACGCGAGTGTTCTGTTGCCTGCGATTCGGGCTTTGACTCCGGCTTTGGCTGCCGTGTCTAACATGCTGAAAGTTCTTTTGGATGCGTTCAATAAGTTACCCGAGCCGGTCAAGTCCCTGATCGGTGTGCTGGTGCTTATGCGGATCGCTATGACAAAGAGCACGCTTGCTGCCAAAGTGTTCGGAATAACGTGGTCGCAAATGGCAGCCAAGTTTTCTCTCGGTGTGACCGCTATCGGCGTTGGGCTTATCGACTTCCAAGCAAAAATGCAGGCTGCGATGATGCGGGGGAAGATAAGTGTCCTAAGTTTCTCAGCCGCCGTAAACACAATGAAGGTCGGTGCTGTCGCCTCCTTCCGAGCCATTGGCGCAGCGGCAAGAGGGTTGATGATTGCTCTTGGACCTGTCGGCGCGGTCCTCGCTGCGGCTACCGTCGCCTTAGAGGTTTTCGCTGGAAAGTCTGCTGATACTCAATCTAAAGTCGCAGCACTACGAGACACAGTAGACGAGACGACGGGTGCCTTCACGGAGTTGTCGAAACAGACGATCGCAAATGATTTACGGATGAATCTGTCGCCGGAAGATCAGGTTATGCTCCGTGAGTTGGGTCTCGGTGTCGAGGCTATGGCCTCAGCGATCGTTGAAGGTGGACCCGCTATTCAGGAGATGGGTGAAAAGTTCAATGATGCTATCGGGCCGTCAGGTCGCATAAAGACGAACATTATTGGCATCAAAGACGCGGTTGTAGTCGCGGAACGTAATTTCGGTGGTTACGCGAAGATCGCTAATGAAACTTTGCGTCAGCAGGAGCAGGCTTCCATCGACGCTGGATTAGCGCAAGAGAGAGCATCGAGAATTGTTCTTCTTTCTCTTACGCAAGAGATCGCGAAGAATAAGGATCGTGAGCAAGCGGTAATCGCGGCGCACCTAAATATGACGGCTGCCGAGAAGGCTCACTCTCAATTCACGATCAAAAGTTCCAACGCTATGCGTAAGGCGACCGAGAGCGCCACCGCTGCCGTGAAAGCCCTCGACGATTCGACACAGAACATGCTCGACGTTATTAGCGGTGAGGCTAGTTACGACAAGGCCCGTGAGGGGATTCACGATCTTCGTGACGCCTTGAAGGACGGCGACAAGAAGTTGAACGGCTTCTCGCGTGCGGCTTTGGAAAACCGTGAAGCGATTCGTGACGCGGCGAAGGGGTACATCGACTACGCGAACTCCCTCGAAGACCCGATCAAGCGTCAAGAGGCGTTAGAGGAGGGGCAGCGGAAGATTCGCAGAGCAATAAAGGAGTCCGGTCTCGATCCTAAAGATTCCGACATCATCAAGACGATGAAGGCTGAGGCTGAGCAGAGCGGTAAGACGGTCGACGAGTTCGCGGTGCAGAGGGATATCGCGGCTCAATACGGTAATCAGGTCGGTAAGAACTTCATTGACGGAATTATCAAGCAACTTCGTGATGGTCAAGGAAACGTAAATACTGCTGCCGGGATTGCGGTTGAGGGGATGCCCGACGCTGCTAACGCAGCGATCGGCGCGGATTCTCCGTCGAAAGCAGCGATGAAGGTCGCTAAAAACTTCATCGACGGCATCGTTGTTGGAGTTCAGAAAGAAAAGAAACTAGCCGAGATGGAGATTAGTGACCTCGGCGAGAAAATGATCAGCGCCCTTGAGAAGAAATTGAGCGAGTTCTCTCAGGTATTGGCAAACTCGGGAAGCGCCCTTCGTGGATTAGATTCGGCTAGTGGCGGCTTGGCTCGCAGCCTTGGGCTTGAGGGTATTCCTTCACAGATTGAGGAGGCTTTCGGTTCCGAGAGTGACATCAAGGGTGTCCTAAACTCATTCCAGCAGTTGAGTGGGTCTATCGACGCTGTTATGGCTCCGCTGCTGGATGAGGCTGTCCCTGAGGGTAAGTTCAAGGGATTGAAGAACCGCTTGACTGGCCTTCAAGCGGAACTTAGAGAGACAACCATTGAGGCTGTCAAGACGTTCCAAGACATAACCAAACTTCGTGAGGAGCAGAACGCTCTCGACGAGGCTTTCCAAAATCAGATCGTAGGAATAAACGAGACCTTCGACAAACTTGATAAGGCCGCTGCTGATGAGTTGAAGCGAACCGAGAGCCGATTCCGTGACTTGCAGCGCACCATAAATGCACGTTACGACGCGCTCGACCGTGCCGCCACCGCGAACGTCAAGCGGATCGAGGCGCATTACAAGCAGTTGATCCCGACGCTGCAAGACGCCTTGAAGGCTGCCAATGCCGCTTACAAGACAGAGAACGATGTCCTCAAAGGTCTAGTTGACGACCGTGACAAGTTCCTCAACAACATCGGTAAGAGTTTCCGTGGCTTCTTGAACAACCTGAAAGTCGATACCGATAAAGCCACTCGGACTGTGACTCGCAGCACGGAGAAACTCGTCGACGGGTTGAAGGTGATCACGTCTGAGACGTTCACGGAGGAGACGGGTGGCACGAGTTTCGCGGACGCTTTGCAGGGCCGCTTGGATTCGTTGCGGGCGTTCTCGTCGAACGTGCGTTCCCTGTTGCAGCGTGGTCTCGATCAGAGTTTGGTAAAGGATTTCATCGCTGCTGGTGTCGACTCGGCTGGTGAGACTGTCGCCGCCTTGGCTTCCGGCTCGGACGCTCAGATAGCGCAAATAAACGCTGCTCAGAACGAACTAGGCGGCATTATTGAATCCTTCACGACGTCGTCGTCCGCTGCCCTATTTGATTACGGTGTGGCGCAGCAGGAGGCGGTTGTTGCTCCGTTGCGGGCTGCCGCTGACGCTGCTCAGGTCGCGTTGACTGAGGCGCAACTTGCGCGTGACACGGAGTTGGCTGCCGCTAAGGCTCAGGCTGAGGCGTTGAAACTGAATCGTCAGGCTGAGTTGGCTGTCGCGCAGGCTGATCGGGACGCGGAAGTGGGTCGGATTCGGGCTTATCAGGAGCAGTTGCGGGTTGACCGGCAGGCCGAGTTGGATCAGGCGGCCTTGGATTACAAGACCAATAGTGATCAGATCACAAAGGAGATCACGGAGATGGAGGGTCGCCTGAACGCGGCTGCTCTCCACATCAACGAAATGTTCACTAAGTTGATCCGACCGATGCAGAAGAAGATGTTCAGGTTCGGCAAGCAGATAGTGAACGGCATCATTCGCGGTTTACGGGAACGTGAAGGTGCCGTGTACGCGAAGGCTCGCGCTATCGCTGACCGTATCCGCTCGGAGATCGCTCTCGCCTTCAACTTCGGTAGCCCCTCGAAGGTGACGATGAAGATGGGTGAGCAGATCGCTCAAGGTCTCATCGTCGGCATGAATAATGAGATGCGGAACGTGGGTCGCACGGCTAGCGCCCTCGCTGATCAGGCGATGATCCCGATCGCTACGCCGACGTTGGGTCGCACTTCCCCGTCACCTAGCGTCACCTCCGGCATGAGCAGGCGTGGGGCAGGGCAGGCCGCTGGCGCGAACGTGAACATTACCGTGAACGCTGGGATGGGCGCTGACGGCTCGAACATTGGTCGTGAGATCGTGACAGCGATCCGTCAGTACGAGCGTCGTAATGGCACCGTGTTTGTGAGTGCTAGGTGAAGCCTTTAGTCGAGATCGCTTTCGATCTTAACCTGTCGGGTGCGGGTGACTTCCTGACCTTGGATGAGCCGGTTCGTGGGAAGTTGGGTGACGCTACTTACCCGTTAGCGGGTGAGGTTCTCGTCGACGTGAGCGACTTCGTGCGTCAGGTGGATATTACGAGAGGTCGACCGAAGGAAACACAGCAGTTCGATGCTGGTACTTGCACGGTCGCTTTAGATAACAGGACTCGACAGTTCGATCCGTCGGCTCCTGCGAGTGTCTCACCGTATGCTGCGGGCATTGTTCCTCGTAAAGAACTTGTGGTTTCCCTTGGGGCTGAGCGTATTTTCACGGGTCAGGTCGAGGATTGGGATATTAGTTACGAGCAGATAAACCAGTCGATCACTTACGCGAAGGCCGCTGACGGTTTTACCTTGTTCTCGCAGGAGATCATGGACGCGGGAGTTGGGCCGGTTGGATTGTCCGGCTCGGTGGTGAATCAGGTTTTGTCGGCGTCGGCTATTGACTGGCCTGTCTCGCGTCGTGACGTTGATGCGGGCCTGTCGACGATTGGCGCGAACACGATCCCTGCGGATCAGTCGGCTTTGGCATATTTGCAGAAGATCGCGACTGGCGAGCCGGGGGCCTTCTTTGTGGGTCGTCAGGGTTACTTGACGTTCCGTGAGCGTTTGGACTTGCAAACACCTACGGGGGTTGAGTTCCGTGATGATGGGTCGGGCACTCCGTTCGCCACTATCGACGTTGAGTTTGGGACGGAGAACCTGTTCACTCGTATCGAGGTTGATTGGGTTGGAGGGACTGTCTCGGCTCAGAATGATGACGCGATCGTGAAATACGGCTTGACGACATTGACTGTTGAGACCCTTTTGAGTACGGCGCAGGAGGCTGAGAATTTCGCTGTCTTCTACGCTGAGAGGTACGCCGAGCCGACGTACAGGATTCGTGGATTATCGGTGAATATGGATTTGTTGACGTCTGCTCAACAGTTGGCGATCTCTCGTTTGGAGTTGGCTGACAACGTGGCGGTCGAGTGGACGCCGTCGGGTGTCGGTGACGCGGTTCGCCGGGTCGTGATCATTGACGAGATTATTCACGAGTTCACGCCTAAGCCCGAGGCCCTGCATTTCGTGAAATTGAACTTCTCGCAGACCTTGGCTGCGTTCATTTTGGATAGCACCATTCAGGGCAAACTAGATGAGAACTATTTGGGCTGGTGAGGGGTAGAATAATGAACATTATCGAATCAACAACACCGGGGTTAGGTGAGTTATGGCGGGTCTAGGCTTCAAGACTTTCGCGGCTGGCGAGGTTCTTACCGCTGCCAACGTCAATGGCTATTTGATGCAGCAGAGCATCATGGTCTTTGCTGATGCCACGGCTCGTGACGCGGCGATATCCTCCCCTTCGGAGGGTATGTTCGTGTACCTTACCGGGACTAACGCGCTCCAGTTTTATGATGGTTCATCGTGGACGGCTTTCACCTCCGGTGGTGGCGGCGCAGGTTTGCAAGATATTTTCTTCTTGATGGGAGCATGACAGATGGCTACTGCTTACAAGTTTGCACAAGTGCAGGGGACTGCTGCTGTCGGCACGTTCGCTACTCTTTACACGACACCTTCCTCCACTGAGGCGGTGATATCGTCCCTCGTTATCTGTAATCAGTCCTCGTCGGCTATCACGGTGCGTGTCGGATTAGACGCGACGGCTGGCACTCCGGGTGCATCTGAGTTCCTCGTGTATGACGCTTCAGTTGCTGGAAATGACACGATTGCATTGACGTTGGGTATCACGATGGATGCGGGTAAGTTTATCCGCGTGTCTAGTTCAGCGAACACGATTGCGTTCTCGGCGTTCCTTTCGGAGATCTCATAACATGGCGATGAGTTCGTTCAGCGGGTCAGGACTGATTGGTTCTACACCGGGTAACGCGGTGATTAGTGATACGCCTACGGGGACGTATACGTCTGGGTCTGCGTCGTACAGTTATTGGACGCTGACGGCATCTGGTTCCCTGAACGTGACTACTGCTGGTCTCGCGGATTTTCTTCTTGTGGGCGGCGGGGGAGGTTCTGGATCAGGCTACGGTGGCGGCGGCGGTGGCGGCGGGGGCGTTCTCGAAACGAGTCAAAGTTACCTAAGTGCCGGAAGCGTCACGGTCACGGTCGGGGCCGGGGGTGCGGGTGTCGCATCTACAGGAACAAGTGCAGGACGCAACGGCGCTAATGGTTTCCCGTCACGGGTTGGCGACATTTATTCACCCGGCGGTGGTGGAGGCGGTGGCTTCACTCGTGAATCACCCGTTTCTGGCACACAGATCAGAGGCGACCTTGGAGGAAACGGCGCAAGTGGCGGCGGCGGTTCAGGCTATCTTGGTGGCTCTGCTCCTGCCGGTGGGACGGGAGTAAGCGGTTTAGGGAATGACGGCGGTGCTGGTGGCAACAGTTCCTCAAGCGGCGGCTCTGGTGGCGGTGCTGGTGCGGCTGGCACGAGTGGCTCTAATCAGACCGGTGGCGCAGGCAAGTCAAGCAGTTACTCCGGTTCGTCTGTCCTGTACGGCGGTGGCGGCGGTGGTGGAACGTCGGGAACCGGCGGCTCTGGTGGCGGCGGGGACGCTGGCGCTGATGGGTCTGCCAACACGGGCGGCGGTGGCGGTGGCGTCGAAACCGTCACGAGCGACGGCAGGGCAGGCGGCAGCGGTGTGGTTGTTGTACGAGTGAGGACAGCATGAGTATTCAACGTTTATCGCAAGCGACTCTCGGTGCGGGATCGACAGTCCCTTCGGCGGGTCGGTTCGCTCAACTTTCTGGCGGCACTTACACGACGTACACGAGTGGATCAACTACCTTCGGTGTGCATACGTTTACCGCGACTGGCACTTTGACTGTAAGCGGTTCCGGCGTTGTCGATGTTCTCGTTGTTGGCGGTGCGGGTGCTGGCGGGTCAGGAGCGTTCTATGGCGCGGGTGGCGGTGGAGCCGGAGGTGTTATTGAGGTCGGCTCACATTTCCTTGAAGCGGGTTCCTTTGCGGTGACCGTTGGGGCTGGGGCTGCCGCTGGAGGGACACAAGGCACGAGCAGTCGGGTTGATGAGTTGTACGCCTTTGGTGGTGGCCTTGGTGGTGCCCATGACGGGACGAACATCGGCGGCTACTACGTCGGGATAAATGGCGCGTCCGGTGGGGGAGGTAACACTCAGACAAACGTGAGCAAGACCGCTGGGACGGGTGTTCCCGGTCAAGGCAATAACGGTGGGGCAGGCGTAAGTACTAACTCTGCGGGTCAAGGATCTGGCGGTGGCGGGGGGGCCGGTGCTGTCGGTGCGGCAGGCTCCGGATCAACTGGTGGTGCAGGCGGGGCAGGTCAAGCATCCTCGCTGCAAACAGGCAGCGCACAAACGTATGGTGGCGGTGGCGGGGGCCACGGCACGAGCAAGGGTGCAGGCGGCGCTGGTGGCGGCGGTGCTGCGGCAGCAACAACCGGCGTTGCCGGAACCGTAAACACGGGCGGTGGAGGTGGCGGTGGCTTCACGGCAGTTAGCGGTGGCACAGGTGGTGCTGGTGGCTCAGGCATCGTGATTGTTCGGACGATCATCGGTGGCTCTGCTGCGGGTGTCGTCGCGTCGGGTGGCACGGAAACTACTTACACGGGTGACGGAGCGACTGGTGTCGCTGGTCAGAACTACAAGGTTCACTCGTTTACTTCTAGCGGCTCTTTGACTGTTAGTGCGGCTGGGTTCGTGGACTGTCTCGTCGTGGGGGCTGGAGGTGGCGGCGGCTCATCAAATGGGCCTGCTGGTGGTGCCGGTGGATACGCGGAAGTATCAAGCGTTCACTTTAGTGCTGGTTCTAAAACGATTACCGTCGGTGCAGGTGGAGTCGCTGGCAATACAGGTGCCGCATCCAAGATCGACAACCTTGTTACGGCTGTCGGCGGTGCTGGTGGTAACCGTCTAACTGGAACAAACGCAAAGTACGGCGGCAGCGGATCTGGTGGATCTTTGGACAGCGGCGGTCAGACAGGTGGATCTGCTGTTCCGGGCCAAGGGAACAATGGTGGGAACGGCGGCAGCGACTCCGGCGGAGGTGGTGGTGGTGCTGGCGCAGTCGGGGGTAACGGCTCCGGTTCGACCGGGGGAGCCGGAGGTGCCGGGTCATCTTCAAGCATTTCGGGCAGCGCGGTAGTTCGTGCCGGTGGTGGTGGTGGCGGTGGAGGCAGTAGCAACGGTGCTGGCGGCTCAGGAGGAGGCGGCGCTGGAACGACTAGCGGCACCGCGACCAGCGGGGGCACTAATCTTGGAAGTGGGGGCGGCGGTGCTTATGGAGGTACGGGCGGTACTGGCGGCAGCGGTGTCGTAATTATTAGGTACGCAATCTAGGAATAGGAAAAGTAATGGCACACTCTGATAATGCTCACGCGGCTCGCGTTGAGGACGGGATCGTTCGGGAAGTCATCGTGATCCCGTACTTCAACGATGATGATAATGAGATAACGGCTTACTGCAACGGCATTGGGTTGGCGGGGACTTGGATGGATACCTCGTATTTGGGTTCTCGTCGTGGTCGTTATGCGGGTATCGGTTTCTCTTACGACGCTTCCGCGAATGAGTTCGTGGCCCCCGTGACCGAGGAGCCGGACGCGACTGAGTAAAGCATGAGGGTTGCTCTAATAACCGGCTGTTACGGCTCCTACGACCCCATACGTTCTTTACCTGAGTGGCACGGGTTCGATGACGCCGTATGCGTCACGGACACTCCTGAGGTCGTCGGGGAGGGGTGGAGAGTTGATCACAAGCCGTCTACTGAGGAACCCCGTTTAGCGGCGAAGCGTCCTAAAATGATGCCGTGGCTCTACACGGATTGTGACGCAGCCGTGTGGATGGACGCTAGTTTCGAGATCGTTGGGGAGGGTTTCTCGGACTGGACTCGTAGCCACCTGTCTTTCAACGATTTTGTTGTGTGGATGCACCCTGAGGGTCGGACAGATATTCGACAGGAAGTCGATGTCTGCTGGTCGTTCCCGAAGTATGAGCGGTATCCCTTGAGGGAACAGTTGGCGCACTACGTTGATTTAGGTATGCCACAGCATTGGGGATTGTTCGCTGCCGGAACAGTTGGATGGGTATTCAATGAGGAGACACGCGACCTCGGTCAGCGTTGGTTCGACGAGCAAGTTGAGTGGTCAATTCAGGATCAGATAAGCCTTCCGTTCTTATTGTGGGATACCGGGAAGAAGTTCGGAGTCTGGCAGGCAAACGAGTACCAGAATCCGTACTTGAAGTTGCGTTGGGATGAGCGTCCGCGTCCTACTGAGTAGGCTTTTAGCCGACGGGAGAGGACAGCATGACTACTGCGGCTTTCATTACGGGTGACTATGCCTTACATGTGAAAAAGCCTGAGCCGAACGGCTGTGCTCACTACCGGATGGTCTTGCCGTCACGAGAGTTGCAAAAGTCAGGCTGGGACACCGTCATGGGTTTGCCTCGGGAGCACCCTGAGGGTGGTATCGGAGTTGCTTACGAGGATGGGGCGTTATTCGGTTTCGACATGAGTATCTACAAACTTATGATGCACGAGACCGTCCCGACGCACTTCAAGATCATGCAAGATAGCGGATCAAAAATTATTGTTGACGTAGATGATTTTCACTTCGGTATCGACCCGGCGAACATAGCGGCGAGTCAAAGTGACCCTAACAAGCACCCGGACAACAATCGGATGTTCTTTGAGATGGGGATTCGTCAGGCCGATCTAGTCACAACCTCCACCACATTTCTTGCGGATTTCTACGAGCGCCGCTGCCGCAAGGTAAGGCTTGTGAGAAACGCGCTCGACGTGGAGCGTTACGAGATGCACTCGCAGCCGGATTCTCCTACCTTCGGGTGGGTCGGAGGCACGTTATGGCGCAGCGGTGATCTGGAATTGCTGCGAGAGTGGATGCCACGCTTTGTGCAAGATAAAGGTGTCGCGGTGCATCATTCTGGACACATACCGAACGACACGAGGCATTTTGCTGTTCGCACGGGCCTGCGGCGGGTCGGCACCTCCCCGATGTCACTTGTGAGCGACTACCCACGTTTGCTCTCTCCAATCCATGTGGGGCTTGTTCCTTTGATGATGAATGACTTCAACGAAGCAAAGTCCTACTTGAAAGGTCTTGAGTATGCCGCATCCGGTATTCCCTTTATCGCGTCGCCGACTTACGAGTATCGCTTGCTGCACTCTCTGGGCGTGGGGCGTCTCGCCGAGTCGGCAGATGAGTGGCGGGATCACGCGGAGGAATTGTTGGATGTCAACGTGAGGATTAGTGAGGCTGAGCGTCAACGAGCAATCGTCGAGAAGGAGTTCGATATGAGAGCAAAGGGGGATGAATGGGCTTCCGTTCTGCTTTCTTGAAACATGACGGTCCCTTGGCCTGTCATAGTGAGATTTTTTTGCACGTCATGGATCGGTGCCTCGGCGAGACGCCTGTAGAGATGCTGCTTATCGGAGTTGATAACGGCGGCTCGAAGCAAGTGTGGGAGTCGTGTCTACCTGCTGGGTCGACGGTCGTCGCTGTGGATGAACGGGCCGAGTGTTCTGACCTGTCGGGAGTCGCTGTGGGGCGCACATCCGACCGGAGTTGGATGGAGAGCCTTTTCGGGGATCGTAAGTTCGACGTGATCATAGATTCGATGGGGCACGCTGACGGCTCGACGTGGCCTTGGTTGAAGGTCGGTGGCTATTTCGTTATCGAGCACTACGACCCGCAGCGCGTGTGCAACCTGATGACCTCGATCTGCGCTGACTCCTACACATGGCTGCCTTACGAGGAAATCCTAGGAATACAGTTCTACCCCGAGTTGGTTTTGGTCGAGAAGCGTAATCCACGAGCGGTGCCCTACATCGACATTCTGGTAGGCGACTCGGGAGATATTGTCGATGAACGTGAGTATCTTGATCGTGGCGCTAAGCGAGTCGTGAATCCTGATTAGAGGTCAGAAAACCTCTGACAGGGTTGAAACATCTGGCACCATAGTAATCACAATGTTGCTGTCTTCTCACTTCCTTTTGGATCACACATGTCTAACGAGTTTTTAGCAGTTGTCGCGGCAGCCATAGCGGTGCTGACCTTGATAGGTCTCGTGTATCGAATGTTCCTAAAAAACATGATTCACTCCGTTCACGACTTTTCTTTGTGGCTGGGTCAGTTCAGACGAGATTGGGAGGGGGAGGCTGCAACACCGGGACGCAGCGCCCAACCGGGGATCATGGAGCGCCTGAACGAGATCGACGGGCAATTCCAGAGGAACGGTGGAGATTCCCTGAGGGACAAGGTCGAGAAACTGCTAGAGGAGACAGGCAAACTGGATCAGCGTGTCGACACGATGGAGATAAAGCAAGAAGAAATCTGGGCTTGCGTCAACAAGGATTAGACTCTCTCGTATGACTGATAAGAAAGCAGCGAAGAAGGCCCCGGCGAAGAAGACCGCTCAGAAGTCACCGGCTGTCGAGAAGCAACCCGCAGTTGAGTCACCCGACAGTCCTCGATACTCGGCCCTTACCTTGCAGTTGCGTCACACACTCTCGCAGGGCGACATCGGTGGTCAGGTAATGCAGACTCAGGATCGTCTCGTGGAACTTGGCTTCGATGGGTTTCGTATGGATGGTCGATTTGGGCAGATGATGTCGAAGGCGGTTCGACGATTCCAAGACTCGCGGGGGTTGAAGATAACGGGTGAGGTAAATGGCCCGACGTGGGAAGCGTTATTTTCTCAGGAATCTAAGTGAATCAGCCTTCGTGGACTTTGCGTCGGAGAGCAGTCTTCGGCTCAATGTTTTTTGCGGGCGTGATCTTGCTGTATGTGATGTTCCGTTGGGACTCAACGCGACTCGCTGAGACTCTTGCTATCGGTAGTTTCGGTTTGATAGGTACTGTTGTTGCTGCCTACGTTGGTGGCAGCGCCTACGAGGATGTTCGACTAAGGCGACTCAATGAAGAAGAAGATATGGGAGATGAAGAACCTCATGTTCACTAAAGAATTTTGGTTAGAGGCCGCTGAGCGGGCTGTGAAGACTTTTGCTCAGACTTTCTTAGCGACGGTTAGCGCGGTGGCGGTTTTTGATGTTTTCTCTGCTGATTGGTTGACGTTGGTCGGTGTGAGCCTCGGTGCTGCCGTCTTGTCAATCTTGACCTCTCTGGTGAGCGCGGAGATCGGTGACTACGGAAAGCCGTCTCTGGTGGCTCGTAAGCCTGATATGGATGATGCTCCGGTTGATGAACCAGAGGATGATCGGTAGTGAGTAAAACTGTTAGCGGTCATAATGCGATCAAGTCGTGGTCGAGTTCCCTTTTGGCTGCTAGGAAAATACCGGGCACGAAAATAAGTTTGCGGACTCGCCGCTCGTGCCTTCCGCTTTTCCTGCACTTGGCTAGACGCCTTGATAAGGAAGTGAAGACGCTGAGTAAGCGGAACACTTGGTCTTACAACTATCGTGCTATCCGCATGGGTAAGGCTGTGAGTGATCACGCTGGCTATGCGATTGACTGTTGGAGCGATGACATTGGCGCTCATCGTTGGCCTAGCAAAATGCCGAAGGGCAAGGCCAAGAAAATCAGTAAGATTCTTGAGGATTACAAGACGCCTGACGGTCGTTACATTTTCTTGTGGGGTGCGAGCAGTCAAGCGCCGGGTGTGGATTACGCGGGTAGGACGCATAGGACTCAGGCTGGGAATGACCCGATGCACTTCGCTATTGCTCGTGGCATTAGCACTCGTGATCTGATGAAGACGCGGAAGAAAATGAAGTTACGGTTGAACGGAACCGTCAAGAACTAGCAAGTCTTTGGTATGAGTTGAGATTTGCTCAATAACCCCCTGCTTTTGGGAGCGGGGGGTTTTTGTTTGCGAGGCGGGACTCCAATAAGACCCCAAATCGAAGTCCCGCCTCTAGCACATCGGAGACTCAAAAGGGGGGAGAGGATGAGTCGTCGACGATGCGTACTAATTGTTTCATAAATCATTCGGACCCCGAACTGAAAGAAGTAAACGGGGGGTGTATGCTTTCCTAGACCCCGTTAGCAAGGAGAGTGCTATGAGTGAACCTGTCGATATTCATAACTTTGACGTAGACCCTGAGCCTGATCGTGAACGCTTTGAGATTGAGGACGACGAGCAAGCCGCATGGGCTATGCGGAAACTACTTCATGTTCGGCGGCGAATGGGCGCGAACGAACGAATGATGAATGCTGAAATGACTCGTATCGAGGCATGGCGCAAACGTGTCGATAGTCGCTTTCAGCCCGAGGTCGATTACTTCGAGGGAATCTTGACTCAGTACGCGCATAAACAGAGGAGTCAGCAAGATCGAAAGACGATCGACACACCCTATGGGGTCGTCAAATCACGTTCGACACAGGACAAGTTCAAGGTCGTCGACGAGGAGAAGTTTTTAGAGTGGGCGACGGAGAATCTTCCTGACGCAGTCAGCGTCAAAATTACGCCGTCGGTAAGCGCGATCAAGGATGCGTCGAGCGTCGAGCACACGAGAACTCTTGGTCTTGTGGCTATGACTGATCAGGGGGAAATCATCCCCGGAGTGGCTGTCGAGTCGGGTGGAGTCAATTACAGCGTGGAGGTGACGGAATGAGTGTGGTAGAGCAGTTGGCGAAAGCCGAGCAGCGCATCGGAGCAGCCGTCAAGGCTCACGGCGATAAGGGTTGGGATTGGTACGGAACCAAAGCGAACCCGCATGTCGTCCCGCTCCTATTCAATGACATTTGTGTGTATGGCAGTAGCGGCGACCGTTTTTTGTCGGCTGCTGACTATGTAGCGGAGGTAGAGAAATGAGTTTTTCCAATGAGCAAGTCAAGGAATTATTGAAGCCGATTGACCCGTCTCGTGTGGGTCGTGACGGGAAAGGTTTCAGTCACGTTGAGGCTTGGGATATCCGTAAGAGGATGAATCAGATTTTCGGCATCGGCGAGTGGTCGAGTGAGGTCGAGAAGATGGAGTTGATCTACGAGACTGAGGTTTCAGGCAGCAAGACTCGCTGGTCGGTTGCCTACCGTGCTCTGTGTGTCGTAACGGTGGACGGCGCTGTTTACAGCGAGTGGGCTGGCGGCGATGCAACTAACTACCCGAGTCGAGCGGACGCGCACGATCAAGCGATGAAGACAGCCGAGTCACAGGCTTTCAAGAGGGCCTGCGTCAACCTCGGAGATCAGTTCGGCATGTCTCTCTACAAGAACGGCAGCGTCGAGGCGACCGTCGGTGATGTCGTAGAACACACGTTCGAGGACGCCGAGAACGTAGAGACGTGGCTCGCTGCGATGGAGGCCGCCGAAAGTGTCGATCAGTTGGCGGTCGTTACTGACCAGATCAAGGGCGCTGATATTTCGACGCGCGATCGTAACACGCTATTGGACGCTTACAAGATTTCTGCGGAACGTGTGAAAACCCCGGTTGAGGCCGGGTAATGTCCACGTCCGGGGAGCAGATTTGTAGAAACCTTAGGGGAGTTCGTGAGCGTTCGAGTTATGAGTCTCGTGTGGGATTTAGACATTTCCACGAGCGAGAAGATGGTCCTGCTTGTGCTTTCTGACCATGCCGATGATGAGGGACGGAACTCGTGGCCCTCGATCGCGACGATTGCTCGGAAGTCAAGCCTGTCACCGAGGCAGGCTCAACGGATCGTGACGTCTCTGAAAAAGAGGGGTCTGGTGCGAGTTGAGAAGCAGGCTGGCGGTACTCGTGAGATGCGGGATGACCGTCGACCTAACCGTTATTGGGTAACCCCCGACGGGGTGACATCCACGTCATCCCGTGATGATCTACGGGGTGACACCCATGACGTCGACGGGGTGACACCCATGTCACCCAAACCATCCATAGAACCACCCAATAAAGATAAAGCGATTCCCGAGCACTTCGATGAGTTCTGGAAGGTGTACCCGAATCGAGTGGCGAAAGGAGCAGCCGTTAGGGCTTTCAAGTCGGCTTTGGGGAAGTGTGACGCTGAAACGATTATCGCTGCTGCTGCTGAGTACGCGAAAGACCCGAAGCGTGACCCTGCCTTCACCGCTCATGCCTCGACGTGGCTGAACGGGGAGCGTTGGCTGGACGAAGTGGAGCCGGTGAAGCCGACGGGTGTCCCGACGATGGTCGAGCAGTACGCAGACCAGCCCTGCTCTCATGGGGAGCCTCGGGGGTCAGGATTATGCCCCATATGCCGCTCAGAGGCCCTCAGAGCAACGGAGAAGGCATGAAACAGATAGATCGACCCACATTGACCCACAGGGCTAATTACGTCTGTGAGTTGTGCTACGGGCCGATCGACGTTTTGAGTGTCCACCATCGCCGACCCCGCAAAATGGGCGGCACGAAATGGGAGGGAATCAACGACAACGAGAACCTGCTCGTTCTTTGCGGCACCGGGACGACTGGATGCCACGGTTACGTCGAAAGTCACCGACAGGAGGGCTACGCGAATGGTTGGCTCGTCCGCATGGGTTTCTGGCCCGCCTTGACTCCGTTCCGTGACCGGAAAGGCCAATGGTGGTTGTTGTACGAGGACTCGAAAATAGCGATCACACCACCGGAGGCTTTTGATGAACCCCTAGTAGGATCAAATCAACCCCTTAGAGAGGAATCAGAAGAAAATGTTTTCTGAAACACCGGACCTTCCCGAGTTGAGCGAAGTCAAACAACTCACCGTAATGATTCGTAATCACCAAAGCGCGATAACAGAAATATCTAAAACTCGAAAAAATGTGATCCTCTCGCTACGGCGACACCGGATCACTTACCGCGAGATCGCTGAAGCGATGGACGTGACCGAGCAGAGCGTCTACAAGATTCTCCGGGAGGACATAAAGAAGAAGAAGGAAAGCAAGTAAGGCCATGATCCTGCAAGCCTTCGTCAAAGGGACCGCGAAACCCCAAGGATCAAAGCGCGGGTTCGTGACGAAGACCGGCAGAGTCTCGATGGTCGAAATGGCAGGCGTTCCTCTGAAAAATTGGAGGCAAGCCGTGACGTGGGTGATCCGTGGAGAGGCGGCGAAGCAGAAGTGGGAGTTGAGCGAAGGCCCGGTCAACGTGAAGATCGAGTTCTATCTCCGCAGACCCAAGAAACCGAAACACGCGCAACCGGCAGTACGACCGGACCTCGACAAGTTAGCCCGAGCCGTACTCGACGCCATAACCGACGCCAGAACGGTCTGGCTAGACGATTCGCAAGTCACTCGGCTCTACTGCGAGAAGCACTACGCCCGCCCCGGAAGCGAGGGGGTGAGCATCAAGTTGTGGAAAACGCAATCATTCGATGCCGCCGATGCGGACATTTAGGCGCACACATCCGTCACGGGGAGGACACTCTCTGCGACCCGTGCCTATTCGACGTCAGGATGGATGAGAAAGACGAGAAATGCGGCAACTGCGGGCACGCGAAACGACAACACGGCGACAGGGCGATCTCCATCTGCGTGCAAAGAATCGTCATCGACGTCGAGTGGGAGCGAACTGTCGTATGCGACTGTCGAGGATGGAAAATGGAAGAATGAACGTCACGCTGGAAACAGAGTGGGACCGCTACCACGAAGACAGGTTCATGCAGCGGTTCCTGTCGATCATGCCGACCGACATCACCTACTACAGGATGCCCCAATACTCCGTGTGCGATTACGTCATCACGAACAAAACCGAGGTCCGTTACTTCATGGAGTTGAAGATCAGGAAAGAAACCGCCGAGCAAGTAATGAGTTACGGCGGCCTCATGCTCAAGCACAAGAAAATCGTAGAACTCGCCACCCTCGCGGACTCAACCAAAAGCGACGTTTGGGTCGTGTGGGCGTTCAACAACGGGGAAGGCGACGTGTACGCAGCCAGACCCAAAAACCTCCTCAACCTCCCACTCGAAGACCCACCCCGCCGACGCAACTACCGGGGCCTAGCAACCGATGAGGAGCCGGTCTGCTACCTCGACTGGAACAAAGACCTCTCCCGATGGAAGATGTAAAAAATGATCCCAAGCCACCAGCAAGCCCTCGAACGCCTAGCCGAGTTGTCCCGACTCCTCGACAAAGCAACCGACGAGATAGCCGAAGCAGACGAGGAAGCCGTCAGAGCGAAACAACTCTACGAAGTCGCCTACGCCCGAGCGTTCCTAGACGCCATAGGCAGCATGGAACTCCGAAGACAAATCGCCAACTACGAGACCCGAGAAGAAAACCTCCACACCGAACTCTCCCACGCGAAGGTAAGAGCAATCAAAGAACGCATCCGAACCCTCGGCACACAAATCGAGGTCGGCAGGAGCCTCGCCAGCGCCCACAAAAACCAATTCGCAGCCGAACCCGTAGGTCAATACACCTGAACCCGAGTAACATAAACCCTCATGGCAACGACCCCGGCTAAGAAGAAAACAGGCCGCCCAAGCCTCCTCACAGAGCAGAGGCAGGAAGCCATAGCCGCCATGCTCCGCAGCGGCGCGTACATCGACGACTCCTGCAAGTCAGTCGGCATAGCCCCGAGCACCTTCTACAACTGGCTCAACCGAGGAAACACGCAGCGAGAACGGGAAGGCGCGGGACTCGAAATCGAGGAAGACGAGAGACCATTCTTGGAGTTTTTGGAGACAGTAGAAATGGCTGACGCCGAAGGCATCATCAGTCATGTGATGAACATCGACAACGCCGCCAAGAACGGGACATGGCAAGCGAGCGCGTGGATACTGGAACGGAAGCAACCCCGTAAGTGGGGGAGGTTCGACCGGACGGAACTCTCGGGGCCGGACGGCAAACCGATCGAGATCAACGTCTCGACTGAGGAACTAGAGCGGAAGGTCATGCGTATCCTTGAAACACGCGAGATCGAGAAATGAGGCTCGTTGACCGAGTCCTCGAAGCGAGCAGTCAGGAACGCTTCGCGATCTATTCAAGCCTGTCGACCGAGGAACGGAACGCCCTCTCGATGCTCCTTGAGGCTGAGGAGAACAATCCGTGGGCGAGGTTCGAGACCGACCCTGTCGGCTTCATTCAGGAGGGCCTCGGAGAGAGCCTGTGGAGCAAGCAGAAGGAAATATCGGACAGCGTCGTAGCGAACACCCGGACAGCAGTTGCGGCCTGCCACGCGCCCGGTAAATCCCACCTCTCCGCTCGCATCGTCGCATGGTGGATCGCCTCACACGCTCCGGGCACAGCCCTAGCGATCACGATCGCGCCGACTCACAGGCAGGTCAGGAACATTATTTGGCCTCACATCCGTAGAGCACACTTCCTAGCGAACCTGCCCGGAGAGGTGCTCACTCAGTCGTGGAAGGTCAATGGCGACATCGTGTCCTACGGTTTCAGCCCCTCGCCTTACGACGAGGCAGCGACGCAGGGCATCCACGCGCCGAACCTGCTGATCGTTGTCGACGAGGCGGGAGGCATCGGGGAGACAGTCGGTCAAGCGTTAGAGGCCCTGATGACCGGAGGGAACACTCGACTGCTGCTGCTAGGGAACCCTCCAACGGATCAGGAGGACTCGTGGTTCGAGCGTTGCTACGAGTCGCCCCTCTACAACACGATCACGATCAGCGCCTACGACACACCGAACTTCACCGGGGAGGAGGTCGGTCTCTGTAAGACGTGCCCGCCGCAAGTGCCGCAGCACCACATCACGAAACACCTCGTAGACCAGAGGTGGGTGGACGAGGTGATCACCGAGTTCGGGGAGGACTCCGCGTTCGTTGAGGCTCGCGTCCACGCTCGATTCCCTCGATCTTCAGCGAACAAAGTCATCCCATTCGGGTGGTGCGAGGCATCCGTCGACAATCAGGAGCCGGTCAGCGGATCGCAGGTTCGCCTCGGCATCGACATCGCTGCGGACGGAGGCGACGAGTTCGTGATAGCGAAAGCCGACGGCTTCACCGGCACGATCACCCACAAGTCGAGCGGGAAGGTCAACGAGAACGCCGTCGACGTCGCCGAGGTGTGCCTACGGCACATCAGGGAAGCCGAGGACCTGCACCGAGAGCGGGACATTACTGATCGGGTGCGCGTGAAGATCGACACGATCGGAGTCGGGTGGGGTGTCGTCAGCCTGCTGCAAAAGTGGGGTCAGGAAGGTAAGCACGAGTCCGTGATCGTCCCCGTGAACGTCGCTGAGCGGGCTAAGGACGGTCAGAAGTTCAGGAACATTCGAGCGGAGTTGTGGTGGAACGGGCGCACGCTGCTGCAACCAGACAAGGACGGGCAGCAGGACGTCGCTCTGCGGGTCGAACGGAAAGTGCTCTCGCAGTTGGCGGGGCCGACGTTCAGGAGCGACAGCGCCGGTCGCGTGCAGATCGAGGCGAAAGCGGAGATGAAACGTCGAGGGGTCGCAAGCCCTGACCAAGCGGAGGCTCTGCTGCTCGCCTTGTACGAGGGTAAGAGCAGGGTCATGGATGTTGAGCCGATCAGTTTCGGTCAAACAAACGAGTTCTCGAATCAGGGGTTCAGCGGCAGTCTCGTGCTTTAGACTAGGACCATGGCTAAAATTCTCAGACCGTTCACGTTCATCAAAGTTCGCACCACGTCAGACACTCGATACCGTCACACGATGCTCACGACCGTCACCGATCAGGACACAGTCGTCGGGCGCATCGGGACAGCGAACAAAGTCACCGACAGTCTCGGCGTCGCCGTGAACGCAGCGCGTCAATCCTCGACCACAACGCGAGGCACGGAGTTCCGGCAGTCCTAGGAGGCTAGGGCTGTCACCATCCGTGCCCACGCGAGCGGAGTAGCACCGTCGGGCTGATACCCGCCAGCGCCACCGAACAGGATCGGTGTCGAGTCGTAGGTCGACCGGACCATCCGCATCGCGGACTCCATCCCGTCGAGCGTGTATTCCAACTCGGCGAGCGGGTCTTGCCTGTGACCGTCAGCGCCACCCGTGATGAAAATGTAGTGAGGCTTGAAAGCCCGCAACGTGAGCAGGAAGTCAGCGACACCGTCGCGTAGGTCACGGTCTCCGGCTCGGGCAGGCAGAGGCCAGTTGAGAGCGTTCCGCTCGTCGTGGCTCTCCAATCCCGTGCCGGGGAAGATTCCATACTGATGGATCGAGTACGTCAGGATGTCCGGCTCGTCGAAGCACAGAGCCTCCACGCCGTCGCCGTGGTGCGCGTCGACGTCGAGAATCGCGACACGATGACCAGCGTCCGCGAGTAGTCGAGCCGCGATCGCGAAGTCGTTGAAAACGCAGAACCCGCTCGACGTGTTCGCCATAGCGTGATGCTTCGCTCCGGGCAGGTGAACAGCGGTCAGGGTCTCCCCGTTCTGTAGCGCCCATAACGCCGAGAGCGTGCCTCCAGCGAACAGGCTCGCCAACGTGCTGAGGTCGGAGCGTTCGCCCCTCCACTCGTTCGACCTGTGCTGATTGAGCACTTGGTCGATGTATTCGGGAGTGTGAGCGAGTTGCAGTTCCGAGTCCGTGACGTGGAACGGCCCGATCGTGTCGTGGCGCAGTCCTGCTTCCTCGGCGTGAGTGATTACTTGTTGGTATCCGTTCGTGAACCTGCGACCCTGCGTCGGGTGCTGCGGATCGAACACCCACCCTTCATAGGACGGGTCGTGGCATATGACTAAATCTTTCATGTGGTCTCCTCTCCCTTGACCATCAGTTTACCCTACGGGGGTTGTGGTCTGTGCAGCGAATATCGTCCGGCCTTCGATGAGCACCCTCGGTGACTCGAAGATCGGCTGCTCAGTTTCCGCGATCACGAACGACTCGAACTTGTACGGGTTGTAGGTGACCTTGACGATGCGATCGTCAGGCTCGAACACCCGGTAGAACGGTTCGTATGCCTTGTCAATGCAACTACCGAGGATTGAGTCACCGCTGTACGCGGTGGCGCGAGTCAAGGTCCCGCGAACGAACGCATGAACATTCTTCTTCCGCTCGTTCAGAACCTTGGCTCGACCTGCGGGCTGCACGGCGAACGTCACGTCCTCGAACTCGGCGGTGTCGACGTGCTGGACGCGACCGCCGTTGACCTGACGCAGCGAGAGGCAGCCCTTGTGGAGGTTGTAGTACGCCTCGTGCCGCTCGCTCATTCTTTCACCTTGGCTGTTCCGACGGTGTTTCCGTTGATGTCGAGTAACACGTCGCCGTAAACACCGTAGGTGCCGGTGCGCGTGACGTATTTCTTCAGGATGCGCTCGACCTCGACGTGACCGTTCGGCTCCTCGAACGCGGCGTTGTCTAGGTCGATCTCGATTACGAGTTTCAT
>JGI24003J15210_10000315_pt1 | contig 20691 bp, 22 predicted proteins | sample LinPmetageLP28_FD_15210 | JGI IMG/M metagenome (IMG submission 15210)
GAACAAGAAGCATTTAAAGATTATTGGAATAACGTTAGACCAGGTTGTGCAAAAATTACAGAACTTTACCAACATCCTTGGGAGGATCAAACCGAAAGTTTAAACTTACCTTGCAAGAAAGTCGAGGACGAAGCATTTATATACATTGATGGAACAATGTATCTATGTCCATGGGACTTTGGAAAACGTAATCCTGTGGGTCGAGTAGACATGCAAACAAGTCCTGTAGATGTTTGGAACAATGACAAATANAAAAAATACAAAGCATTATTAGCAAAAGGAAAACGCTGTGACATCGAACTCTGTAGCAGATGCAGTGCAGTCTTCACACATCAGTAGAGATTTAGTAGAACTTGATAAGGTATTGCCTAGCAGTTCTAAAAACTTAAATGGTAGATACTGTGGACATTTTTTCAATAGATGTGAAATAGGAAGATATGGAAACGTTTACATGTGTTGTCCTTATTGGTTACCAGTGAGTATCGGTAACTTAAATTTAAACACTATGGAAGAAATATGGAATAGCGAAAAAGCACAAGAAGTAAGAAATCAATTGTGGGATGGAAAGAACTGGCCCTTGTGTAAACACAACATTTGTCCTAAGATACACAATGACGAGCTTGTACACATAGATCAAATTGAAACTAGACGTCACAGTGAAAAATCTAAAGACTATGATTACAATATACTAACAGATTTTGAACTTGAAGCTATTAAAAACAAAAGTACAGTAGCTGAATATTTGCCACATGATATTCAAGTGGGTACAGATGAAAGCTGTAACTTGTTTTGTCCTAGCTGTAGAAATGAAAAAATTATACATGCCAAAGGCAAAGAATATGAAAAAAGAAAATTCCTCACTGACAAACTGTTTGATGAAATAATGAATGCACCCAAAGATTATCAATTTGATATATGGATTACAGGCAGTGGAGATCCGTTTGGTAGCAAAATATTTAGAGAGCGTTTACAAGACATGGACCTAACTGATAGACCAAATACATGGTTAAATTTTCAAACAAATGGAGTAATGCTTACACCAAAAACTTGGGATAGCATTTATAGAGTACACAATAATATTAAACATATTATTTTTAGTTTTGATGCAGGCACAAAAGATACATATGAAAAAGAAACAAGACTAGGAGGACATTGGAATCAGTTAGTAAGCAATGTAGATTATGTTTATAAGCAATTAGGTGATATGTGGAAAGGTAGAGTAATGTCTCATAACTTTGTTGTACAAACCTGTAACTATAAAGAAATTCCTGAGTTCATACAAATGGTAAAAGATCGTTGGCATAGATATGGAGCAGAAAGTCAAGCAACATTTAGTTTAATACTACAATGGGGTCATATGGACGACTTTGAAGAACGTGCAGTATGGAAACCCACCCACCCACAACATGAGGATTTTATCCGTGTTTTAAGTGATCCAATAGTACAAGAAAATGGTAAGATGTGTAATTTTGGAAACATGGGAACACTTGTAAAACAGGCTAGCCAATGATTATTATTGTTGGTTGTAGTTTTAGTTTGGGTTGGTATTCTTGGGCTGACAATGATGAAATTGTAAACAAAGATTATTGTTGGTATGATGAACTAGACCGACCTTATAGAGCTTATGCACACCCAGGCGGCGGTCTAATGAGTTATTGCAAATGTTTGGATATTGTAAGTAATCCTGCTCCAAAAAATGCTAGTGCAGGTCAGTTCCAACATGGTCGAACCCCACCAATAGAAAATGCTAGTGCAATTCTTATACAAGAAACATTCTCGCCCAGAATAATTGTACATGATCAATTTGAATATAGACAGCATAGAGAAAATGTTTATGGTTGGCGGCTTAATCATATATTCAGTAACACTATTGCAGGGTTACCAAAAGTACAAAATGATGTTAGCGAAAAATATAAATTTGACTGGCAGTCGGGTATGAGCAGTTGGATGGCAGATCTTAATGCAAAATCAGATGGTTGGGAATATTTAAATACAGCTTGCAGTAGTCATTTGGATCGTGTAGCAGAGTCAACAGGTTTGCCAGTTTACAGCTATAGTTTCACTGGCAAAAAATACCCATATAAATATATTAAGTATTTAGACGTACCGCCCGCAACACAAAAACTTTTTTGGGACGATAGATATCATCACTACAATGATAAAAGCGATCCGTTGCACTTCAATAAAGTAGGCAACAAGCTACTTGGAAAAATGATCAAAAAAGGCTTAGAGAATGAACTATCGTAATCACGCTTTGATACTAGGTTGTAGTTTTAGCAACGGTAGTTATACCTTCGATGCAGACTTTATAAAACCTGACCTAGTCTTGCAACCCGACGGTAGTACAAAACCTATAGATACCGGATTGGGTAGAGAACATCTTGATGTAAATGGTAGCTGGATCGAACAGCTATCAACTAAAGATCATTACACACTATATACAACAGGCGGTGTTGGTGTAGCTCAATACAGCACAGTTATCGAATATTATTATGAAAAAAATCAATTACAAGATTTTGACTATGTGCTTATTCAAAATACATGGGAACCTAGATTGTGTTGGCAAGAACCAAGACCATTGCCTGAATGTTATTGGATACAAGAAAATCTTGACGCTAGTAATATTACCATGTATGAAGGCAAAGATACTAGTAAACATTTTAATTTTATGAGTTCGGCTGGAAAATCAAATCTAGGAGGACACTTTCACAATGCAGAAGAATGGCAAGTAGATATGTTTCAAGGTGAAACAAATAAAGCTGTAATTCACTCTTGTGCTACTTACATAGATGAAATATGTAGACTGTGCAACAAGAAACTATTTTATTTTCACTGGGCCAACACCAGCAAAGGTCCACATGTATTAGAGTATGAACATGGACAAAAACTTGATGTACCATATCCTTGGGGTGTAGGAAAAGGAACATTTGATTTGTTTATGAAACCAAAATATCATGCATATGGTTATATAGATCCAAGTGTAAGTAGAGACGGTAAAGATTTGTTTGTGGGACATTTTACCAAAGAAGGTAATCGTGTTGTGGGCAAACGCATAAGCAAAGAGTTGGAAAAATATATATGAACATCTGTATAATTGGAGATCGTAATAGCAATCCTGACAGTGAATGGCTTCAACACTTGCCCAAGCAACATCAGTACACAGTGTACTTTATACCTCACGGAAACTATATTAATTTTATTGAGGTATTGACATGGTTAAAGTTTCATAATATAATAGTAGAGTACGAACATATTATAATACAGAGTGCTAATCAACCTAATTTATGTTTTTACAAAAAGTTTTATTTGGATAATTTATTGTTTCAACAGAAGGATAATTTTCAATTCTGTTATGCAGACAACAAATATCTATTGTGGACTAACAATGTGTTCCGTACTCCATTAGGAGACGAGATACAAAAACATTACAGTATGTCATTAAGCGAACCGCAAATAGAATATCTGCAAAAATTTACAACAAACAATAGTATTAGCAGTATTATGAAAGGCAGTGAAATAAGGATTACAAAATTATTAGACAAATTAGATATTTCCTATCAATTTGTAAAAGATACACAACAGGAGATTCTAATCAATGACACTTAAACTGGTAATGCCAATGGCAGGTATGGGTTCAAGATTTGTTCAACAAGGATACAGTCAACCCAAGCCAGTTATAGATGTGGCAGGTAAACCTATGTTTGTTAGATCAGTAGAATCAATTGGTATTGACTTTGACGATTATGTTTTTATTATACAAGCTGAACACAACATATCCAAAGCTATATTAGAATATTATCCACAAGCAAAAATAATCGAACTTGAACAAGTTACACAAGGTGCCGCATGTACAGTGCTAAAAGCTCAACAGTTTTTTGAAGATACAGATAGTTTATTTGTTTGTAACTGTGATAACTTTATGCAATGGGACAAAAGTAAATTTGTAGAACAACAACACCATGACGGTATTATTATGGTATTTGAAGAAACTGAACAAGATCCTAAATGGAGTTACGCACAAGTAGAAGATGGTCTAGTAGTCAAAGTTGCAGAGAAAAATCCAATAAGCAAATGGGCTACCAGCGGACACTATTATTGGCGCAGTTGGGCTACGTTTGTTGAAAGTGCTAATCGTATGATAGAAGCTGAAGATACAGTAAACGGAGAATACTATTTGTGTCCAGTTTACAATCACACTCCTGGCAACGTTGTTACAGTGCAAATTAATAATATGCAAGGAGTTGGTACACCAGAGGAATTGCAAGCATGGCTAAAATCGCACTAGTACTTCCTTTCAGCACAGAGCCTAGAAGTTTGGGAACTTATCAAGCTGTACAACAAGCTATTGACAGTTGTAGTACATGGATTAAAACGAATGTACTAGGAAACTTTCTTGAATCAATTGATATATTTGTTTACGCTAACTATGAAGACTTAGAACAAGCACAGTTAATAAAAGAACAATTAACCAAATTATATAATATAAAAGGCTATGTAATGGTCAATTACAAAGATCTATTACAACAGATTGATGTACCTGAATCAGCAAAATACTATAAAAATATTTGCATTAAACAAGTATTACAACCTTTAACACTACGAAATGCACTAGAGTATATACAACAACATCATGGTGAGTACGACTATTATTTAAAAACACGTTTTGATATTTTTCCAAGCACACAATTTAGTTACAAAAACATGTTAAAAACTGCTGATGATTTCTCTACATGGACTGGTAAGTATGGTTATACCAAAGACAGTTTTGCAGTGTGTTGTGAACTACAAACTACTGGTAGTTTTATTGCTCCGTTATACATGGACGATATACAAATATTTTTTAGCAAACAAGCCAGTATAAATCTATTAGATAATTTTAACCATTGGTTAGAGTACACTTTATCATACATCAATAAGTTCAATTGGGATACGCATACATCAGGTAAAGATCAGACACACAATGGCGAAACGTATTTCTTATGGCCAGAAATAAACTATGCAAATTTATTTTATTTTAGTAAAATAAGACTGTTACACGATACTGGATTGCGTAGTGTATTGTATAGATTAAACACATTTCAAAACAAACAACAACTACTAGATATTATAGCAGATCCTTACAACAAAGACAACTGGCAAAAGCTAGCAGAGATACAACAGGGCGATTACATAGATGGTAAACGATTAATTGAGATACAAGGAGGTGATTCGAATCATGGATTCAGCAATAAAATACATAGCACATAGAGGTAACATATCTGGCAAACAACCTACATTTGAAAACAAAGATGAGTATCTCAAACATGCATACTATGAGTGCGGACACGACATTGAACTTGATATATGCATGCACCGTGGTATACTGTATTACGGACATGATGATTGTCAAGAACCTGCGGATACTAATTTTATTCAAAGCCCTGGTGTGTTTTGTCATGCTAAAGATTTTGATGCATTAACAGAGTTGTTAAATATGCGTACAAACTGTTTTTGGCACGAACAGGATAGTGTAACATTAACGAGTCAAAACTATATATGGTGTTTTCCAGGTAACTATGTAATGAACAAAAAAGCTATTTGGATAGACTTAGAAGGTATGGACATACCTTTACCAGATCAAGTACCAAACTCAATTTATGGATATTGTGGAGATAAACTAAATGAAAATATTAATATTCGGACTACCAGGTAGTGGTAAGACGACTCTTGCAAAACCTTTTGCAGAACTAATCGGCGGAACACATATTAATGCCGATACAGTCAGAAAGAAATATGACGATTGGGACTTTAGTCCTGAAGGACGTATTAGACAAGCACAACGTATGCGACACTTGGCTGATGGAGTAGAGATGGCTGGCAAAATTGCAGTTGCTGACTTTGTGTGCCCCACAGAACAAGCCCGTATAGAATTTGCACCCAACTACACAGTATGGATGGATACTATAGACGAAGGCAGATTTGAAGATACAAATAAAATGTTTGAAACTCCCATTAGTTGTGACTATCATGTTAGCAAATGGTTTGACGATACTCATGCACAATTACTTCCTGTAGTTAATAGATGGAAGGAAAAGAATAATGTTTGATTATAAAAAACCAACAGTACAAATGTTAGGCAGATGGCAACCTTGGCACGAAGGACATACAAAACTTTTTGAAAAGGCACTTGAAATTACAGGACAAGTAATGATTATGGTGCGAGATGTACAAGGTGCTGATGCCGGAATGGGTAATGTAGATAATCCTTTTGACTTTGACCAAGTAAGTAATGATATAGCAGGACATTTATATGTCAAAGGATATGTTATAAGCGAAGACTTTGAAATTATGTTAGTACCCAATATTGTTGATATTAGTTATGGTAGAGGTGTGGGATATTCATTTACGGAACATGACTTAGGCAAAGATGTACACGATATTAGTGCGACAAAGATTCGTGCTGAAATGAGGGCTAAAGGCGAACTATGATAAGTTGGGGTTGGACAGGTATGGCACATGATGCTAGTTTAGCAGTGTTTAACGACACTAAACTAGAATTTGCGGCTCATAGCGAACGCTACAGTAGAATTAAAAACGATAAACATCTAAACAGAGAAATACTCTTAGATGCACTGGAATTTGGTGAGCCTGAGGAAATATTCTTTTATGAACGACCATGGCTAAAGAAAACAAGACAGCTATATGCACAACAATACAATATGCTACGCAAGCCTTCACCTAAAACAGTATTAAGTGAATTGTACACTAACCCTCCACCCATACGCACAACCACACATCACCACAGTCATGCGGCAGGCGGTTACTTTACTAGTCCGTTTGATGATGCTGTAATACTGTGCTTAGACAGTATAGGTGAATGGGAAACAATTAGCATATGGACAGGAGAAGGTAATCGTCTTAAAAAACTATGGAGTCAAAGTTATCCTAACAGCGTAGGTATTTGGTACAGTGGTATGACACAGCGTATAGGACTAAAGCCACAAGAACATGAATATATATTAATGGGTATGGCGGCAGTTGGTGATCCTGATAAATTTTATAAACTAATTAAAGATGATTTTATATTAAAGATGCCCACAATGCGAGATGGTAAAACTGTATTTTTACGCAACTGTCATAGAGGTTGTATGAATTGGCGACCCACATTGCACAGCGTACAAGATTATGCAGATATAGCCGCCGCTGTACAACGTATATACGAAGAAATATTTCTAGGACTAATAAGACACACAGCATACCTGACCAATGGTCGTAAAAAGAATCTAGTACTTACAGGAGGTTGTGTATTGAACTGTGTTGCAAATCCAATTGCACATACGCACTTTGATAACGTATGGATCATGCCTAATCCGGGTGATGCTGGCAGTGCTATTGGATGTGTGCTTGCTCATAAGAGCGAACACATTGAGTGGCCCGGACCATATCTNGGNCACAATATTGAAGGAGACTATCCAGTTGAGAAAACTTTACAACAATTACAAACCAACAAAATTACTGCCGTCGCAAGTGGACGGGCTGAGTTTGGCCCTCGGGCTCTTGGGAACCGTAGTATTCTTGCTGATCCCCGCGGAGATAATGTCAAGTCGCTTGTTAACAGTATTAAACAGCGAGAGTCATTCAGACCGTTTGCACCAGCAATCCTCGAAGAACATGCAAGCGAATATTTTGACGGATTCACAGGTCCTTATATGCAATACACCGCAACGTGTAAAAGACCTGATCAGTTTCCAGCAATTATCCACTACGATGACACATCAAGAGTTCAGACAGTATCTAAAGACAATAATAGCGGATTCAGAAAGCTGTTAGAGCGTTGGTATGAAACAACAGGTTGTCCCATGTTGCTTAACACCAGCTTAAACATCAAAGGTGAACCTTTAGTTAACAGTTTAGCTGACGCTGAGCGTTGGAGTAACCAGTACGGAGTAGAAGTTTGCACACCCTAGGTATAGTAGGAGGCGGTCGTTGGGCTAAAGTAATTCAACGTGTTGCCACCAACAATAGAATACAAACACAAATCTATAGTCGTAATCCTGACTTACCTACAGTAGCTAGGTTAGAAGATTTGCGTAGCGGTTACTGTTGGATAGCCAATCAACCTGACGATCATTTCACAAGTGTAGTACAGTGTTTGTCATTGGATAAGCATGTACTTGTAGAAAAACCAATGGTGAGAACTGTACTAGAACACAACAAGCTAGTGAAACTTGCTAAACAACGCAACCTAAATTTAATTGTTGGCTTGGAATTAGAATATAGTAATACAATAAATGATATCGCAAGTCAAGTAGAAAATCCTAAAAAGATTGAAATAGTATGGAATAGTAAAAATAATACTCAACGGCATGGCGAACAATATGTAAGCGATCCTACAATTAGTGTGTTTGAAGATATTACACCTCATGTACTAACAGTGTTACGCAAGATTGTCAAGAGCGAAACGGCAGTATTAAAAACAATTACACAGAAGGAAACTGGTATTGAATATACCATACAGTTTGGTAACGCAAGTGTTGATGTTACGCTTCAGCGTGATGTAGAAAATACTAGAACAATAACAATTGATGGTGTCGAATATGACTTTAGTACTGACGATGGTAAAAGTTTAGATAGACAGTTGGATGCATTTTATTGTAACGATACTGTAAACAGTGCAGAGAATACTATTTGGATCACTAAATTCATTGAAAAAGGTAGTCGACAACTAGTACCTCAACACCAGAATATAGTCAGATTCGATAATACGTTTACTGCTAAAGAAATAGTAGCGTTATACACCAGCAAATCAATAATTGATCATGGACTTGCAACCAGTAGATATGATCCTCAACTGATGATTACTGTAGAACAAATATACACTATTGTAAAGTGTTACAGTGATAATCCATTTGTTACACAACAATATATACAAGAACAATCAGATGTCAATCAAAAAAGATTAATTCAGTTGAATCAAATTATTAAAAATAATGAATTTATTCAAACTTGTATTACAGATGACATACGCAATCAACAGTACTGGCACAACACTATTATACCTCTGAGTCAGAGTGGCACAATCAATAATGTTATGCAAAATGAATACAGTTATCCACACAGGATAGGCTTACACATTGGACAAAGCTGTATGTTTTGGTGTAGTTTTTGTGGTCGCAATATGGATACAAATGCCGCTTACAAAAAAAGTGAACTGCGATCAACAACACCTGATCTGATAAATTTAATTCGTACAGCACCTAACAACGATCCCTACAAGTTTTATCTCAGTGGTGGATTAGAAACACTGACAAATCCTGATTTAATGAAACTTATCTGTGCAGGATATGACAGAGGCTTTAAGTTTAGTTTGTATACAAATGGATTCATGCTAACTGAAAAGTTTGTTGACGCTAACCCTGACTTGTTTAAACTAGAGGTACTGCGTATTAGCTTGTATGGAAGCAATCAGAAAGTGTATGAACAAATAACCAAACACAAAAGCGGCTTTGAAAAAGTCAAACAAAATGCCATTGACTTCTTACGCTATAGGAAAACACACAATAAAAAAATAAGGTTTGGATTTAATTATATTATTTTACCAGGATTAGAACAAGACTTCTTAGAAGTAATTGATCTAATAGAAGAAATAAATTCAACAGCTGGTGATCAAATTGATTTTATTACACTTAGAGAAAACTTTCAAACACCAACTGAACTGGATACGTTTGGAGATAGAGAAAAAATAAAACAAATATTTGCACAAGTAGAACAGCGTAGGCAAAGCGAGCATCTAAATCGTTTGCACATTGACTACGGCTATGCACTTAATGCACTCAGTAAAGGCATTGACGCTCCCACTATGCATTGCATTACAGAAAAAGAGATGTTACCCAAAGGCTTCCCACAAGTAGACCTAGTAGTAGATGCATATGGTTTGGTGTACTTGTTTAGAGAAGCAGGGTTTTTGGATAGACCTGGTAATGATAGATATATAATTGGTAAGCTGTCTGACACCAACAGTTTAGAAAGTATAGTACGCAATTGGATACGCAATGGCAAGCCTGTGAATATTCAAAAAGGTGATACAGAATTTATGGACAGCTACGAACATATAATTAGTTTGATGCTGAATCAGTCAATCAGTGACAGGCAATATGGCATACCAGAGATTCTAGGACCAATACTTACAAAAGCACAAACTGTAGATACTGTTAGTGTGCAAGCATTCTATCAAGGAGATCCCAATGCCAAGGTCAATTGAAGAATATTGTAAAAGTTTAACACCAGAATCTGACACAGTGTTTTGGTGTATGGGAGATGAAACTGTATTGCCATTAACTATCAATTGGGTTGAACACTGTAAACAGCAACAGATACCTTTGTTGTATGTAGCATTGGATTTACAAAGTTATCATGTGATGCAAAGTCGTGTGCCAACTGTGCATATACATCAAGGCAATCATCATGTTTTTGTATATAAATTTATTGTAGGTCAACAGATCATGCAGTGTGGATTTAATTGGTTTTATACTGATGTTGACTGTGTAGTAAAACAAGACTACACAACTACTATTAAAGAAATCTTTAGTAACGGTGCTGATGCAATATGTCAAAGTGTAAAACAATATGCTTGGTTAGGTGATCCTGTACAAGCACATGGCGATTACAACTGTGGTACAGGTATGTTTGGTATGAAGTCAACTGATAATAATATTGCTATATGTGAAACAGACTATCTTTATACAAATGGTTATGACACGACCTGTCAGAAATTTTCAAATACACATTTAAAACACTTGCCCAATTATCAAATTGATCTATTAGATCCCATACAATTTCCCACTGGACACAACTTTGATATAGATGCTGACTGGAGTATATTTCATGTGACAGGTAAGTATGCATATGAGGACTGGGACAATACAAAAGAATATTTAGGTGACAGTGCTAAGATAGCAAGTTTAAAAAAGTTAGGACTCTGGTACCAATGACAATAATGGTCACAGGAGCCGCAGGCTTATTAGGTACAGAACTGTGTAGGCAACTGCTAGCACAAGGCGAAACTGTATATGCAGTTGACAACTTTTATACTGGCTCGCAATCAAATATAGAACAATTTAAAGGAAGAAATGGATTCTATTTTGTTGAGCATGATATCAAATATCCTTATCAATGGAACGAACCAATGGGCATGTTTGATCCACTTAAACAGGTGTACAACCTAGCTTGTCCAGCTAGTCCTGTACACTATCAATCAGACCCTTGGAATACATTGATGACAAACATTGATGGTGTACGTAACATGCTTGAATTGTGTGAACAAAATAATCTAAGAATGTTACAAGCAAGTACCAGCGAAGTATATGGCGACCCACTTGAGAATCCACAGAATGAAAAATATTGGGGCAATGTAAACCCACTAGGCCCACGTGCTTGTTATGATGAAGGTAAGCGTGTAGCAGAAACTATGTGTACTATCAGCAGTGTAGATACTTGTATTGCTAGAATATTCAACACATATGGTCCACACATGGCACTGAATGATGGTAGAGCTGTTAGCAACTTTATTTTACAAGCACTACAAAATCAACCAATAACTGTACACGGCGATGGTAAACAAACTAGAAGTTTTTGTTATGTAACTGACACTGTGAAAGGATTAATTGCTCTTATGAACAGTGATAGCACAGGCCCAATTAATATTGGCAATATAAAAGAAGTAACACTGCTACAACTAGCAAAAGAAATAATAGAACTAGCTGACAGCAACAGTGAAATTATACACACAGATAGTGCAGTAGATGATCCACATCAACGTTGCCCAGACATATATCATGCAATAACTAAACTAGGATGGGCACCCGACGTCGATAGACGAACTGGACTTAAATACACTATAGACTATGTGAGGAAACAACTATGCGATGGTTAATTAATTTTATATTATCACCTTATACCAAATACAAGCGGTATAAGTATCGGAAACAAAAAATAAAAGAATTAAAAGATAGAGATCCTTTTATATACGAGTAGTTGACAAACAGTCGAATGTTTGCTATAATAAAATAATCACGGAGTCTGTTTTTGTTAGATGTTGTACAAATCAGTTATCATGAATCATTTGCTGATGATAACTTTGAAATATTAAAGATGTTTGCACCTCATGCCAAGCGTGTACAGGGTGTTGAAGGCATCTTTGCGGCACACAAAGCCGCGGCTGAGATAGCAGAGACCAGTCATTTTTATGTAATTGATGCTGATGCTGTTATGGACGAAGAGTTTAGTTTCAGATTTAAACCTAAATCAAATCAGTTTGTATATGAAACTGTGCCAGAGACAGATTGTGTATTTGTATGGCGTAGTAGAAACCCTGTTAATGATTTATTATATGGCTATGGCGGAGCAAAACTATTCCCCAAAAAGAAATTAATGGAAGCGGAGGATTGGCAAGTAGATATGACCACCACAATAGGATGCCCCTTTGTTCCCAAGTTTCAAATTAGTAATATTACAGCATTCAACACCAGCGAGTTTGAAACTTGGAAAAGTGCTTTCAGAGAGTGTACCAAGTTAGCCAGTAGTATTATACCAAATAGTGATAGCTTGGATAACATGTATAGATTAAAAGTATGGCAAGAGCGAGGTGCTAAAAGACCTTATGGTGAGTATTGTATACTAGGAGCAAAACAAGGTGCTGACTTTGGNACNGCATATAGAAACAAACCACATGTACTTACTAAAATAAATGANTTTGNTTGGCTGAAGGAAACATTCGATGACGCAACTTAGCAAAGACGGATCACATNTAGTAAATCATGAACTGNGTGAAAACCTACATTGGATGCATGGATTAGAAGAATATCTTGTATACATCAAATCGCCTCATGNACAAAAATTTCATGAAATCAAACGTGGTATAATGTATGGAAATATTTGGTTTATTAAGAATTGTATAGTGGACGAAATACGCAGAGGCGAAGTAGAGTTAACAAATGACTTTCTAAATATAATGCTTGCACATTATACTGGCTTTGAATTTGTAACACACCGAAAATGCTTGCAGTATGTAGCACACTGTATTGACGACGACTATATACGTAGAATGAGTAGTTGGAGTATAGTGTGGCAAGAACGTGCTAACCTCAATGAACATTTCAGCAGAGGACAAATGAAAAGCAAGTGTTGGATGGTAGAACAGCTTGGTGAAATTTTTCCAAATGCTTACTTAGGCACAGTTGCTCACTACGGAGGCTGGTATGCTACAGTAGCAAAAAATTTATTTGATAAATTTAAAATAGCACAGTATTATAATTTAGAACTTGATCCAAATTGTATAGAAATAGCAGATGATTTTAATTACAAACAATATCAAAACAACTGGCAGTTTAAAAGTATTCAACAGGATTGCGGGTTAGTAAAGTACGACAAAAAAGGTGCATTTACTCTCAAAGTTAAAGATAGACAAAAAGTTATGCAAACTGTTGAAGTTAAACCTAATATAATAATTAATACAAGTTGTGAACACATGAACGAAGATTGGTTTCATAATTTACCTGATGGCATGTTAGTATGTTTGCAAACAAACGATTACTTTGATAACGAACAACACGTAAATTGTGTACACGGAGTGAATGAAGCAAAAGCCAAGTACCCTATGAAAGAAATTTTGTATGAAGGCGAGATAGATACTCACTTGTACAAGCGTTTTATGCTAATAGGTGAAAAATGATAGAACAACTATCATTGCGTGAATTGCAAAAAGAATCAGCAAGGGCATTGGCTACAATGCAAGCAACAAATAATAACATACATATGTTTAATAAAAAAGCACATCATAATAGTCAATTATGGTACAGTGCAGTAATAGAATGGTATGTAAATACATATGGAGATTTACCTAGCAAAATAAGTCCAGGTAAAGAAATCAAATTAATTATGGAGGATTAAATGTTATTTGAAAACTCACAAGACAATTGGGAGATCGACCTACCCGAGGATATGAAAATACTAGGATTAAAAATCAGCGGAGGTGCTGATAGTGCAATAGTTTGTTATATGGTTGCAAAATATGTAACAGAAGAAAGACCAGATATTACTATTCACCCCATTACTGCGGTAGCAAACACCAAACCATTTCAACAGATATTTGCAGACAAAGTATTACGCAAAGTTGAAGAACTAACAGGTATCGAATTTGCACCGCACCAATATAGGACCATTGATAGCTCTACAGTGGAAAACTATATCAATCAACAAGCTGATCTTGTTAATGATGTTTATGCAAGTCAAGGCTTGCAAAAGCATTTCTCGGGTTTAACTGCTAATCCAACAGCTGAAGATGCACCAGAACTTTATGATGGTGCTCATAGTATTCCTGGCAGTTACGGCCCTAATGATACTGACAGAAGCAAAGGATCAGAAAAGAAATTGAATACATGGAGACCATTGATTAACGTTGACAAAAAAGGTGTTGCAGAACACTACGTTAAATTGGGTGTATTAGAAGAACTATTTCCGTTGACCCGTAGTTGTGAAAAAGATCAGACGTATACATTTGAAGAACACTGTGAAGACTGTTGGTTTTGTAGAGAACGCAAATGGGGATTTGGAAGATTAGTATAATTGAAACACTTAAAAGCAAACTTGAATTAAATCAATCCAGTGTTGTTAAGCAATTTAGATCATTGGTAATCAAAGATCCCAACAGTTGGCTAAAACATTATCAATCATTATGTGAACTTAATCCACACCTTGTTAAAGTATACAGCATTAATGAACAAGGTACAGAGATTGTAATGGAGAATCTTGGTAAGATTATTACAATAGAAGATCTACTCAAGGATGCAAACTATTTTAAACTAGTAAATAAAAATATACTGTGTGACATATTGTATGCAGTCAATTACAGTTGGGCACAGAGTTTTGCATATAGCAAGCAAATTGCAAAGGATGGTTATTTTATGAATACTGATGTTACTTTGCATAATATAGTGTTAACACAAAGTCAAGAGATAAAACAGTTAGACCCTGACAGTTATACTTGGATGGATACAATACCGGGCGAGAGCTGGGCGTTTGACTTTAGCGAAAAGTATTATATGACTCAAATTAATTTGATGAGTAAGATACAGAAGTTTAATTATGTACAAATACCATGACATTAAAACAGTGCATTTGGAAATTACGCAAAAGTGTCAAGCCGCTTGTCCAATGTGCGACAGAAATGAAAATGGCGGAGTAGACAATCGTCATATAACCAATGCTGAACTCAGCTTGGCAGACTGTCAATCAATCTTTACACCCGCATTTATTCAACAATTAAACACCATGTACATGTGTGGTAACTTGGGTGATCCTATTGTCGCAAAAGATACACTAGAAGTATTCCGTTATTTTAGAAAACACAATCCAAATATGTGGTTAAGTATGAACACAAACGCTGGAGCAAAAGATGTTAAGTGGTGGAGACAGTTAGCTAAAGTTTTTGGTCGGATGGGTACTGTGATATTTTCTGTTGACGGTTTGCGTGATACTAATCATCTTTATAGGCAAAATGTTGTGTGGGACAATGTGGAACGAAACATGCGAGCATTCGTTGAAGCTGGCGGTAGAGCACGTTGGGACTACATCATATTTGGACACAACGAACATCAAGTAGATGAAGCTGAAGCACTAGCAGACTCTTGGGGTGTAGAACGTTTCCAAAAGAAAAAGTCGGGTAGATTCTTTAGTGCTAACAGTGCAACCAAAGACACACATCAAGCACAAAATAGAAAAGGCTCAGAAACACAGCTAATAAGCAAACCTGTAAAGCTGGATAACCAAAACCTAGCACTATTAAAACAAAAAGAAATAGCTAAAACTTATGGTGGTATGGAAAACTATTATAACAGTTGTACAATCAAATGTAAAGTAGCAGAAGAGAAAAATATCTTTATTACAGCAGAAGGCTTACTAATGCCTTGTTGTTGGACTGCTGGACGTATGTACAAGTGGTGGCACCAAGATCCTAAGGTAGAACAGATATGGGACTTTATCGACAGGGCTGGCAGTAAACAAGGTATTGATGTAATAAACAATGATTTACAACAAGTAATGCAAGGATCATTACTTAAAGATATCGAGAACAGTTGGGATTTATCTAGTATAGAACAAGGAAAACTAGGTGTATGTGCTCAGAAGTGTGGCACAGAGTTTGATCCTTTTGGAGCACAATTCCAATGATTAATAGTGTAGAGTTAGAAATAAGCAGTGATTGCAATGCGGCTTGTCCAGGTTGTGCAAGAACACAAAACATAGATTTGGTCAATCCCACTAACCTCACACTAGAACAAATACAAACATGGTTCCCCAATCCAAAAGATATGCAATTTAAATTTTGTGGCGTAATAGGAGATCCGATTGTAAATCCTGAATGCATGGAGATTACAAAGTATCTGGTTGACAATGATGGCTATGTTGCTTATAGTACAAACGGCGGACGTAACAGTGCTGACTGGTGGCATGAACTGGGAGCAACCAGCAAGAGATTGGGCGGAGATAGATTAAAAGTTCATTTTTGTGTAGATGGCACAGAAACAAATTATATCTATAGAGTTAATACAAACTATAATATTATTAAACGCAACATGCAAGCATACAGTGATGCTGGTGGCAAAGCCAGTTGGGTCTTTATTGTTTTTGATCACAACGAACATGAAGTTGATGAAGCACAACAATTAGCCAAGCAGTTGGGTTTCAGATTTGCAACACGTACTGGTATGCGTAACAGCTATCACAATTGGGTAGCACAGATTGGTAAAAAGAATAACAAAGTAAAACAGGTTATTACCACAACTGGTGCCAAACAACACAGTAAAGTAGCAGTAGTAAAAAAACTAGACCAGTTTATACAAGACAAAAACAAAAGTCAAGAACAAACTAAACAAATTGTCGATTCGATTGATTGCAAATACTATCATGGTAATGAAATTTATATAGGTGCTGACGCAACGCTGTGGCCCTGTTGTTTTTTATACGACAGTAACTTTAATAACAGAGACGGAATAAAAGAAAAGTACAGCGTATATCCAAAAGACTGGAACAATCTTAATATGCATACAATAGACCAGATACTGTCAACTGACTACTACAAACATGCCCTCAGAGANAGTTGGGATCCTCAACACAATCTACACATAAGTCGTTGTATTAGAACCTGTGCAAAAAATCGTGCTTATCAAAATGAAATTAAATACTCTTAATAAAATCTACTACTTGAGGATTAAGAATATTTTCGTAGCTCTGGTTACGTACTTTATCAAATGTTAGAGTATCCATTAACAGTCTTTGTCTACGCTGATTGAGATATTCTGGATCATGTTCAGCTTCTAAACACCATTTGAGATAGTCTCTTAATCTTGTTATATGCATAACTGTTTCTCTGTCAGATTCCTCTAGTGCAACTTGCATATTTTTATGTGCTATATCCAACAGTTCTTTGTTTGCCCATTTTACATCTAAGCAACTGTCAGCAGGATGAGGATCGACTATGCAGTTAAAATGTATAGGATGAACAGTATTCATATTGTGTTGGTGTATCCAATCAATTAAGTTTCTTATATTCAATACATTGTATATTGTAAGCACACTACAAAACTGAAGAGCTAATTGTCCTTCTTCCATTTTATTACACAAACGTTCTATATTTTGTTCTAGCTTTCGCCAATTGAATGGATAGCGTATATATTCATAAGTTTTGTGTGTACCGTCTATACTCACAGTAATTTTATTTTCCTTAAATTTCTTAATTCCATTTATAAACTTATCATTGAACTTTGTTCCATTTGTAGTTATATTAAGTATCATATCCTCAGGACGTTCGATATTGTCCACTATCTTCCAAAATGTTGGCGAGATAGTTGGTTCACCACCTGTAAATTTTAACTCATTGAGGTGAGTATTACAAAGTTCAACCAACTGTTTTTGATTAGTATCGTCTGGTGCATTAAAGCTCATAACACCATTTGGGTCTTTGTCTTCTCTTGTTCCAACAGCAGGTGCCATATATTCTGGCATAGTTAGATTGGATTGCTTAATAAGTGTAACATCTTTTCTTAGACTATTACTACAGGCAGGTGTACACATTCTACATCTCAGATTACAATTTTCATCTAACATTGTGTCAAACTTATTAAGTTTGGGTGTAGTAATTGCTTCTTTAATTTTGGTTATTTCTACAGTCCTTGGACTTTTTCCGGTCTTTTCTTCCAGTCTCCAACAGTATTCACAAGCATTATGCTTAACACCGTTTAGTAAATCATCTCTAAGTTCATCAAACTGTTTGCTGTGAAATACATCTAATAGGGTTGAGCCATTGTCTATTAGATCCTTTACATTCATAGGGTCATGATCATCAGCCCTGCCGTTTTTCATATTACAACAAGGGGTTATTCTATTAGCAAGTCCGTTTTGCCATTTTTTAACTGCTAAGGAGTCAAACGGATAGGAGCAATAAGTTTCATGAATCATGCAAGTATTTATAGTGGTATATAACAAAAATAAATATACATATGAACAATCCTCCTAGTGATACATTTTGCTTGTTACCTTGGGTACATCTAAGCACAAGGCCCGACGGTAGTATGCGTGTATGTTGTACAGCAAATGCCAGTAGTGTTGGTGCTACCAATGACAAAGAGCATGGAGGTCAAGTAGGAATACTTAAAACCGAAGATGGCAAACCTAATAATCTAAATGTAAGTGACTTTGAAACAGCATGGAACAGTAGCTATATGAAAAATGTTCGTAAGCAAATGTTAGCAGGTGAGAAACCTCCTAGTTGTTTGAAATGCTATAAAGAAGAAGCCGCAGGGCATAGAAGCAAACGACAATGGGAAACAAATTACTGGAGTCAGCGTGTTGACCTTAACAAAATACTAGCTGATACACAGCCTGACGGAGAGGTGCCACCTAACCTAGCATATATTGATTTACGCTTTGGAACTAAGTGTCAACTAGCGTGTGTTATGTGTAGCCCACATGACAGTAGTGGTTGGATTAAAGATTATAAAAAGATATTTCCTGAAGTAAAAAATGAATCACTAAAAGAAATTATGCAATGGAATGATAAAGGTAGTACTAACGGTAGTAGCTACAACTGGCACAAACAAAATCCAACTTTTTGGAAACAGTTTTACGAACAAATGCCTAGCATGCAACAGATATACTTTGCAGGAGGCGAAAGTTTAATCATTGAGGAACACTATGAAATACTTGAACATGCAATTAAAATGGATTATGCAAAAAACCTTGAACTACGTTATAACTCAAATGGAGTTGAATGGCGAGAGGACCTATTTGATCTATGGAGAGAATTTAAATTGGTGCGTTTCCATTATTCGGTAGACAGTATAAAAGAAATGAACGATTACATTCGTTACCCAAGCGAATGGAAACGACAACAAGAAGTATTTCATATATTAGATAACGACACTAGTGACAATGTAGAAGTAACAATAGCCTGTGCAGTACAAGCACTTAATGTATATTACTTGCCAGACTTTATACAATGGAAGCTAGAGCAAAAGTTTAAGAAAGTTAACATGTGGCCGTTTGGCGCTGGCGGTATTAGTCAGCATTTTGTATACTGGCCCGCACATTTAAATGTTAAGAGTTTGCCTGCAGATTTCAAAGCAAAATGTAGAGCAAAATACGAAGCATGGTATCCTTGGTGGGAAACTAATTGGGAGTTGGGTGTGCCCAGTTGGCACAAAGGTAAAGTAGATTATGATCAATGGCGTAGTGCAGAGTACGGTATTAAAAGACTAGAAGGCATACTTAGTTTTATGGAAAGCGAAGACTGGAGCCAACGCTTGCCACAAATGCGTGAATTTTTAAACCTATGTGATAGGCAACGTAACAATAGTTTTAGTGCAACGTTTCCTGAAATGAAAGATATATTTAAAAATGTGGACTAGTGATACATTAGAATGGATAGATATTGAACTTACAAGTTTTTGTAACATTCGTTGCAAAGGTTGTTTTCGTGTGATGAGTGAACATGCTGACCAAATATTAAACAAAACCTATCTGGATCTCGATACACTTAAACAAAAGTTTCAAAAAGAAATGTTTCCTAATATTAAGATCATTAATTTTTGTGGTAGTGTGGACGAGCCATGCAGTCACCCTCAGTTTCATCAGATTGTTGAACACTTTGCAGATTGGAATGCACATATCAATATTGCTACAAACGGAAGTCTACGCACGACAAAATGGTGGGAAAAGTTAGCTGGTATACTTCCTCCTAGTCATAAAGTTGTATGGGGTATCGACGGCAGTGACGAGCTTAGTGAAGTGTATAGAGAAGGAAGCAATTTTAAAAAAGTTAGAGATAACTGGAGAGCATTTATATCCGCAGGTGGTAGAGCTGACTGGCAGTTTATTGTTTTTGAACATAACGAACATCAGTTAGAGATTGCAAAACAAATTGCAAAAGACGAAGGCTTCAATGAATTTAAAACTATTATTAGTCATAGAAAAGACACTGGTGGTGTTAAACACAAAAAAGTTGAAGTAGAAGAGAGTACTAGTATCAGTTGTAAGTATGGAAATCAAAAAAGAATATTTGTAAATCACATGGGCAATGTTATTCCATGTTGTCATCTCAATGCAAAGATGTTGGAGTATCCAGTTAGTAATAAACGCAAAGATAGGTTTGAAGATATTCTA
>JGI24003J15210_10000318_pt1 | contig 20574 bp, 29 predicted proteins | sample LinPmetageLP28_FD_15210 | JGI IMG/M metagenome (IMG submission 15210)
TCGACGGCATCCTTCCCATAAAAAAGTTCGATAAAAAAACTAATTATAAACATTATCTTACCGCCTTTAATACAGGCTTGTTTTTAACTTTGGCTTTTGATTTAGCTTTAGCCTTCGGTTTGACCTCACTCTTTGCTTTTGGTTTAGCTTTTAGTTTAGATTTGACCTCGGTCTTCGCTTTTAGTTCAGTTTCTTTTTTTACTTCCGGCGGTTTTGTCTCGACCTCCGGCTCTTCTTTGAAACCAAACAAACTCAATATCCATTCCCACATTTATGCATCCTCCGTTTCTAGTTCTCTTGAAACATGCACCAACGACCACGCCAATTCGTGCACACTGTGTATAACTTCATCTGACGATGATTCTGATTCTATCAAGTTCTCGGTCTCATAAGCCAACGCTCCCAAGACTGTCAAAACTTGTGCTTTTTGTTTGGCTCGTCTATCTCCTAACAAATCCATTCTGTCCTCCGTAAGTTAAGTTAATGGGTATACGATATTATGCGATTATGGCGGACAAATCAAGTTAAATACTTCCGTCCAATCAAAAGGCTGTTCTTGTACTAACACCGCCTCGGTTTTTATGCCGTCCATTTTTATGTCAATCGCCTGATTAGCTTTATAAAGGTACAACTCTGATTGTTCGAGATTGTTTCTTTGTTTCTTAATTAGCACCCAACTACTACTGTGATCATGTTTTGTAAGCCAACTCACTTGATGCGGTCTTAGACTAACTGCATTGCCCGTAATAAACTTGAGCTCGACCATATGAAACTTTCCAGATTCATCACAAATCAATAAATCAGGAACTCCCGGAACTGCGACTGTTTCGATTCTAGTGAACGACAGGCGTCGCGTCTTCGATGTCTTCGCCGCGGTCTTCATCTGCTGATAAAAGGCGGCTTCTCGCTTTGTCACGGTTACTGGTGTTATTGGACTCGGGTGTAATGTCGATGGTGACCGGGGCATATTGATCCTTTAGTTCCATTAAAGCTTTTTCCACCTCTTCTTTACTCATCGAATCGATACTGCCGTGCCTGATCTCAGACTTGCTGACATAAATATCACCATGAGCTTGTCCCCGCCGATACTCGGCTTGCACTGCGGCAGAGTATGCACCGTTTTGTATAGCCAGATCTCTTATGCTTTGCAGATCTCTAAGATGCCGTTGGAATGTAACGCCAAACTTTTCGTCTAGTTCGTTACGATAACTTTTAATCGCGTTGACAACATGAGGAGAAATGTGGGGGTTAGTTAGTTCGTAGGCTCTAGTGTGCGCGGACGATGCCGGATAACCCGCGTTGATCGCGGCTTCCCTCAAAGTTATCTGTCCATCTTTGCTAACCAACTCTTTAACAAAAAGTTCTTGCTTGCGAGTCAGGATAGAATTCTTGTTTATCCGCGGTCTTCCAGACTTTTTCTTCTCGACAACAGGTGCGGATTTCGGCAGGGCTTTCTTAGACATTCGATACTCCAGTTAATAAGCGATAGTTTACCTAAAAATAATCCTTTATATATACCAATATCTAACTCTTTTTTATATTTTTTTAATTTTCGGGGCTTTAACGCAATTATCTGCTTACGGTTACATTTTACTTTTCAAATATGTAACCAAATATGTAACCCGCAAGTTGTTGAATTTTCTCACAAAAAAGGCCCGGTTACGCCGGTTACACCGGTTACACCTATATTTTAACTTTTTTTTTTTTTTTAAATTTTGGCTCTATATATGTAACCGTGTAACTTTGTAACCTCCAGATACAAAAAAGCCCCTCGAAAGGGGCTGTGAGCCGCGGACTACGTGCCTTACGTGCCGCCTTCTTCAAAATAGACAATTGCTTCTAAATCTGTTTTGAACTTGTTACAGGTTACACATTTCACAATTTCGTAGTTTTTATGCATGTATCCCATTCCGCGGCATGGTTTGCAGTGGCTTATTTTGGTTATGGGATTGAGGTTAGGTACACGGCTATCGAGTCTGTTTCTCCCCATGATATTATCCTGTCTTCGTAAGTTGCGTTTTTGTAGTCGAGTACGGGGTAGCCGTGTTCGTTTTTGATGAGTCGTCCATTTTTGTATTTCTTTGGTGGTACTATTTGTTCTTGGTATTGGATAGATGCTTCGTCGATTCCATCTGTGAGGTCGCATTCCATGCCGTATTCTTCTTTGATGTAGTTTGTTAGGGCGAACATCACTTCCCATTGCGCTAGTTCTAGTTTCACGACTCATCCTCCGTAGCGTTTTGGGCTTTGCTTCTTATCCACGTGTTGAGAAGGACGGCGAGGAACTGCGAGTTATTTATTTCAAACCCGATTGACCCGGACTCAAGCTTTTTATAATCCAGAAATCGTTTAAGTAGTTCTTCACCATTGATGGTGATGTTTTTGGTTTCACGCTTTATTTTAGAACGCTGTGAGAGTTCGTTTTTGGTAAGACCACTTGATGGTCTACCGCGCTTGCGTTTTACTTCTTCCATTGCATTACTCCTAGTTAAGATGCCCCTCCGGGGGAGGGGCGGTTGGTTTACTTTATGGCACTAAGTTTACGGTTAGTGTCTTTCCACACTGTCACTAAATCGATATGCAGTATGCAATCTTTTTTAGTTTTTTTGTAAGCTACAACTTGAGTTCCATATTTTTTTTGAACATATTGCCATTCTTTTCCTGCCTTTTGAATGATATAACCGCGGTACTCATACTTACCCGGCGCTATCTTTTTTGCTGTATGTTTCATATCAACTTCCTAGTTAAGATGCCCCTCCGGGGAGGGGCGGTTAATTTATAAAGGCAATCCATCTTGGATGAGTATGTCGTCACTCTCATCTTCGATTGATGGCAGGGCTTCCATTTCACTCAAAGCTTTCTTGAGTAACGCCTGATAAGGTCTGCCGTGCAACACCTGCTTCTTGTGGGTCTTGGCGGGAACGACGGCTGTATACCACACACTGTCGAACGTCTTATCATCACCATCACCGGACCAGATGCCCCGGCTCCCTCCGAAATTGATTTTGTCATAGCCTGTTACATCAGCAACTTCTATTATTAACTTTTTCCCGGTGTTGGTTCCAGAATCGGTACAAAAGTCTCGAACGAAAGCTTTGATTGCAAGTCCGACAGCCTCTTTAGGGTTTTTGTCTCTACCCCAAGTACCGCAACCGCCGCAGTCTATATAAGCCAAAAAGTCTTTTTTAATATCCATAGGTAAATCTCCGTAGAACTGGTTAAGTGGTTTATCCACATTGTTAAAGAACATGTCAAATCATTGTTTGACTAGGCTATTATATCAAAGTATAAGATTTTGTCAAGTTACGGTTATATCGTTTTGGAATAAGAAAAATATTTTAATAACTAAAAGTTATAAGGCGGTGGTTGGACAAATTGATCGGAATGAAATCTGACTTTGGGGACCGACACAGCATCTGCCCTTTTTTGAACTTCTCCGAGGAAAAGAGGAATACCCGACGCCACCGCTCACCGGGCTGTTTTACTCCCCATTTTTGGTGTTACGTGCTTTCCAAGCTTCCTCTTTATCTTGGACTATGAGCCAAGCTCCTTGTAAACACGCCATAAAAAATAACAAACCAACAATACTTAATATACCCTCTAACATAGCAACCCTCTCTAGTGAATGCTTTTGTCAGATATGACCTTCTCCCCGGTATGTGTTGCATGTAAATCACAAACAATATGCATGATCCGTAGGGCGCGAGGCCAATCCACGTTGTATTGCACAAGGACGAAGTGAATCAGGTCCACGAGCAACGCATCGTCCATATTTTTTGGTAACATTTTATGCATTGTCATCAAAACAGTGTCCCAATCTTCCGAATTAATATTCATAATTATCCTTGTCGCAATCTTTTCCAAGCTTCACGTAATTGTTTAGCTTTAATAACGTCGCGCTGATTAAGCACATTCTTATCAAGCTCTTCAGCTTCCCGGCTGATAAGTTCATCAATAATACTATCAGCTTTTTTCCACGACATTTCTGATTCTTGCATTGGCAATAAAAGTTCAGTGTTTAAACTAAATTTTTTTCTAGGTTTTCCATAGCTCATCATTGACCACCTTGACTTTCTGGCTTCCAATTGTCAACCTCTGCATACCATTTTCCAGACTTAGACTCGCAAATCTGTATGTTAATCCAATCCCCGGTCATCGAGTTTAACCATGTGATCATGTCCTCACGTTTGATAGATCCGTTAAATTTTATCCAATCAGGCGCATTGGGATTAGGTTTTTTGATCATCAGACCATCAACAAATTGTTTCTCGCTCATTTTTGCACTCCGTAAGTTAAAAAGTAGTAAGACTCTATAGGATAATATGGGACTTTGCAACAAAAAAAAGCCCCCGCAATGAATAACATTACGAGGACCTTTTTAGACCACTTAGTGCCTACGGAGCACGGAGTAAACTATACGCGATAATATGGGATTAGTACAGAAATAATCAATCTTTATAAATTTTTTTTAATTTTTCAGATTCTTTGTAAGAACTAAACATAACACGTAGCTGACCGCTAATTGTACGCCCTTCTGTTTTAGCTCTGAGCTTGATTTCCTCATAAACTTCTTTTGGAACAAGCACACTTTTCCATTTTTCTGTGTCCATTTTACACTCCCAATTACCTATGTCTGAGACTATATAGGAGTATATATAATAAAGCAACTAAAGACTACTCAGCTTCGCCCCACGATCCCCCTATCTCAACATCACACTTGCTAGGAATCTCAAGAGGTACAGCATCTACCATGATTTTTGCAATCTCTACGGCTTCTTCCCGGTTTTTGACCGACATAGCTACCTCATCATGTATCTGTATCATAGGTAGGCGCCCTGATTTGTATATATCTACCATTGCTTTTTTAGTCATGTCCGCCGCGGAAGCCTGTATCAAACGGTTCAATGCTTTATAAGTGTAAGCCCTTTTTAGTCGGGTTGTTTCACCATACTCTTTAACCGCATCCCGGTATGGCATTGCTTTATTCATTGCAAAAGTATCTGGTTCCCACAAGTCAAAACGACATTTGCGGCCTAAGATAGACCGGATGGACCCGGCACTGGCTTTATCATTCAATCTATTTGTTACTCCTTGCATTAAACCCTTGACAAAAGGTACCCGGGAGTGGTACTGACTTACTAATTGTTTGGCTTCTGCAACTTCTATGTCCATTTGCTCAGACAATTTGTTAACACCCATGCCATACATCATACCCAGATTAATTGTTTTGGCTTGCTTGCGGGAGATGTTAGCCATCTCAGCTACCATTGTATGGAAGTCCATGTCTGGATCATGCTTGTAACCTTCTACAAATTCTTTACAGGCTTCTAGTTCTATACCCCTCATCTTTCCATACACGTGAGCATAGTGAACCAAGATGCGTGGTTCTTGTTGCGAGAAGTCTATTGCCGCCCACTGGTCCCCTTCTTCAGGTAAAAATAACGAGCGTACCATGGGTCCGATCACCGGGTCGCGGGCCGGGATTTGTTGCAAGTTAGGGTTGGACATTGATATGCGGCCTGACACTGTTCCCCCATCATCCGATCGTATTTGGTTTATGTGACTATGAATGCGGCCATCATTGCGGCAGTGCTTCATGATGGTATTGATAAAGGTCCCGGAGGTCTTGTTGAGGTTTCGCGCCTCAAGAATCAGTTGTGCTAGTGGATGCTTGTGGTCTTGTAAAAACAGTTTCGTGAACGACGGTGCACCTTTCTCTGTCTTTGGGTAACTAACTCCGACTTTATCAAACGCTGTTGCCAAAGATTGCGCCGCCCATATCTCTACGTTGGACCCGGTAACGTCTTTAATTTGTTTGATAACGCTTTTCTCGCGTTTAAGAATTTGATCTCTTGTTCGCTCTAGCCTGTCCGTATCAATGCGTACACCACGCATCGTCATGTCAACTAGACAGGGGAGCAAGTCAAGCTCAAGATTAGCAATTGGCCATAGATCTTCTTTGCCTAGTTGCACGGAAAAGTAAGCCCATAACTCCAGTGTTAACTCAGCATCAACCTCTGCGTATGGACCGACATACATGGCGGGCATCTTCCACATCTCAGCTTTTGGGTCGATACCAAACTGGCGAGCCGCCTCGACTAATGCTTTCTCTGACTTTGTTTTGTTGAGGTAGTCATATGCTAGGGCGTTTAACGTGTAGCTAAATCTATTTTCATCTAATAGAGATGCGATCAACATAGTGTCGATGATACGACCGTTGACCGTGAACCCCATTCTGTAAATCCAACCCAGATCATACTGTGCATTGTGCATGATCTTCTCTGCCGGACACTCGAACACTTTTTTTAGCCATTTGTTAACGATGCGCTCATCTAGATTACCGCCGCCTTGATGCCGGATAGGTATGTAGCCTGACCAGTTTTCAACCGCAATAGCATAACCTACGACCTCGCCGTCGCCAGTTGGCCATCCGGGTCCGTTGGTTTTAAGATTAGGATCCCTTGTTTCAACATCAATTGCTATGCGCGTAGCACTTGTNAAGTCGGGCAATTCNNTNGGNGGAATCCATTCTGTCTTCGGAGTAAACATAGCCATTTGTAAACTCATTTGTCCTTCCTCTCTTTGAGTAATCGACGGATATCAATTATGTTTTGTATAAANAGCACGAGCACCAAGCAATCTAAAAAGATTAAAAAACTGTACAAGAACATCAATCTTTCCTTGGGTCATCGCCCATGGAGTACCGCAGGTACCAGATTGTTTTCTTTTTATCCTGATCAGAGCTTTGATGTTTGCGATTCATTCGCCAAATGTATTTAAACGCGGCAACCTCCGCATAAATTTTTACATTCTTTTGACCAAATGCAGAAACCATTGCATCAATGCATTCTATCTCAGAGTCCGCGTAATGATCTGGTTGCGAAATCATTTCATCTTTTGTGTTTTGCAAGTTAATTCCCTCATAAATTATTTCTTGGCTTTTCACAGAACATCCCCTATCTCTTCTAACTCAGCAAGGCTAGACTTCGAGAAAAAGGCAGGTGTTTCATCTCCTACCCACGCGCCTAAAATATTAAACTCAAAATATTCTATGGCTTCATCTTCGCTCATGCCGTCATCGTAAACCAAGATTTGTATTATCTTGTCGGTGTCATACAAGATTACAGGATCCTGACCGCATCTCTGAACGATACCCATAATTGCACTGTTGTAACCATCTGCTCTTAACATTGTATCCTCCTTACAGTTCGTAACTTCTGCTCATATCTTCAGGTTCGACAATAAATAAAGTGTGCTTTGTGCGAGTGACACCCACATAAAAGACCCGATGCATATCATCTGGATTCATTCTCATCTCATCATCTGCCGCCGGGGACAGATCCGTGAATAATACAACATTATCAGCTTCGCCGCCTTTTGACCCGTGGATCGTGGACACTGTGATGCGGGCCTCGCCGTTAAACTTCTCACCCCTGCGCAACATTGCAATGATGTAAGCCCGATCTGTCTCGGGTAATTTATCCATAGCTTCGTGCCAGATTAAATCATTGTCAATTAGCAACCCGTGATTGCTTTGCAGTTGTCCCAATGTAACAAGGTCTTCATCCAGTAACCCGGGAAGCTTTTTAAAGCCCCGCGTAATGCGAGTCTTGATAGACATAAACCCATATATCTTACGTGCTACTTCACCAGTAACTTGATTNCCTTTACGCAGTTGNTCCCAACCATTCACAGCATCGCTTATTCGCGAAGATATGGACCGGTGGCCGCGATAGTTGAAAAGGTAACCGTTTGCCTTGAGGTCTGCCACAACGGGCTGTAAAAGGTATCCTGCTTGCGATAACACTAACCATGATCCTTCTGCCATATCTACAGATGCAAGGGTTGATATACGAGACACAATACCCTCTTCTGTCTTGGGCTCATACTTCTTTGGAAAACGTCGGTTAATTCTTTTTACAACGCCTTCGGCAATACGGTGAACTGAGCGTGGTACGCGATAAGATTGTGATAAGGTTTCAGAACCTCCGGGTAGGTTAATAAACTGATCGACATCTGCCCCTGCCCACCGGTAAATAGCTTGATCATCATCTCCTGCACAATACATCTTGTCAGACTTTCGATCTAGCATATGAGCGATATCCCATTGCAATGGTGATAAATCTTGTGCCTCATCTAAAAACGTCAGTTTAAAGCTTGGGCATACCCTATCTCCATGCTCCGCAAATACAGCGAGCATGTCAGTAAAATCATACAAGCCAAACCTTTGCTTATACTCGCGCAAAGACTTATCCACATAGTTAACTAAGTTCCAAGACTCCTCGAGCCGACTAACATTGTACTGATCTCTCAAAGGTACCTTGCGCAGTCTTGCTAAATTAATCACACCTAACACCGGATCACTTGATTTATTAACACTAGGCAGGTCATCATCAAAGTTAGAACTGTTGGATCCAGATAGACTGACCCCCGTGACGTTAGATAATTCCTTGTAGTTTTCATTCTGCATAACTTGATCCCCGCGTATGTCGGACATCGTTAACGCTAGACTGTGCAGAGTACGGAAGTTAAATAGGTCATGTTTAGGATCTAGATTAAATCGTGCGGCGGCCCGCTCTTTTGCTTCTGTTGCGGCTTTTTTGGTAAACGCTAGGAAAGCAATGTCCATGGGCTGTATGCCTGACTCAAGAGCACCGTCTACCATGTTCAGCAAAGTAGTGGTTTTGCCTGTACCGGGAGGCCCAAATATCCTAAACATAAGTCTTCATCTGATTGACTATCTGCCGAATACGCTCTCGAGTTAGGTTATACTTTATTCCTATTGCCGCTAGGGTCATGTGCTCTTCAACACGCAACCTGTAAATCTCTTGGTTTCTTGCTATTTCTTTCATTAAAATGGAACCTCATTTTGTCCACCAAATTTCGGCGTAGTGATATCAATGTCTGCTGACTCGAATGCCGGAACTGACCAAACCCGTACAGACCTACCTTTTATCTTTAACACCGTGCTCTCCCCGTTAATGTCGCGCAACCTCTGCGCAATCTTGTGACTCTTGTATACAAACCATTTGTTTTTAGATAAAAAACTTTCAAAATCCCGCAACCTAAAATAAGTAAGGTTTGTCTCATCATCTGTCCATGGGCGGCGGAGCAAGATCTCTTCTTTATCTTGTGCTTGTTGTAGAAATCGACAGAACTCTTCTAAGTAATCGTAGAACTGTCCTGCTGAACTGGCATCTTGCGCCACTTCGATAATTGCAGACTCGTTGTCTTTCATGTCGGTAAGCAAAGCACTAATGCGGCTTTCCCATGTTTGTTTCTGTACGGATCTCGGCATAAAGTTTAACTGCTCCATACAGGCTTTTTGGAAGACCGGTTGACTCATCAACCCTTCAGTATCAAGCTCCAAAGGTTCGCCGTTAACATCCATAAACCAAACCGGAGGTGTAGAATCATACTTTCTAAGGTTTGCAATGGACGCGCCCTGTATTGCCGCACCCACGCCGTACTTTCTAGTTCGGCAAAGCTCTTTGTTACAGTGTGAATTGATTGGAGCATCATTACACTTGTAGGCATAATCTTTACGGTGCAGTTGTTTAACAACTAGATTAACCTCATTCAACGGCAGAGGGGGAACAAGGTACTGCATGTTATAACTAAGAACCTCCGCCTCCCACGAATCTGGATATGCTTTGCGCAGATAAACACCAATGTTAAACAACCCGTTGTTTCGCCCTCCCTCTGAGATTTTATTGGTACACAGTATTTGTAAGCACGGTGGACCATCCGCTAACAAAGAAGACTGTGAGTTATCCACAACCTGCAAAGCTTGCAGTTGTTCTAAAGTCTGCGCACGTGCATCGTACATATCAAAAAACTCTTGAAGTGTAGCGGAGGTTCCATCATCTTTTATTGCATAACGTAGACCTTCTTCTGCATTGAAGTAAGGAAGGTTTAGAAAGTTACCGACATCACCCCGGTCGAGGTGAAGCTTGACTTGTTTTGGGAATATTTCACTCTCACCATATCCCAACGCCGCGCTCATAGCTTGCAAGGTCTTTTGCATATCCTTAGCTTCTACCCAATCTTGAGTGAATAGAAAGCAGTGCGCACCGCCAGATTTAGAGCGGCACACAATCAAAGGTAATTTTAATTTTTTAATTTTTTCGACTAACAACTTGTGATCGAGAGGGTACTGATCTATATCAATACAACCCCATTTTGAATCATTATGTTCATTGATTGGAATTATGCCTATTCCATTTTTTCCAACTAGATGATGTTCCCACAATATTTTTGTGCGTGGTTCGCGGACCAATCGCGCTTTACCCTGCGCCTTACCATTGGCGGCCTGTTTTTCTATCTTGAATGTACCGTAGGCTTCTTGCAGACCATCAAAAATGGTCATGAATTTTTCAATCATCGTCACGTGCCTTTATCCCTAAGTGGTAAAAAAGGGCGGCCTCTGCCGCCCCTCGTCTTACATACAACTTTTAAAAAACAGAGTTGCTTCCGCTATTTTCACTGTCATCTGAATGCTTGACGACAACTTCGCCAAGCGTAATGCTCTCAGCGAATTCTTTACAACGAACGTAAGTACCCTTATCAGATACAGGCTCTACACGACTCATCTCCCAACCGTGCCAACTGCCCTTGCTATTTTCTTCCTTTACAGTTTTAAGAAGATACACGTGACTGAAACGTGGTGGATTGAATGGTCCATTCTTGCCCTGCATTTGTACAGATTGCATCATGGAATTCCACTTGCGTGACTTTTTCAGTTGCGTCGACTTCATTGCAATCAATGCAGTCTCGGCAGAACCATCATCGTTTTGCACCACAACGAAATGCTGATGCGTTTCTTCTATGTAATCCCCAGTACCACCGACAACATACTCTTTGTTGTCATCAGCAGAACGCTCGGTCTTCGGTCGCTCTTGCGAGGGATCGTAAATTGCGATAGGCGCTCCACTGCCCTCGCCACGTGGACTCCACTGGATAAACCGACGCTGATATGCACAAGGAATTACCGTAACGCCATTACCGCCCTTGTAAACCTTGTTTGTTACTGTGTTGACAATGTCGCCCTTACGGGCTTCTTCTAAATCATCCAATAAAGGATCATTGCCTGATAAAACTTTAAGGAACGGTAATGCTAAATCTTCCTGTCCCATGTTTTCCATACCCAAGCCCGCATCTTCTTCAAACAACGAAGTTACGTCCATGGATAGTTCTTTGCTTTTGGCTTGCGCCACTGATTTTGCTTCTGCCATTAGATTTTACCTTTCTTTATAGTAGCTCTTTGCCCAACCCATGCTCCGAATAATTCCATCGGAAACTCGTCTCCTGCCTCAACACGTTCTTTGACAAACGCTCGCAGGGTTTGCGGATGTACTTCAGTTTTTTGCTCTGCGTAGAAACCTTCTTTCTCTGCAAAGGATGCAAAAGCACTCGCTTTATCGTCTTCTCCACGACCAAACTGACATGCAACAGTGTTCTTGATGATGTCGTCGTAACCTTTATCTCGTAACCATTCAAAGGCTTGAGGACGATTGTCGACTAGGATTGATGCCCCGTAAGTTGACTTCACTATGACTTCAGATCCGTCGTCTAGTGAAAATTTTGATATGCCTATTTCCGCAAGCATCGCGGGCATATCTTCATCCGTAAGTTTGAGAAGTTCTTTCTTTTGCTCCTTGAGTTCTTGCTCAAGATGCGAGATGATATCCTCTTTGCTACGGATCGCTCGAGCAATGCCGGCCACAGAATTAAGGCCCTCCTGATCGAGTTTTTCTACAGATGTTGCAAGATTCTTGACAAAATCTTCCTCCATCATTTCTAACATGTCGTTCATCGCGTTTTCTCCATCGTTATTAAAGACACCTATCGGGTCTTGACAAAGCCATATATTATCTTATACTTCGGGCATGTCAAGGAGAAATCTATTAAATGCAAAAAATAAATAATTTTGAGTACAAAACGCAACCTTTTGCACACCAACGTCAAGCATTATCGGACTCGTGGGACAAACCGTTTTACGCTTTATTGATGGAAATGGGAACGGGTAAAACTAAAGTAGCGTTAGACACAATGTCTATGTTGTACGAAGAAAAAAAGATAAAAGCATGTTTAGTCATAGCTCCAAAAGGAGTTTATGACAATTGGATCCGTGGTGAGATACCCACGCACGTGCCTGACCGCATAGANAAATCTATCTTACGTTGGACACCTAGTTCTGCACGAAAATATAACGATGAGTTAGACGATTTTATATACAGAGATCACGAGGATCTTAAAATATTTGTCATGAACACAGAAGCTTTTTCAACGCCGAGAGCCGCACGAAAAGGTTACGAATTTTTAAACAAAAACCCACAAAACCTAGTGATTGTTGATGAGTCGACAACAATCAAAAACAGACAAGCCGCACGGACTAAAAACATTATAGGAATGAATAAGATAAGCAAGTATCGCAGGATACTAACCGGAAGTCCGATCACAAAAAGCCCAATGGATTTGTTTAGCCAGTGCTTGTTTCTGACAGACAAGGCTTTAGGGTTTAATAGTTACTTTGCATTTCAAAGTCGGTACTCGATTGTGCAACGCCGGGTGATGGGACAACGTAGTTTTCAAGAAATTACGGGTTACCGTCGGTTAGATGAGCTTAACGAGAAACTAGATAAGTTTAGCAACAGAGTGCTTAAAATAGATTGTTTAGACTTACCAGAAAAGTTGTACATACGTCGAGACATTACCCTTACTGACGAACAAATTAGGGTTTATAACCAAATGAAAAAGCTAGCTCTTGCTAAACTAGAAAGCGGAGAGCTTGCTACGACCGCTAGTGTGTTAACGCAAATTATGAGGTTACAACAAATCTGTTGCGGATTTTTGCAACCAGATGATGGAGAAATAGAGTTATTACCAAGCAACCGAATGAAAGAACTTTTGGAAATTACAGACGAGCTACAGGGAAAAGTTATTATCTGGGCTTCATACACGCATGATATCAAAGAGATAGCTAAAAGTTTGCAAGATAAATTTGGACCGGGAGCCGTGGCTACTTATTATGGAGATACGGAACAAGATGAACGACAAAACATTGTAGAGGAGTTTCAGAAGCCCGAGTCTGAACTACGATTCTTTGTAGGGCAACCAAAAACAGGAGGTTACGGCATTACTCTGACCGAAGCAAACACGGTCATTTATTACAGTAACAGCTATGACTTGGAGATAAGGCTACAGTCTGAGGATCGTGCGCATAGAATAGGGCAAAAGAAAGCAGTGACGTACATAGATCTAGTTGCGCCGGGCACGATTGATGAAAAAATATTACAGGCGTTGCGGAACAAAGTAAATTTAGCAGGTCAAGTGCTCGGTGAAAACACTAAGAACTGGCTTTCTTGATTTTCTTCAAAGTTTTTTCTAAAGTTTTTGCCTGATTAGCGTGAAGCCGAGATGCGTTTTTCAACTCTTTAATCATTTTTTTTGTCTGAGCTTTAGTAAGGTCTGCCATATCCATGTTCCTCTGTGCGAAAATATTTATAATAAATTTTATCTAGTAATTACTATATAGATTGTCCAAAAAAAAGGAATAAGCGCCAAAAATAAACCTTTCCATGTATCGCTACCCCAACTCCAATCTTGCATAGATACGTTCATTTAAAAGAGCTCTTTGTCTGTATCTTTGTCTAGCCACATAGGCTTGCAAAAACTTCGTATAGGGATTTCCCATTGGCCGTTTGATTGCATCGATATAGCTCGGCTAAAATACGTACATCGATGTATATCCCGAAAAAGTCCAAACTCTTCTGTCTCGACCACCACCCCTGCGTTCAATGTTTCTACCATTAATGCAAAAACTAAAATTCTCATCGAATTAGAACTGTTTTAGCATCAACAAAGCGCACCTCGCAAGTGCACTTAATCGGTGTGTAGTTTATAGATGACTTGGATAGCTCTTGGCAAATGTATAGGCAGTTATGTTTTTTCGCATACAACCTAGTTAAGGATTCGTCAACACTCCCATCTTGCATAAAAAACACAAGCGCGAATGCTATTTGTTTCATCCTTTAGCCAATAATGCCGCAACCAACGCTTGAATTTGTTCGTTAGTTTTTTCTTGTATTTTTTCTTGTCTTGCCAAGCTTTCTACAATTGCATCTACCTTAGTTTCCGTTACAGCAACAGCTTGCCCGTTTTCAGTTGCTTGCTTTGCTGTTTCTTTAACAATCACTTCTATTCGTTTTACTTCTGCTTTAGTGGCATCTGCTTGAGCCATGGAAGATCCATAAGCAATAGCTACGCCAAGGCCGCTAATAACAAAAGGCATTGCCCATGTTGGTATACTGATAGTCCCGTCTGACATAAATCTCTCCTAAAACATCTTTGATATAAAAATAGCACCTAAAATAAAAGGATACACGCCCCACAACATTAGCTCAAGCCTATCCATTTTAGCTTTCCCGTGATCTAATCTTTTTTCGATGTTGGTGTATCGCACCAAACATTCTTTTTCGTGTGTTTCCAAGCGAATTAGCGCCTCTTTTACTGTAGCCATGTATCGTATCTCGTTAAATATATTGTAAAACATTATCCCATCAAGCTTCCAATTCCCTGTTGACGAATCAAACTCGAAGCAACGTCGTTGGGAAACATTGCCGCATACATAGAGCGATCCACGGGCCCCGGATTCGGAGCCGTGGATTGCGCGACAGGTGCCGGTGCCGGGGTGGGAGGTGGCATCGGTACTTGAAGTTGTGGAGCCGGTGCAACAGGTGCTTCCGCTCTTTTATTTTTCTCGCGTTGTCTACGTTCTTTTTCTTTTTGTTGAAAAGCATCACTAGCTCGACGCGCTTGAATAGATGCCGCAGATTCCACTTTTTGTTTCGAATAGTCTGCTTCTTTGTCACCAAGATCAAAGGGCCTAATGAAACTTTCATCAGCAGTTACATCTCTAATTATTTTCGGCATAGCACTTACTGATAGACCGCCTATAATTTTGTTCACGGTATTAGCTTCTTCTATAAAACTTGTCCCGGTGGAGTGTGTTTTAATAGCTATTGCTAAAGCCTCTGGATCCGCCATAAGTCTAGCCATGTTGTTTATTGTGATGGCTTCTGGACCATGTAAAAAGATTTTCTCTCCGGCGTTTGCACCTACGTTACCCATTACAATTCCGGCGCCGCCTACATCTAATCCAAATTTACCAGCAATTGCTTTAAATTTCGCAAGCGCCGCACTACCGGCCATGGCACCCCCAACTTTATGCATACCCATAGAAAAAAGACTAGGATTTTTAAACAAATTACCGGATAAATCGTTTTTTGCAAGACCTTCCTCTACATTACGCATTTGTGAAATAGCTTTTTGCAGGTTATCGACATATTCTTTATCAATGATTCCATTAGACTTTAAGAAATCTATTAATTTTAAACTTGCGCCAACTTCGCTTGCATCAACACTTGCTACATCTGCAAATAAAGTGTCGAAAAGAATTGTGGGGCTAAATCCGACGCCACTACCACCTGATTTAATCACAGCATAGTTCATAATCGAAGCTCTCAAACCATCTAAAACTTGCGCAGACGTATATTCTTCTAAAACTTCTCCGTCTTGCCCTAACTTTTGAAAAGTTCCACGATGTTTTATTTTATCAACCATAATTTGCAAAGTTTTTTTAGCGGGCATTCCTTTTTTCCCACCAAGAATAGTCCCAATTACTTGACTTGAACTTTCAGGTCTATCTAAAAACAGTTGAAATGCTTTTTGTTCAGCGGTATTTTGGAAAGATTTTAAGTTTGCTTGATATGCATTGACCAAAACTTGCGCTTCTTCAACGCTTTGTAAACTTGTTCTTATATTTGGAAATATTTTTAACATTTCTTTTGTAGTCGGACGGTTCATGTAATCCGTTAATTTTTTCGGGTTTACTATTCGGATTTCATTTCCGCCTTCAGGATTTGGTTTTACGTCTACTATATTTTTTCGAGCATCTCTAATAATAGCTTCGAATATTTCATTTAATTCTAATCCGGTTTGTTCTTTGTCAAAGGGAACATTAGTGGACCTTTGTCCCGTTGCAGGATTAATAATATCAATTTTAGTAATTGTTGACATTTCATTTTTAGGGTCATTCAAAAAATTGACTGCATCTTGCATTTCGTTAATTCTTGTTAACGGAATATCATCACCTTTTTTTACTGCTTTTATAGATTCTGTGGGATCTAAAACCATTCCTCTTTGCGCATTGCGCTTAGAAAATTGAGAAAGATACGTTCGTGAGGTAACATTATGAAGACCGAAATTAAACGCTTTTGCTTTACTTAGGGCTTCCACAATAGAAGCTTGATCCGGTTGCAAAACTTCTCCTTCTTGTGTTATAAAAAATCCAGTAGCGTCTACTCCATTAATATCTTGGTCAATTGCTTTGATAAGGCTATCTACATGCGTAGCCATGCTGTCATTAGCATTTACCTTTAACCTTTCTGCTTTTACAGACTTAAAATGAGATAACATTTCACGTAATCTGCTAAATTGAACAGGAAACTCGGGTTGATCAGAAGGATTAAAATTTCCGTCGGCATCTACCGGTGGATTAAAGTACTCATCGAATAATTTAAAATCGTCCTTATATGGTCCTAAAATACGATTAAATTCTCCTTGAGCTCCTGCGCTACTAAACTTCAACCCTCCTTCCATTGCAGGAATATCGAATATTGTAAGCGAATTAGGTTGTCTAACTTTAGTACCATCGGCGGTAGAAAAAGTTTTAACGTCAAAATCTGGAACCGCTTTATATAAATCATCTCGTCGTTTTTTAAAACCGGCTATTAAACGAAGTTGTAGATCGTAAAAACGCTCTGAAAGTTCTACATCTTGCCTTTGTACTTCTGTGTTACCAAATAACTGTTCTGCGGCATTTATTAATTTTTGGTTACCGGTTTCTATTTGATCTATCAATTCTTGCTCAACTAACCGTTGTTCTATATGAGCGGCAAGTTGCAACCCTTCCGGAGTCCGCGTTTCACGCAGTTTCATAATGTTCATTTTAGCTCGAGCTACAAATCGTTCTTTACCTCTTTCAGTTGCAACAGATAATTCATCTTGTTTTGTCGAAAGTTGATCTTCTATATCAAGAAATCTTCCCGCAAAAGGTGACGGTGAATCTTGATTTGCTCCAAAACTAGGTGCGCCTAATATTTCAGAGGCTAATGTGCCCTCATCGCCATCAAAATTTAACAAAGCATCGATGGCCTCTGATAAATCTTTTTCGGCTGTTTCAGATTCTAAAAATTCTGGAGAAGACTCTAATTCTGCAATAATCCGTGATGTAGCTTCCCGGTCAAGTTTTTGAGACATGACGCCGCCAGTTTCACTAAGTCCTCCGGCCAAAGCTTGTTTTACTACACCATAGGTTTTTTTAGCCGTGCCGGTAATCGGCGGTATAATTTTCATAGATAGGGGAGCTGAAATTATTTCCATTCCAAAACGAACACCCTCGCTTCCCGGAGCCATTTTTTCTGCTTGGTATGCCGAAATTCCCGCCCCTCCTGCAACTAAAGCTTCAACGCCCAAAAAAGTTCGCGGGTTTTCGCGAGCAGTTTTCATGGCTAAAGCACCACCTGTGGTAAGAGCCGTTGTAATACGAGCTCCAGTAGGACCTTTAGTTAAGTCCGGCAACAACCTACTAGACACCGGTCCTCTTGCGGCTTGTTTTACAGAACTTTCTTTTGCTTTTTGCACAAGCTCTTGACCAAACATTTTTTGCAATGCTTCTGGTTTAAAATTAGAAGAAGCAATTGTTTTAAAGTCCTCTAATGATTTTGTTGCGTTAAAAGTAGAGCTTAATTTTGGGCCCGCTAATCGTGTTCCTACCCAAGGGGTAGCTAAAAACGAAATGCCGTAACCCGTAGTTTCTCCCGCATTGTATGCCGCTTGCAAACTAGGCACCACAATAGGATCAGGTTCATCAAATAACCATTCATTTACATATTCAGCAGGTTTCATTAAAACACCGGAACCTACAACAGCCCCTATTCCCGCGGCGCCAACCTTGCCCGCAACATCTAAAGGGCGAACACCTGTTTTTGGAACTCGACTAGCGTAGGCCGCGGCACCCAATCTAGCGCCTTGCCAACCACCAATTGTTAAAAACCCTGATTCCACAATTGCAGGTTTTAGACCTGATGCGAAAGCAGATAAGTTGTAGCGTTTTTTTTCATAAACCGGAGCGCCGGTGCTGTCTAACTTAGGAGATCCATCTGGATTTTTAGCAACAGCTTTTGATTCGTACTTTCCAAAGTCTTCAACATCTGTAAACAAAGCTAATATAGCTTCATCAGACATTGCCCTAGTTTGATAAGGGAGGTCCGTAGGATTAATTACATCCAAAACATCCGCACTACCGTCCCGCAACTCTTCATATGTAAAGTTAAAATGAGGCACTGCGGGCTTTGCTATTTCGACGATGTCTCGAGTTACGCGTTCAATTCCGAGTTCTTCAAGTTTTTCTTGAAATAACTTCTGATCACCAAAAGTATATAAAGGCGGCATTTTTTCAGAAATGACGTCTTCTTCGTTTTCTACCGATGCGCCTAAACCATCTACCGATGCGCCTAAACCATCTACCGAAGACGTTTGTAGAATTTCTTCGTCTTGTGTAAGATCATTAATTAAAGCCACCTTATTGACCTCCGCTTCCGTACATTCTTTGTCGCTGTTCCTGAGTAGATAAGCCTTTATTATTTGGAGACCCAATAACTAAGCCTTCAAAAGCATCGATAAATTTAACGTATTCTGCAATTAAAGGTTCAAAAGAAGTTGTGGTTTCTCTTGCTTTGTATACTTGGTCTTTTGAAAAACTTCCAGAGTTTCCACCGTATTCATCTAACATTTTTACATCTGAGTTGTATTGTAACTCTAGTTGCGACAATATCCCCTTCATGGTGCTAAGAGTATTAGCGTCGAAGCCTATTATCCTAGGTCTTAAACCTTCTATATTTGCGTTAATTTCTTTTTGAACAATGTTTAAAACGCGATCGTCTGTAACAGCCTCTGATAATCTCCCTAAAGTTTGCAATTTTAAAGCTTCCAAACTAGCAACCGCACGATTAGTTTCCGCGGCTTCCGCGCTAATGGAGTCTCTGACACCAAGTTCGCGACCTAATGATTGTGTGCCGGCACTGAACCTTGCAGGTATACTAGAAAAACCAACTGCGTTGTCGTAATTGATACTTGGATCAAAAATAGTAGTAGGTATCATTTTCCACGTTTCTGAAGTGACATCGGCACTTCCTGCGTTATTTAACAAAGTTCTTTTAAANGCANGTTGTGGCAATAACGACTTGTCTAAAAATCCAGTAGATTTATCCGTATAATTATTTAGAACATTAATTTTATCTGGCATAGTGACGGCGTTTTGCAAATCTCTAAGGGCATCACTTGCCCTTCCGTGAACAGCCGGTACATTAACCCCACTTGGAGTTGACGAACCTCGAGCTTGTCTTGCGCGAATTGCATCTTGAATATTTTTGGGCAACGATAGACCCGGTTTTATCGTGCGCACTCCATCAGTATCTACAGTTTCTTCCTCTTTAGTTAAATTATTTATAATTATTTCGAATTGATTAGTCTGTGTAGGATCTAAAGACCCATCCGCATAACTTGCCAATCGATCACTATTTGATACATAAATAACTTCATCGCTCAGTTTGGGACCTTCGTCTATTGATGGTCTATTAATTAAGGTAGCTCCATCATCCTGCAACTTTGTTATCTTTTTAAGGTCATCAGCCCTTACATCAATCTGTTTTCCGTTAATATCTTCGAAAGAAAGGTATGTTGTCGTAGCTGAATCTGACGATTGAGACTTTGCTCCGGTTAAAACAAAATTAGGGTCGTTTATCAGGTCATCTTCTTCTGAGCTATTTCTCCGAACCGTTACAATTTTCTTCGTATCTCGATTCATAAAGTTGACAGCCGAATTTGCGGTGTCGCTGTCAGCCAAACTAACAGATCCTGTTACCAAATAACCTTTATTTCGTAACCTAGCCTCTTCAGGACTGCCTTTAACAACGGACACTGCCGAGTTCGGGTCCCCGCGCAAGGACATGTTAATAGAGGTACCTACTTTAGCCGCCGCGTCTGCCCGAGCTTTAGCTTGTGCCGTAGTCACTGCTTCGGCACTTGTAAGTGCGGCTAAATCTAACTTCATTTTTTCGTCGCGCATACTGCTCTTACGAGCTTGGTCAGCGGTCATTTGAGCTTTAGCTCTTGCACCTAATTTATCGAATAGTTGCGTTTCAGTGGCCGCTTCAGCTAGTCTTTGCGCAGGGCTCATTTGACGGTCACCGGGCGTTGCAAAAGCCAAAGCTGTCCCTGCTATATCGAATAACATTTGCGCTTCGGTTAATTCTTTTTCACGCGCTATAGCAGATTGATCATAAGCTTGAGGAGCAATTAAACTATTGTAAAGCTCTCTTCTTTGTAAAAAATTGTCTTCTAGAGAAGGGGATCCGCCGTCTTGCATTCTGGCGACCGGGCCGCCAAACCTAAAATTTACAGGCGGTTCGTTACCAACCCCCATTCCCATTTGAGGGTCCATGTTAGGGT
>JGI24003J15210_10000319_pt1 | contig 20556 bp, 37 predicted proteins | sample LinPmetageLP28_FD_15210 | JGI IMG/M metagenome (IMG submission 15210)
TCACGAAGAACTTATTGAAAAAGCATTAGAGTTGACTAAACCTGTTGAGTTAGAGTTCGGAGAATGGCATACGAATGAAGGAGATGATTGAATGATTGACGACGCAGGGCAAGAGATTGAATTAGGAATGTGGTATAGATTGTTAGAAGAAAAACAAGACCTGCTCGCAGAAGTCAAGCAGATACATGAGATACTTAGAGAAGCATTTACCACAGACCCGAAGCATAGTGGTGCTGAATACTTGAACATGATTGCGAGAGTAACGGGGTTGATTAAATGATTGACACAGACAAATACGAAGGACACTTGGCAAGCGAAGGGCAGACTTGGGTTTGGTCTAAGTGGATGACTAAGAACAATGAAACGATTGAACAATACAATGCTACTGCCGCACTACTGAATGACGCACCACTTCTCCTTGAGCATGTCAAGAGTTTGACTAAGACACTTGAACTGATTGGAAAGAACATGCCGTATGATTCTTGGATGCACACTCTCATTAAAGATGTGATAGGTTTTGAGAAATGGCAAGCGAAGGAGATGAGAGAAATGGCAAGCGAAGGAGATGATTGAATGACATTGAGTGACCACCAAGACAGCGAACTATTCATGGGCATGAGAGATGACAAAACTATCTTCGCCATGCTCGACAAGGCAGAACGCAAACAGAACATGCACTTCACAAAGATGCAGATAGGTAAGAAGCAAGAGCGTATCTATCACATGAGAAATTACAAGGCACTTGAGGGTGTAGTCAAAGCCCTGCGGTGGACACTAGGTGACAAACACATAGACCATCCATTAGAATAAAATTGACACTGAAAGAAATAATATATAAACCAAATAAGAAATGAAGGATGAGAAATATGCAATATAGTAAACACAGAAAAGCGGAAACATGGCACGAATTAGGATTGATGGGTGACACCCTTTCATACACTGACGAAGAGATACTGACAAGTCAAGCGTTAGGGTATGTGAAACATACAGTAGGTACGGCTAACCCAATGGACATAGCGGTACTGTACAGTATCGTCAACAAGGGTGAGGGTGTAGAAGTCACGGCTAAGGATTTAATCAATAACTATACAAGGCTCGCCTCATTGTTTGAGTCGGGTATAATTGTAAGAGGTAGAGTAGACAAGAAGAAAGTTAAGTGTGATGGTATTCACATAGAGCGTGAGTCTACTGCCTACGGTAGTCAAAGAAGATTAAACTATAGTAGTTACCTTGCACAAGAACTTGACACAGTGAATGCCGATTACTACGAGTACATTGATGTACTAAGTGGGTTTGAAGTCGAAGGATACGCTTCAAACTTGAGTGAAGAACAACAAGCAAGGCTCGATAAATTCAAAGAGTTTTGCTATGCTACAATGTCTTCACTGTGTAAAGAAAGTTATTTTCAAATATACAAAGGAACTAACACTGTAAAATCAAGATACGGTCAAATAACTTGGACAGGTTTGTGTACAAAAAAGACCGATGAATTTTGCAGTACGCATGGTGGTGACAAAGAAATAAATGCTTGGGTATTGTCACCGGACATGAAAGTTTTGAGTGGAAGGAACTATCCTATATCATGGACTAGCGACCATCTTAATATTAGATATGTAAAAGAAGGACTTACAGAATATAACAAGATGCTTGCCCGCACATATACTAAACACGCTGATTACAAAACAGTGCTTAAGCAAATCAATAAGGCTGTCAATCGTATGTTCAAGCGTGATGTATTACTTCAAACAACAGAAGGCAGGGGTCGTAAGTTCAAATGGTATGACCATACATGGCGACGAGTCCAAGAGAAGAGAACACAAATCATGGCATCGGATTCTAAGAAGCGTAAGTTAGGTGATGTAGTGAATGGATGGATATACTCAAAGGGTAGTGTGACAGAATCATTCGGTATGGAGATTGTAAATTACACATGGAAACCCAAAGACGAGTTATTCACTTATGATATTATGGTAACTTGCGGTAAGGCTGATAGGTACTCATCAACACAAGCATGTAAATTAGGTATGAGATTTCTTAACGAGCAAGATGCTATTGAATACATACAACAACTAAACGCAATATCAATGCCGAAGAATCCACAAGTTTGTACTAACAGGAAAGTTAAGAATGATACTTTAGAATTTGTTGCACCTAGATATAACTACAAAGCAGTATCGGTAACAGATAGGATGACTGTAAAAGCAACAGTTGAAGTTGAAATTGTCCCTACACCACAACAATGCTTGGCCTACATACAATCCAAAGGTAACAAGTGGATAGAGATGTACGAAGATAAAATGTGGTTTTCATTCACTGGCTACAATGTATTGAATTATACTGAGGTATCGGCATGAGTAAGTCAGTAGTACGGGGCAGGATTACTAAGTTACTAAAAGTAAAACCTAATTTATTCACAGGTCAAATCTATGACATCATACATGGTAATGTGACAATACCGGAGATTCATTTCAATAGACTACGAGTAGGTGTAACAAGGCATGAACTAAGCACAGTGCTTGGTCGTTACTATCGTAAAGTCAAGTATGATAACAAGCACAAGCAAAGTAGATGGACATTGAGAGAGGCGGTGAAGAAAGATGAGTAGTCACTTCGATGAATGCAAAGACCCGAAGGATGTATGGGTAGCATGGGCTAAGATGTATGGTAGGCTTGGTGAGCAAGCCCCATCGGGTTTTCAAGGTGCTTACGAAGGATTACTTATGATATGGAAGGCACTTACAGAACAGTGTTGGCGAATGGACATGGAACAAAGACACAGTATGCAACAGTTAGTTGATGCATGGTTTGAAGGTGACTCTACTCCGATGTGGGAAACTGTTAGAGATATACAGAAGGGATATATCGAAGGAGAAAAAATAAGACTGAAAGAAATGGAGGATTGAAAGAATGAAAGATAAATTAAGAGATAAAATAAAAGAAGATATGATAGAGTTGCAGAACAGGTTGGACAAACTAAACTTTTGGGAAGAGTCCGGTTACGCAGACCAACCGTGTATAGAACATACTTGGGTGCTTGGTATACACGCTACACCTACAGATTCAATGGATAAGTTAGAGTTGAGATACGGTTGTCCTAAATGTGGTATGACTATGATACGCTACTTTGATGTGACAAGTGAAACTCTACTTGACGAATGGGTGAAGTATCGTGAAGGAGTTGAGGAAGAATGAATGAACCAATCAAAGTAAGTAATGGCTCACTTACTATGTGTGGTCTTAATGACTTCCGTGATACACTAAAAAGGAACCACACTATAGTTACGCTGTGTCGCTATCCACCTAAGTTCATAGACTCGGACAAACATGAACGACACCACTATTATTTTAGGGCTAAAAATAGTACACCGGAAGTTTGGGCGCATGCCGTAGACTTGGTGATAGATTTACTAGACGAGGGCAAGGATGTACTCTTGCACTGTGTACATGGTAGGGATAGGACAGGTGGTGTAGCGTATGCTGTACTACGCTTTCTCGCTAACCTTACTGACGAAGAGGTAAGAGCAACGATGGTTAAACTAAGACCGTCTATGGCTATACCGTGGAGTAAGATACTACCGGACAACAAGGAGTTGTACGAGAAGATAGGATGGGCAGTAATGCATAACTTGACACACGAAATGAAAAATAAAAACAACACTGAAAGAAATGATATATAAACCAATTAAGAAAAGAGAGATGAAAAGGAGAGATAAAAAATGCACAATATAGCACAAACACAAACAGGAGAATGGATGACAGCATGGGCGGGGGCAACTCCGTGGCACAAGTTAGGAATGAAAGCAGATGGTTTGATGACCACGCATGATGCGTTAATCAAAGCCAACTTGAATTGGGTGGTTACCAAAGAACCATTGTACTATGAGGACAATGATGAGATGGATGTACTGCCCGGTACATACGGTGTGTTCCGTACTGAAAGCGGTAAGAAGATTCCATTGACAAAGAACGGACAAACAGTTGGTAAGGTATGGAAAGCACTACAGAATGTAGAAGCGTTTTCATTCCTTGACGAACTAACAGGTGACCACAAGCCGAAGGTTGAGGTATGTGGTGCGCTAGGCGAAGGACAGACAGTTTGGATACTAGCGAGGCTACCTACAAGTATCGTGTTCGATAATGTAGATACAGTCCACAAGTATCTGTTGATAAGCAACACACACGATGGTACAGGCTCGGTACGGATAATGCCGACACCTATCCGTGTAGTATGTTTCAACACATTGTCAATGGCGTTANGTCGAGGTAAAGGTCAAGGGTATGCAATCCGGCACTCCGGTAAGATGCANGAAAGAATAGAGGAAGTTAAGAAAGCACTACAGNNTGTAGAAGAAGACTTCTCACAATGGGCTAANGATGTAGAGCGTATGCTGAAAACTAAGATGAGCCTTGAACAAACTCAAGAGTACTTCATTGATGTGATGGACTTGAAGCGTGATGAGGATGGGAAACTTGCTACAAGAGGCAGGAACATTATTGCCGCTACTAACAAACTAATGCTATCACCTACCAACAACATCGGTAACATGGGTGGTACAGTATGGGCGGCCTACAACTCAATCACCGAAGCGATAGACCACAGCCTTACTCAACTGCGTAATGGTGAAGTAAGTATCAAGCGTACACAGTCAGCCATGTTCGGNCCACTTGCACGAAGAAAGGTTATTGCATGGAACAAAGCGATGGAGTTGTTAGCGTGAAATTAACACTGAAAGANATTAATGANATNGTAACTGATGCACAGATGGAAGCGGAAGAAATCATGCGTAACAAGATAGTGAAGTATATCAACGAAGGTTACACGACCAACGGGATACTGTTCATGCTCGGTCAGTTCAATCTTGTTACAGGTCGCAAACATGAGAGTGCGGTTGAGATAGATGGCTACAAAGATGGCGAAACTATCCAAGTTATGAAAACATCCGAGGCGACATCTAAGGTAATACAATCAATACAATCGGGGGATGAAAAATGAATAAAAGAATAGAATATGTAGCACGATATGGACAAAATGTAGATGGGGCAGAAGTAGACCCATGTAAAAATAAACGGCATGCGGATAAACTAATTCGAGATGCTTTGCGACAAATAGAGATTGACCCTACAGTTGAGTCTACACGACTTGGTTTCTTGTTAAGCGTTTACCGTTTACACATTGAATCCGGTATAGATGAATTATATTGGATAAATCCGCTACTTGATGAAAATGAAGATGGGCTAGAAGTAATGATGTACAACGGTAAGGAGTTAGGATTAATAGAGGAAGATGGTGACTATGTGGATAGCGACGAATAAAGGATGGTTGAGTATCGTAAGGCACAGGAATAAAGAGAATACTTTATTGGTGCGAGCGAGAAATAAAAATCACATTGAAAGTATTTTTGAAGATGCTAAAGTGTATGAAGATGCAGATGCAGACTACCCCTACAGGGCAGATATAAATGACGATGAGGTATCATGTATCATCGGTGACCTACTGATGAATATAAACTATGACAACTTCAAAGCGAGCGTAGATGATTACCATTACCACCATGCGTTAGTAGGAGTATGGCAAGAGATGTATCAGTACGGTAAACAACACAGACCGAAATAAATATTATATAAACCAAATAAGAAATGAGGATTGAGAAACATGAAAAAAACATATAGCGTAAGAGTCACCTATACAGGTGAGATAGAGGCAGAAGATAAAGACGAATTAGAAGAGAAGTTGTGGGTACTACACACACTGTTTGGTAAACCATACGAGCATTACTTGTTCGAGGCAGAAGAGGTAGACATACAGGAAGACTGAACATGAACAGAATGACAGATAGACTTAGAGAGTTAGTACACAGTATACTTTGTGAGGGTATAGACCACTCTTCCTTGTATGAAAACTTGACTACCACTAACTGCGGTATGGGGATATGGACTGTAGAAGAAGTAGACTTCTGTATTGAATGGATGCAGAAAAAGTTGGGGGTATAAGTATGAACATATTTGTACTAGATGAAAACCCTTTTACTGCGGCGCATTGTATGGATGATGTAAGAGTACCTAAGATGTGCGTAGAGTCAGCACAGATGATGGCATCAGCCCTGCGTAGGCATGGTGCTACTGATGTACAAATGCCTCTCACCAAAGCAGGTAAGCCATACAAGGGTGGCTACAAACATCATCCATGCACAGTATGGGCGGGTGACAGTCGTGCTAACTTTGTATGGCTTGCTCTACATGCCGAAGCACTGTTGGATGAATACTACCATAGATTCGGCAAAGTCCATGCTTGCCACAACCCAATCTATCAAATGTCAAGCATGCGAAATATTATTCCCGAAGGTGACTTGACACCATTCGCACAGGCTATGCCCGACGAATACAAAGACGATGATGTAGTCAAAGCCTACAGGTCTTACTACAAGTCCAAGCAACACAGTAAGGGCGGGGTGCGTTATATGCGTACTGATGTTCCTACTTGGTGGGAGGTGACGGCGTGAACGATACAATACAAAAGATAGCGATAGACGCAATAACAATCATACAACATTTAGGTCAAGATGAATTGGCTAAGATACTTTTAGATAGATACGAGAGGGCGATAAAAGATGATAGGAATTAAATGTAAGAATAAACATACTAATGAAATAAAAGAAGTAAAGCAAGTAAATCAAGTATATGGTAAACCTGTTTATGTATTAGAAAAAGAGAATGGAGAAACAAACAATTGGAGTAAAGAATTATTTTTACTTCATTGGGAAGTGATACCATGAGTGATGATGAATGCCCCGGCTGTGAGGGTCGGGAAGGAGAATATGAGGATATGTGTTATGAATGTAAATCGGAAATTGATGGTTTGATTGCCGATAGATATTGGATAGCGAGAGGTAGATTGTAATGGAAGAAGAAACAGAAATAGTAACTACAGATGTAGATGATGATATGAGAGAATATGAAATAAAGTTAGACGGAGAATACCACACAGTAGTAATGGAAATATCCATTTGGGACTATGGGATTAACTGCCCAACCTGTAATAAAAATAACAGTAAAAATAAAATGTATCTGTTAAGTAACGGGCAGTATCTTTACAAAGGAGTGTGTTGTGGTATGTTCGGACTGTGTGAGGTCAAAGGTGAGGACAATGGATTGGCAACCGACAACTGAAATGATAACTTGGGGAAAAGAACATTTGGGGGCAATACCCGTAGACGGGGTATGGTCACCGGAGGGTAGTGGAGTACAATATAGAAAGACGGCGGAGAATACTTTCGCACTTATGTTTATGTACAATCATCCCGAATGTGAAGTACACCATGAAAGGTATAGAGAAATAATTACAGCATGCGGGTATGATATGCTTGAAGGTGATGGGGTACAGAAGATTACTCCACCACTTGACCCTATGGCTAGAATGCAACAAGAGTTTGAAATGAAGCAAGAGCAAGCGAGAGGATGGTTATGTCCATCTTGCGAGTACCCTCTTGCTAACTGTGAACTTGATGAAAGGGAAGATGTATTCGTAGAAACTATAGATGCAGAACTCACTGGTGGAGATAGCACTGAGATAGAGATTTGGAGTTGTAACATTAAGTGTACTCAATGTGATGAAGAGATTAAAATGAATCCCGATGATTACCATTTAATTGCGGGCGACGAACACTACATGCGTTGGCGTGTTGATGATAGTCACCAATTCATGGCTCTCACAAGAGGGCAGATGAAAGAGATGCAAGACGCAGGTGTACTCAATGGAGAAGTTCTTGGTAGTATTCATGATGGAAAGAAAGTACCTCCGTGGATGTGGGGTATATATGCTATCAAGAGGACTATAACTAAGAGTGAAGAAGATGAGTAGTTTTGAAAGAAATTATTGGGAAGATGATTCAAAAGTAAAGAAGTGGGCTTCCGGTAAAGGGAAGGCTCGTCTTGCTTGGATAAAGTGGGCAGGTCGCTATTGGGTGGACTTGCGAATTCTTAGACGAGAAGAAGATGGATATACACATACTAAACAAGGTATAAGATTATCACCGGAACAAGTGAGAGAGATGCTTCCTGTACTCAATGAACTATTACAAGATATTGATGATAAAGTAGAGGAAGATGAGAGGCATGACGACAAGGATATATCATCTTAATTGGTATCATCCTAATAGAGTATGGGTATTCAATGATGGGGCTTTGAAAGGTGACCCACTTTACTATGGCTTTGAAAGAATAACTGCTAATTTACTTGAAAAGTTGGGTGCAGTAATGTATCGTAAAGCCCATCGTACAGGGTGTAAGTTAATTTTGTCCGATAGAGAAAAACCAAATACTTTCAAATTTAATTTAATATCTAAGGATAGAAATGGTGCGAAATACAGTAACGACGAACTTGGTGCAGGGTGGATTGAGAGTGAAGCCTTGATAGGTACACCCGATGTACTCTTTGTTGGAGTTGGGGTGGATTGATGTTACTTAGTAGAGCAATAGTATTAGTTTCTAAGATGCCTAAGTTAGATGTTAAAGACATCACTAAAGAAGAGGCATACGAACTTTGGGAGTTCTTAGATGAGGAAAGAAAATTACCGATAACAAAAACAAGACTGAAAATAAACTTAGCAAAGGAATGTGGAGTATTCATAGAACAGTTAGATGCAGTAGCCAATGGTGCTTCACTAGCAGAAGTATTGATTATGGAATCTTCCGATAGTAAAACAAGTAAATTAAAACTAAAAGAAATTAAGAGTATAATTCAATCAGTGACAAGTGATGAAGAATGGATAATACCATTTTGTCACACTATGGATATTACCGAGGCCGAATTTGTTTGGCGGTGGGCTTTGAGTGAGCGTTGGCGTTCACTAAGATACCGAATGAGAAAGTGGGCTAAAATTAATTCTAAAATTAATGATGATATAATTGGTACATTTGAAATGATGGATGTTATATTTGGGTTGAGAAACAAACATTCAGTTGAGCAACCTGTTACAGAATTTAAAAGATTACAAGCATGGAATGGTATTGACATACCCGACAAGTATTGGTTTGTCAATGACTGTGGTACGCTGATGTTCTTAGAGAACGATATTGCAAGGAACAGAAACGGTGAGATAAACCGAGAATACACACCACAAGTGCAGGGTATTGATTCATGTTGGTGTTGGGTGGATGTACTAGGCACGACAAGATTACATTCTACAGAACAGGATGTACCATTTTCAAATTACAAAGAGCCTATGAATATTTCATGGCATGAGGCTAACAAGATTCTTTACAATTATCCAAAGGGTGGCTTCTTAATTCTTAATGATAATAATTATCATTTGTACACTAAGGGTACTAACGCTTTGATTGTTCAAGCCTTGTCTGTAAGACAGATAAAAAATACAGGGTACGAATTTATTTTAGGTGTTAAAGATGGTATAGATGTTATAGATGTAGACAAGATGATGATAGAGAATCTACCGTTTGAGGTAGAGAGTGCGCTGAAAAGAAACAAAGTTCCTGTACAGAATACGCACACTAGTCATGATATACAGTTTTTAGTCATTGAAGTAGTGTACTCATGGCGAGCAGAAGATGGGTGGGGGTGGCGTTACATTACTACACTCGATGACGCATCCATCAATGAGATTGATGAGTACACTACTTACATATCTATGGTAGGTGTAGACAATGAGTGATACACTAAAGAACATAGGACTAGGTATTTTACTTTCTAAGATACGCTTCTCAGTATCAGTATCAAAGGTACACTTCGGATTCGGGTTTAGAGTTGACAAGTACATACAGTTAGACATTCAAGATGATAATACAAAGGCGGTTGTAAAACTATGGTGCGATGAAAATAATTTAACACTTAAATATCGTACCAAAAATAATGCAGATATACTCAAATGGTTGAGTGTAATAGAACCATACGCTGAATTGTTACACGATAAGAAAGGGTACAACCGTATGTTGTGGGTAATTGATAATCCTATACCTAGAGCAAACCCTTCTACACCTACAAATGTGTTTCATGATTGGGTCAAAAAATGGGATGATATTGAAAATGATATATAAACCAATTAAGAAATGAAGGTTGATGAAGATGAATTGGAACGAATTACTGCGACCTACCAAACCGGTAGAGATAGTAGGTAACAATGTCTTTGTCAAAGATTTCCAAGAATGGGAAAAAACGGGTGAGTACCCATCAGCCATACTGATACTTGGTCCTCCGGGTACAGGTAAATCTAGTGCGGCTAATGCGATAACACACACTATGCTAGGTCAATGGAATAACGATATGAATGTTCTGTGGACTAATGCTAGTGACGATAGGGGTATTGGGCATGTCCGACAGGAGATTAAACAATTCTGTCGGCTTAGTGGTATCAATGCGGTACGAAAGATAGTAGTCTTAGATGAGGCTGATGGACTCACCCACCAAAGTCAAGATGCTCTAAGGGGTATTATGGAGAAGTATGCACACAAGGTATTGTTTGTTTTGACAGCAAACTATCCCGAAAAAATTAAACCTGCTATAAAAAGCAGATGTAAGATATATCAGTTTACCCCTGTTACTCCAAAGGAAGGTGCTAGACATCTTCTAAGAGCGACAGAATCATGCGGCGCACCTGTTGTATGGGAACAAGCCTATGAAGATGTAGTAGAGCATTTCAATGGTGACTTGAGGGCGGCTGTAAACTATCTTGAGAGTAGACCAAAAAATCAAGAGTTATCTTTTATCAAAACCACCGAGGCATGGTGGGATGATTTCAAGTTACATGATGATTACAATTCTCTTAGAGAGAAACTTAACGAGAACATGGTAACCGCAGGTAGCCGTGTTTACTTTATGAATAAATTTCACCAATACATTAGAGGGTACTTTGACAAGGACTCGGACACTGTATTCGCTATCATGTCCGTTTGGGGCGACATGATGGAGAAAGTACATGAGTGGCCGGGAACTGACAATGCTTTCGTGGATGTGTTGGTGGCAAGACTAAAGAAACAAATAGGTGAAATGAAATGAGTTGGAAAGAAGAAGATGAATACATAGACGAAGAAAAGAATAGTGATACGACATCGCAGGGTGGTTTCCCTGTACCTGTCGCCCAAAGAATGGTAGCATACGCTGAAAGAACCGGTAAGAAAATCGAAGACATAAAACAGATATATATTGATTATATCAAAAATGAATACGGTGTAGAAGACTGGAAGCAAGAAGATGAAGACATTCTTATTGATTGGGCAGAACAAGTGTTTGTACAAACAAGAAAACAAACAGCAAGTACATCGGGAACATCTACATGGGTAGGTTGTTTCGTAGGTATGGCTGATAGAACAAAGGACAGGCTTACAAATATTGTAAATGCTAATGTAAAATTATTCAAATCAAATCCTGCCGAAGCAATTGGTACAGGCAGACTAGGTGTATATGAAAAAGACGGTGGCCTATGGTCAGTGCGTAATAAAGAAGGACTACAACCACTTGATGAGTCAGCAGACAATGAACCACAACATGGTATCAAAGTTGGCGATGAATATGTATGTTTACTTACTCGTAAAGGTATGCCGTCACCACCAACAAGAATGGGTAGATATGCTTACTTCTTGGGTGGCGAAGAAGGTGACTTTGTAAAGAATAGTAACATAGAAGTATGGAAGGTAGACTTAACTGATGATAACAACAGTATGCACATAGACATTGGTAGACCGTGTAAGATACCGGTTATACCTCCAAGAGAAGATGCTAAGGATTTCTTCAAAACAGTCTTGGGTACATACTCTAACTTTGAAATTAATTATTCGGATGAATTCGTGCCGGAAGAACTTAGACCATTACTTCAACCTGTAAACTACTGGACTAATGAAGAGTTCCATGACATGTATGTAAGACTTGATGACATCGAAGATGTCTTTGAAAGTAAGAAAGAGAAAACAACTATCGGCGGTAAAAGCGTTACATACGGGCCACTCATCATAACTAAGGGTACAATCAACAGTATGAACACTGAACCAAGAGATAGTGAGTATGACCCGGAGGGCTTCAATTACTTCATGTCACTCAGTAGTATCAACGGTGATGTAGACTGTTGGATTCCCGGTGCAGTTGGTATCATGTCTAATCCATTCCAAGCACATTGGGGAGAGCAAGCGTTTGACTATGCTGAAAACTCTACAGTGTTTGTCTTTGGTCGTCTAGGTATGAAAGACCGTGATGGTTTACTAAGTCCTAAGATTACAGTCATGGGTGTTTATGGACACCCTCGTAGATGTCGCAAGAGAGCAAGCGGTGGGAATACAGGCGTAAGTCAATTCGAGTGAGGTGATTAGATATGGCAGGGTTTGGACAGACAGTAAAGTTACAGCAAGAGATTGAAAAGGTCGTAGATGAGGTTGGGGTGCAGAAGCCCAACAACGACCCGTATGAATCATTAAGAGCCGAGCAAGAATCCATGAGTCACATAATTAAGACTCATAGTTTTGCAGGTATCTTTGGTTTCGATGGTACAGGTAAGTCAGCGATTGTACTTGATGCATTTGATAAAGATGAAACTAAAATAAATGATTCAGTGCTACATGCAGTAGATTTTGATAACGGTGTAGGTATGTTAAATTCCGCTATCTATGACAACCCTAATGTCATTTCATGGAATCCATGGAAAATGGGTAGTAAAGACAGGACAGCATACGATTATCCCGGTACACATCAGCGTGTTATGGACATCATGAAGTACATTATCAGCGAAGTAGAAAAGGGCGTTCCGGTATGGGGCGTACTTGTAAGTGGACTTGATTCATGGCTTGAGATATGTACCAACAACATGCGTATCATTGACTTAGGATTGGCTAAGGATGGTATTGATGCGGCAGATAATCGTGGTGCAGGTGAAGCAAAGCGTGTAGAGCGACAGTCCGATTGGGCTATCCGTAATACTCGGTTTCACCAACTAACAAAATTAAGTCGTGATTTAGTTAGACTTGGTGTTCGTGTCTATTGGGAAACTCACATGCGTTCAACTAACTTCTCTTACAAAGATGATGCACCTGTTGTATGGCAACCGGAGTGGGAGAAAAAGTCTAACAACTACTTACCTACATTGATTCGTATGGATGCTACTAATGAGTATAACGATGAGGATGAATTAGTATCTACTACATATACCGCTACATATACTAAGTGTAAAACTAATCCATCCCTTGTTAATCAAACTAAAACAATTATGGTAACAACTACAGGAGAAGAACCGAAGTGGTACGGTCTACCCGACCTCTACGACGGTACTCTATGATACTCTTATGAGGTGGGTTTAGTGAGTAATAAGTGTAAAGGTGTTTCATTCGACCACAAGGAAGTTTTTTTCGTTTGTTCTTCCCACACTTCCCCACTTCACAAGGTGATATAATGGCACATGTTAAATCAATGAGTAGTATTGCAAAGAAGTACATAACTAATATAATGGCTGATGGTGAAATGCGTAACTTAACACAGATTATTGATGAGTTGTATGAAACTAGAATTTCTAGTGCTAGTAGATACATACCCACAAGGGCTGAATTAAATAGATACTTGAGAAGTGAAAATTATTCAAGTGAAATCCGTAGAGAAGTACACCCATTAGCATTACCACACATGAGAAACAAAAGCCGTAAAACAACATACTTTTGGAGGGAATTAGATGACAAAAATAACTGTTAAAAGAAAAGAGTTCATGACATTCCTTACATCATTCGGTAAAGGTGTACCGGACTTACGAATCAACTGTGCCGGTGGCCGCCTCACTGTAGAGGTAGCATACGCTTGGTACTACTTGAGGAAGCAGTTTCTTACTGATGTCAATGAAGAAGGTACACTACACATCGCTGATTTAGAGAAAGTACTTTTATTCTTAAAGTCAAGTAATCAAGATGAAATCACATTGAGGCAAACTCAAGAAACTAAACCACTGTATATTGAAGGTGGTGGGAACAAATTACAACTACCAAGCACAGATGATATAGAGTCAGCGACAAAGACTGTAGTGATTAGAAAACTAATCAAGGAATCACAAGAAGCAGGATGGTCTAGTTTCGGTCACGCTTCACTCAGTACACACGCTTCTGTTGCCACTAAGGATTTGACATCTCTTGCCGGTATGAGAGGTTTGGTATCGAAAGATACACAATTCAAACTACGCATACATTGTGGTGAGAATGAGATGGGTATAGTAGCAGGTAAGGCTGTGAGTGGTCGTTTGTTCACCACGCTTCCTGTATGGGATAGTGATGGCCCTGCGGCTACAGTAGAATCTAATTTCAGTGAAAAACTACCTATGTGTTTACAATTCCTTGATGATGAAGATGCTCGTATGCATCTTGGTAAAAGCACCTGTGTTATATTTGAGCAGACTAATACTTTACTTATGATTGTAGATGAGAGTGATGACTGATGATTATTGATTGGTTCACCGATGACCCTTATGAGCCGCCTGTAATCTATGAGCGCACTCGTGGGGCTGATGGTGTACTACATGAAAGGTACATCATGAAAGGAGATGATGACTATGTTGTACCCCATTGTTGGGTAGCAGAAGATGCACCTAAATGGGTGATGAATAGATTGAAGGGTCACCATGCTAAGATTCATAATGAAATTAAGGCTAAAAGTATTGATGGTAAAGACCTTGTAAAAGTAACAGTACAACACCCTAACACGCTTTGGGAGATAAAAGACAAATGCCCTAAGTGGACTTATGAGGCTGATGTTAATTACTTAGACCAAATTTTACTTACTAACTATCCCGATAAGTTACCGGAGTTCAAACCTCGTATATGGTACTTTGACCTTGAATGGAATGCAGATGATACTGACCCATATACTACAGTCATGGCTGTATCGGATAACTTTAGTGAACACCCAGTAGTCTTTGCGTGGAGTGAAGAATCTATCCGTGATACTATTACTAAGACTGAATGGATTGATAGGTACAATGGGTATGAACTTAGGACATATCCTAATATACACAAAATGCACGAAGGCTTCCTTGACTATCTCGATGAGTGTAATCCCGATATGTTAGTAGCACACGCTATTGCTTGGGCTGACTTACCTCATCTTTACCATCAGTTAGGGGAACTAAGAGAAAGACTGTCGCCTGTCAAAAGACTGATAGCACCTAGCAAAAAGACTGGTGCATACAGAACTACGGCACAACCTATCAAGGGTAGACTGATATTCGATACTGCGGCACAATGGACAGACGGTAGTGGCTTTGAAGGGATATGGCAGAAGTCCGGTAGAGGACAGGCTCAATCCCGTAAGTTAGATTGGTTCGCTACTGAACTTGGTTTCGGTGGTAAACTCACAAATGACATTGAAGGTATGGATGTTTTCAATGGTTGGAAAGAATACTATGATGACTTCGTAGATTACTGTCTAGTAGACACTACACTACTTCGTGACTGTGATGAGAAACTTAATTGTATTTCATATCACATAGCGATGCAACAACTAGCAGGAGTATCATTCGGTAGTACTCACAAAGTCACTCGATACTTTAGAGGACTGATGGGTAGGCGTACAGATTTGAAAGCCCCATCATCTTACAAAGAACAAAGACCCGAACTACAGGCCGCATGGGTTATGCCTCCTGTAGCGGGCAGACATGAAGGAGTAGCATTGGTAGACTTTGCTTCTCTATATCCTAACATCATACTCTCCGCCAATCTTTGTTATACAACATTAACAGATTCGCCGGGCGAGAATATTTTAACAATTAAAGTTCCACCTAAGTATGATGATAAAACAGGCAACCCAATCCCCGGTACAGGGGGTACTTTCCACTGGAAACAGGATGAAATGGGATTGTTACCTTCTGTAGTAAAGGATATGCTAGACCTACGAAAGAAGTACAAATCCCTCATGCGTGAGGCTGATGATGCGGATACTAAACTAGGATACAATATGTTACAAATGGCTGTGAAGGTTGCTGTCAATGCAATTTATGGTATGACAGGAAGTAAAGTAATAGCGGGTCAATGGAGTAGTTATCCTATTGCTCAATGTATTACTTACTTAGGTAGAGAATCTATTACTATGCTTACTGAGAAGAGTGCAGAAAGAGGTTACATACCCTTAGCAGGTCATACTGATTCAGCGTACATCAAAGTCCCATTCGATAAAGCAGAAGAGATTGCTAACTATCTAACTGATATAGCGCAAACTGAAATGAACTTGAAGCATCTTGATGTTGAACTTGAGGCTTACTTCGACTATTGGCTTACTGCTTCCGTAAAGAATAGAAACTTCGGAGTTAAAGTATGGCCTAAAGATGAAGCAGGTCAATTGAAGGTGACAGGCTTCTCAATTATTGCATCGAGTTCATCACCTATATGTAGGAAAGTCCTCAAAGAAGCATTCAACATCATCGCTACAGGTAAAGATGAAAATGATGTATGGGATAAAGTAAGACCTATAGTAAAATCAGTATACAGTGGAGAAGTTTCTATTGAAGATGTAAGTGCTTACGGGCGATTGTCTAAACATTTAGATGAATATCATCCGAGTCATACACCTATGACCGCTAAGGCGGCTATGTATTCTAACACGCACCTTGATACTGATTATGGTAAGGGTGAGGGTATCAAGTGGGTACACATAGATGGTGTACCGGAAGGACAACCACCGTGTAATGTAATAGCCTATGATGATGTATCTCAACTCGAAGGTTATGAGATAGATTGGAGTACCATCGTGGACAAGTCAATTACTAAGAAATTGAAACTTGTCTATGAAACATTAGATTGGGATTTAAATAGATTAACCGAGAGGCGGATACCTAAGAAATACTGGTGATTAAAATGAATGAAAAAATAATGAAAGAGTATACAAAATTACCATCAAAAAAAGAAATTTACATTATTGGAGTGAAAGCCCTTTAATGGACTCATTAAATATTCAAGCCTTTGATGGGGAAAATAAATCTTGTATGGCTTGTGGTTGTAAAGGGAATATTGACCGAGCGCATATAGTTGCTAAATGTAATGGTGGTTCTTTTCAGCCTTCTAATATTCATTGTCTATGTCAAATATGTCACAAATTAAGTGAACATTTAGAAGGCACAGATTATTGGCTTTGGATTGCGATAAAATCAACATTATATTCATACGGAACAGATATGACAATTGAACTGGATTGTGTTTCTTCCGAAGACGAAACACTAAGACCGTATCCTTACGAAGCAGAATATCCTCAAAAATTAATAAAATATAGTAAAGAGTATACAGAACTATCTATGCTTGAGTGTTGGGGTAGGCGACAAGAAATATCTTACTTCCATTTAATGAAAATTACACCAATAATTTTTGATATTAATTACCCTCTTATGTCACATATAGAAGAGGTTTTAGAAATACAAGAAGAAGGTATTCATAAATATTTGGCCTCTCTATTAAAAGGTACTATGGATTTTCGGGAGTTGGAAGTATGAAATGCAAAACCCCATTAAGATGTAGGCCCGAATTTGAAGGTAAAATTAACTGTAAAAGATGTACAAAGGAAGCGAAGGTTGAGGCTGAACAATTTTTAGATTTAATTGATTGAGGTGATAAGATGAGTAAACATGAAGATGAAGTGTGTAAGAAGATACTGATGAGAGCCGAAGTAGGTAAAGCCAAGTATGGTGTGACTATGGAAAGAACAGACTTAAACATTGTAGAATGGCTTACACATTTACAGGAAGAACTGATGGATGCGGCAGTATATGTTGAGCGTCTTATTCAAGATTACAAAAAATACGCACACAGGAATGAGATTATAGATTTACTAAAGGAGTTGAATGATTGAGATACAATCCCAATGGTGATGATAGTCGCCCTAAGATAGAAGATTACCTAGAAGAAACAGGTAATGTAGAACAGGCTGAATCTTACAAGCGTAGTACATACGCATGGAATCCTAGCCTACAAGATGGTTCTATTCTAAGAGTAACTAAGTCAAGCATAGGTACATTCGGTTGGTGTCCACAGCAGTACTACCTTGAGAAGTTCAAGGGGTTGCGTGGGGAAACAGTAGACCATCACATAAGAGGACTCAATGTTCACGATATGATGGAATGGTTTTGGGCTAACTTCACTAGAGAACAAGAAGATTCAGTGTTAAATTTAATTCATGAAGGACAGGAAAGAGAAGCGATGAAATTGTTTTTCAGTTCTGTCCCTGCCCCTCCTTCGTCTTATGAGTTCGGTGAAGACGAGCAAATAGAACAATGGTTGCGTTGGCAGTTCTTACGACTGAAAAGCACTGACGGTAGGTATTGGCGACCCGTTGGAATAGAAGCCAACATACAGGCTACACGCTTTGTAACAGTAGAGGGTGAGCAAATTCCAATTCACATGAACGGATTTATAGATTCTCTTTTCGCTACTGGTGAGGGTGGTTTTGCCCTTATGGAATTAAAAACTGGTAAGTACAATAAGTATAAAGTTACTTCGATGAGAAAGGAAATGGCGTTTTACAAAATGATGTTAGACCATAGCCCTCATCAAGAATTTCTTCCTATTACACATTGGGGATGGGAATTCCCCGGTGGCGGTATTAACGGTGGTGTCGGACCGACTATCTATTATGAAGATGTTAGAAAAGTTGGTGCAACAGAAAAAGATTTAGTTAAATTATTGAAAGCCCACATAGATATGGAGTTTCCACCAACTCCTTTCTTGGGTAGATTGAAAGAAGGTATTCCATTAGAACAACAGAACTTAAAATGTAATTGGTGTGGTTATCAAGAACATTGTGAGTTTTGGTCACTAACGGATGAAGTATTAGATAAAATAGAGGTATAAATATGAATGCAGGTATAGAATTGATGAACGCAGTATTGAATGATTATGTAGGGGTACTTAATGTAAGTGTTAAGATACATCTATCAAAAGGATTGAGGACAAGTACATGGGATGTAAAGACCATGCGCCAAACTACTTTAGATGAGTTTGGTATGGAAGGAGAAGGATTTGAAAAGGTGAAACATCCTAAGCAAGTAAACTATCATTTACATCCTAGTCTTTTAACGGTTGAAAACATAGTTGAAACATACAAAGAATTGAAAGAAGATTTAGACAAAAAGATATTTTCAATGAGGTGATACTATCGCTTTTGTGCCAATAGACTTCCCTCGTGAAGTCCTAGAATTACCAAGTAGTGGTGCTAGAGGTTGGCGCAGAATAGTTCATAATGCTGATGATTTAGAAAAATATTGGCGAGGCAAAAACGGTAGCGGTAATGTATACTTTACGGCTTATGGTTACACTGAAACTAAAGCACCAAAGCATCACAGGGTAGATTATAACACCCCGTTGATACATCATTTTGTTATGGACTTTGACTGTAAAGATTTCAAAAGTGGTGGTGAAGATGTTGAGTTTGAAAAACCACATGAAGAAGTAAAGAAGTTACATAAGTTACTACTAGAAGATGATATATTACATTACATTTGGTTTAGTGGTGGTGGCTTTCATGTATGGATACCACTCAGTGAAACTATTAGTCCTAAGAATGGTAATGAATTATCAAGAGTAAAACACTCCGGTAGAGTTCTTATCAACTCATGGGAAAAGAAGATAGGTATGTTACGATGTAACGACCCTACTGTAGCATTCGATACTAGTGGTATGATTCGTATACCTAACTCGTATAATGCAAGAAGAGAATGTTGGTCTATCCCTTTGAGTGCTGATGATGTACTCAATGGTGATTTTGATTATTACATGGACATGGCACAGGAGAGTCAATCCGGTTACAAACCGCTAGGACAAAATAAATTAGAATTTAAAGTAATACAAAGTAGATTAATGACTATGAATGATGTTAAGCCTATTGAAATACCAACGGTGTACTTAGATGACATAGTAATTCTTCCTTGCTTATCTCAAGCCGCATTAGGTGGCGGTAATCCTACTCATCGTGCTAGATTTCATTTAGCATCATACTTAGCAGACAGATTTCGTATGTTCTTTCCTGCTTGGAAAATTTCAAATGAAGAAAAGAAGAAACATGCGGGTATAATTTCTAAATTTTGCGGAGGGCAGAATTGGGTTGACTACAATAAAGATGTAACTGAGCATCAAGTTACAAGCATAGTCATGGCGGGTTACCCTCACGCTACATGCACTACGCTTTATGATGAAGGATTTTGTATTGGTAAATGCAAATTCTATGATGGAAGTGGAGATTGGAGTGAATAAACATGAGTAATATATTTGATAAGTATTTTGAAAAGAAACACACGATACATGCTAATAAATGTAGAGTATGCAGAAAAGGACTATCGAGGAATAATTTTTCGGGTAAAACTATGGTTTGTAAAACATGTTATGATGATAAAGAAAAGTTACCGAAAGAGTTTTTCTGTAAGGCAATCAGTAAGTCAACAAAGAAAAGATGTAAACAAGTAGCAATAGATACAGATTATTGTACAATTCATAAAAAACAAGGTGAAAGTAATGGTGAAGATTGATTTAATAATAGATAGTAATGAAAGAGGAATGTTCTGTGAAGCCGTTGAAAGACGGGCTAAGAGCGCAGGTATGACAGTGATAAGA
>JGI24003J15210_10000322_pt1 | contig 20417 bp, 23 predicted proteins | sample LinPmetageLP28_FD_15210 | JGI IMG/M metagenome (IMG submission 15210)
CTACCACCTGAAGCACTTTGGTATTGATGCGAAACTGGTTCTAAAATTTTTGTTTCTAATTCTACGTCTACTTGTCTACTTAATGGTTGATTTAATAAAACATCTGGTGCTGAAACTGGGGTTGCTGTAATCGTTTGTTCTGACATTTATAATATATATAAATAAAAAAATTATAAACATAAATCTAAAATCGCCTTAATATATTTCTATATTATTTATTACATAAATAATAGAATAAATATCTAAATGCTTTGTTCTGTTCCCCCATCTATTTTCCTTAAGTGCTAAAACTAATTGTTTATTAGTCCATTCAGCATTAAATTCTGCGTAAGCTTGTTTTATTTTTTCTTTAGAAATTTCTATAATATTTGAATTATTCATTTCATCATATAGATTTTTTAAATGTGTTAATCTACCACAATCATTTTCATCTGGTGTTTCACTTATTTTATATATTTTTTTAAAAAATACTGTATTACAAGCAGCTCCATCTTCATCTACAGGGTCAAAATATAATCCGCTAAACATTACGTGTGTTTTATTTTCCAATATATCTACTTCTTCTTCTTCATATAGCGGAGGTGCTACTTGTTCTTCTTCACTCATCTTATTTACATAATAAAAAAAAGAATTTAATAAAATCAATTTTGTTATTTTGTTAATAATGTTTTTATGTTTATTCATCTAACCATTCGTAAGTTTCATTATTTTCTTTGCGTTTGCCATAAGAAAAACTATGGTTATATTCTATCCAATATCCCAAAGCAGCTTCTTTTAGTTCATTATTAAAATCTATTTTTTTTTCACACCAATTTAGAAAATAATAATGTGGAAAATTGTCTCGTAGTTTTTTATCCTCACTAAACATTTTACAACTAACTCCTTCACTCATTAGAAACTGTACTCCCCAAATACCAAAATTATTTAGCATTTCGTCTTTAACGGTAGTCATAATTATTTATTTATTTATTACTTCTTCTTAGTGTAAATTTTCAAAATCAATTTTGTAAAAAATTTAATAATAATGTTTTAAAGTATTATATAAAGAGTTCTCATCAATATTGTAGAAATCTATTTTGTGTTTGTTGTAAGTGAAGTTTTGCCATAAATGAATTGCTACACTGTTGTTTAATAACCAGTCCACCTCTTTAACGTCCACATTATACTTTGTAGGCAACTTTTTACTTGTTGTATATGTTTCTTTACAGCACCAAAATGGAATTCCACAAAAGCATTCTGGCGGATAAACAAACTCATTTAATTTACTATATTTTTTTTTTTTTAGATTATTACGAAACACTTTCATATTATCGCAAAATTTAGCTTCTTCTTTATTATTTTTTATCTTAGTGATTATTTCTTCTAAAAATTCTTGTCCTAAATCATTGTCAAATTTTATGACACCTATATTAGGTACAAACGTTTTATCTGATTTATATGCTCCACTTTGAAAAGTATGTTCGCTACTTATTATAATATCTGTATTAGGTAATCTATCAAGTAAAAACATATCTGCATCTACCCATACTGCGTTTCTGTGTTTTCTTAATAAATTATATCTCCAATAATCACTAAGTGGTAAAATATCATCATTATTATATTCATTTTCAATTGTAGTATAATCTATTAAATTTATAAATGGTATTAAATCATCTGGAAAATGATTAACTGTTAATTTATCTACATATAAATCAACAGCGTACCCATTTTTTATCCAAGATTTTATACACATTTTACTTATCTCATTCAGATCACGACCAATCCATAAACTACTTATNACAGAAAATCCACAGTCTTTTATTCTTATATCAATTGTTTTAGATTTTATNACAATTTTACTATAATCTTTATATTTTTNTTTGAATAATGCTACTTCTTTTTCTTTATCTTCATTATTTAATCCCCATTTTAATATTTTATATTTTGTAGAAGCAACTAAGTTATTAAATCTTAAAATCTTACCACAATAAAAAAAATATTTCATAGTTGTTTCATAATCTTCTAATAATGTAAATTTTCTATTTTCTAATATCTTAGTGTTTTTAAATATTCTAAAATTACCAATAATAAATCTACAATCCACGGATACTAAATTCTTCATAAAAAATGGGTTCTCAACTGGATATAAGCCCGCCATATAAATATTTTCATCTTTCATTCTTTTTATTGTAGATTCAACCCATTCTCTTAAATTATCCAATCTTTTTAATGTGTGTCTGCCATTACCCTTATTTATATGTAATTTTTGTATTTGGTCTATATCATCATCCATACTTAGGAGATATGTTCCTTCATCAAAATAATCACTAAGTGCTTTTCTATTTTGTTTAATACCTTTCTTACCTTCTACAATATTTACATTAAATGTATTATTTTTTTTATAATCTTCTATTTCTTCTTTATCTACAAAAACATAAATATCCTTAGGATTAATATTATAAGAAAAAAAGCATAAAAACCTAATTGTTTTTTTGTTTATTTCCTTAGAACGATTGCTACTTGGAATAGCAATTTTAAAATTCATTATTAAATATATAGAATAAAATATTTAAATCTATTTATCTTTGGACATCTATGCCATTTTGGTTAAATACTAAAGTATTTTTATTTAAGAAATAGACATTAACACTTTGAGCTGTAGCAGCTGTACCATCTAAACTATTACTGACGGCCGCAACAGTAGCAGGTGGTACGGCCGCAAGTCCAGGTGTAAATTGATTAGCGCCACTAAAGTTAAATTCACAAGACCAAACCATATTAGAGAAATCCTGACCGCTACCATAACTGTCATATAAAATACCATAAGAGAAAGCACCACCTGGTTCTATTCCAGTTCTACCGGTATTTTGTGCTACATCAACACAACCAGCACCCCAATTATTATAGGATAATGATGTATCATTTACTTTGTTAAATCTATCAGTTCTGATACCTTCAATTGTATTACGTTGCATAGAAACTCTGAGTGAGTTAATATGAAATGATGTATCTACAGCTGCGTCTACTTTAGCATTATCATTATTATTTTGTTCTACAGATTGTAAGCGATATTGTAATGGTAGTAAAGCACCATTTTTGCTAAATCTTAACTGTCTTAATTCACCAACTGGTGATAATCTACATGAGTTGAAATTTTGATTGCCAAGATCCGAAGCAGTAATAGCATTCATAAATACACTTGATACCCTTGATAAACCTGGGGTAAATGATAATACACTTGTATTGCTATTAATAGTCTGAAACATACTGCTCCAAGAGTTAAAGTTAAACTGATTAACTTGTGATTGAAAGTTTTGAGCTCCCATACCTCCCATTTCATAAACAGGACAGGTGAGTAATAAATCGCTTAATTGGTAAGTAGCACTTTGTGCGGCTGCGTTAGCACCAAATGGAGCACCACCTGCATCGCTTCTTAATAAAATTTCTATTGTTAAACCTCCAACACCACTGATTGATGATAAATCTATGTCTTCGCCTGAATGAAAAATACCAGCATAAATTGGTATAGCAAAATCAACACCTTTTTCACTATTAGCAGCCGGAGTTTGTCCGTTTCTATCTAATACATTATAAGTAGTTAAATTATGTCTTGTAAGTGGTATAGTAGATTTATGTTTTGCTCCTATTGATAATTTGGTGTCAATTTTTTTACCATCATTTATTGTTGATATAAGCGATGGTACTAAACGATTTGTCATATTAATTCTTTCTAATACACTATTTAATCGTTTTGATGCGATTGTAATAGTATCTATTGCCTGATATACATTACCAGTAAATCCATCATTAAATGCTGTTGCGTTTGATGCGATATTATTACCATTATCACCTCTGCGTGTAGTTAATTTACCACTTAATCTTAATTCTTTACCATCTAAAAGTGTAGGTAAAGCGGTAGCTGCTACATCAAATTTTATTAATGGTAAACCATTACGAAAAGAAAAAACACCATTACTTGTAGCGTTTTGAGGGTTAAGTTGTAAATACTTCTTGTTAATATTGCCTAAGTTATTCATACGTACATTATTCATTTTATATAATAAAAAAATAAAAAAATATTGTTAAAAATCGGTTTTAATTATGCCTTCCATAATACTTTTCTCGCCCAATAATTTGCTGAATTTTTATTATTCTTAGTGAGTTTGCCGTCCTTATCTCTTATTCCACCTGAGCGTTCTAAGTAATTTTTGCGTCTTGCACTATCTTTGTGTTGCCGAAAATCCTTCATATTAGAATCTCCAAAATGTATAAGTCTTAATCCTCCACCAGTGCCCTTGACATAGACCATACCTTTCTTACCTTGTTTGCTACTCTTAAATGGTTTATATAATGGTTTTCTTGTTTTAAAATCTGTTGGTGCTTTGCTTAAAGCCATATATCTTCATAATATATAAAATTTTTATTAAAATAGTCCATTTCTCTCAAATAATCATACATAGATAAATCTTCATAAATAAAATTATCTAAGTTAAATTTATTATTTATTAAATCTAAATTATCATTCTTAAAATCCTTAAATACCTTTGCTATTGGGTGAATAATATATCCACTAAACATAATCTTTGCTTTAATCTCTTCAGGTAAATTATTATAATTCATATATAATTAAAAAAATATTTATAAATAAAATAAAAAAATTGAATATAAAAAATAAATACTAAGTATATTAAAAAAAAAAAATGACAAGAATTTACAATATACATATATATAATGATATAGATAGTAATTATATTTGCTATCATAATGATAAAATAAATAAACACTTATATTTAGTTAATATAGATAAAGACTATGATAATACACATTATAGATTTGTTAGAATAAATTATAGTGAAAAAAACAAAAAACTAATTGAAGATTTTGATATAGAACATACTTACGATAATCAAATAATGATACCTTAATAAAATACTTGTGTACCGTCCATACCTATAGTCATTGTTCTAATGTGTACTAAGAAATTAACAAGTAATTTAACCATATCACTTGTAGTTCTGTAATTTAAATATAATACAACTGATTTACCTACTAAATTTTGACTTGACCCTACACCTGATGCTAAACTCCTACCAACAAACCAAGAGCCTGGATAATCTGCTGTATTTAAACTATTATTTATCGTTATTTTATTTAATTGCGTCACGTTAATATTTGCCGACCTTAATGCTTTTTCATTCTCCCACATGTGCGCTCCTTCTGCGTATTGTCCGTAAACATAGGGTCTTCTGACTGCGTCAGCTGCTACAGCATCTCTTGCTGGGAATTGTTCTCTTACTAATGACACACGGCGATCAGGTACTAATTTATTGTTAATTTGGTATTGTACGTTTTCTGCTTGTAAATATAATCCATATAAACCATTACTATTTATTACACTATCTCCTGCTTGTGATAATGGTACACTTATAATAGATTTAACACGTGTTAAATCTGCTGGTATAATATTTGTACTTGCGGTTTGCGATGCTGGAATAGCGTTATTTAATGCTGTCCACGATATAATATCTTGACTGTAAGCACCTTTTGCGATAGCACGAGTAATTGCTTGAATTTCACTTGGTGGTGGTATGACTTTTTGGACTACAAGTCTTGGGTTATTAACACTATATCCTAAATTACCGTGTCCTGCGAGTAAAGTGTTTGTTGCTGAAAGCGAATGCATAGTAATATTAGTTGCGGCTCCTCCACCATCAACAACTGCTGTAAATCTAACTCTTAATTTATTTCTATCACCTGCTGTACCGTGTGCTACTGAATATTGTTCTATTGCTGATATGGTATAATTAGCTGCTAACAGAGTACCACCTCCTGCTAATCGCACAATTTGTCCTACTCTGAATGGAAAATTACAAGCACTTTCAATTAAACCTTGTCCTTCTATTGGTGCTTGGGGGGTTTCTGCTGTACCACCTCCAATACTATTAAATAATGTTCTTTGCGAAATATTAACAAAATTCTGGGCTCCTCCTCCACCAGTATCATCACAAGCAACACTGTCGGCGAGTTCTGCTAACCTTAAAACTCTTACACTTGGTGCTAAAATTATTTCTATTTCTAATGGCATAGCAATACAGGGGTGAGCTCTTGCGTTGGTAAAAATACCTCCAAGTAAAGGTAAACATATTTTTCTTCTAATAAATTTCCAACTCTGTTGTGCTGTACCTAAACCAGTTGTACCATTTGGAGCGGCTGATGGAGTTACGGCCGCATTTTTTTGCACGAATGGATTATCCTGAACTAATCTTGATTTAGCACAACCTTCAAATAAACCTCTTTTATTACTATTACCTTCATTATCGGTTGCCATATAGTGTAAAGCTGCGTAAACATTATATGAATTTAATTCTTCTATAAGTCTCCCTTCGGATCTAATCATTATTCTATCAAATAATGATGAAGCACCTGCTAATGGGTCTAATCCGAAACATGGTTGGGTTGCGTTTTCTGCTTGATTTGGTACACCAATTTCTACCTCAAACTCCATATAAGAATTAGCTGCGTCCATAAATCCTACGTTTCTACTTATATCAAAGCGAATTATATTATTTTCTGTAAACTGAGTGCCATTTTTACACGGTAAAAGCAAACTATCTTGTCCGATTCTAACTGCGTCGCTTCTTGGTCTAAACATTTTATAATATTTAAACAGAAAATAAAAATATAAATTAAATCCAAATTAAATTAAATTAATTATAATTCGTGAAAATCACTACTATCAATTACAGGTGCACTGTCAAATGCTATACCTGAAACTTGTGGTTGTCTTGGTGCTGTAGGTTGAGCTTCTGTTTGTTCTTTTTGTTCTTTTTTTCTATCAACAATATCCTTAATTAAACCTCCTATTGCTAAACCGCCCATAATTAATTCTCCTGCCCCAGGTATTACTGCCGATGCGGCTGCGGCTCCTCCAAGTTCTGCGCCCATAGTACCTATTTGTTTTGCCTTCATAGCACCGCTTTCGCTACTACCCAAGATTTCTGCGCCACCTACAGCTGCTCCCAGTTCAGGGCCTCCTGCTAAAAATGCTCCCAGTGAAGCACCTTGCTTAGCAATAGACCCTACTTTTTCTCCAGTTGTTAAACCTTTATCAGTTGCTGTCAATACACCTTCACCTAAAGCTGCTACACCCCCTGCGGCTCCTCCAGCATCTTCTTCTGATACTCTGCCTCCTACTTTTTCATCTACAGGTGCTTTATCTAAACTTGCTTTTGTATCTGCTAATGTTTGGTCTGCTTTACTTAATATATCTTGTGGTTCTGCTCCTAATGGTTTTGCTAAATCTTCTGCTGATGCGAGTGGTCTTGTTGGGTCTGCGACATCTTGTCTTAATTGTGGTTGAGCTTTCGCTGTTTGCGTTGTCGGTGCTGTTCCTGATGCTTGGTCTGCTGTAGTACCATACGGGCCTTTTAAATCTCGGCGTTGTTGTATGCTTTCTATATCTGCTGTTCTACCTGTACCTGTTCTTAATTGTTCTCTTGGGGGTGGGGGTGGTTGTGCTGGTAAACCTGCTCCTAAACCTCTAAAAAAATCTTCATTACTTACTACTGGTTCAGAATCTACTATTTGACTTGGTTGAAAATTATAACGGTCTGTTGGTCTTTCAACTGCTGGTGTAGGGTCTGATGCTCTTGCTTGTTGAGTTTGTTGCGATACTAAAGTACTTACATCAGGTAAATCAGGTTGTGCTTCTGCTTGTCTTTGTGCTGGTGTACCTTCAGGTACTGCTCCTCTGCTTGTTGTAGTTGCTACTCTTGGTGCAAACGATGCTGGGTCATCTACTAATCGTGCTTGTCTTGCTTCTTCCTGTGTAGGTTGTTGCGGTTCACCTAATGGTATAGATGCTCTTGGTACATCAGGGTCTTCAAATGGTAAAACTTGTGCTAAATTTCTACTTGGCCCGCTAAATGTTCTATCATCTGCTTCTTGACTAAGATCACGATATGTTTGTGATGGGGGTAAATCTTCTCCACCAAATGACCTTAAATCTTGTACTGGTTCTCCTGTATTTTTATTAACTAATCTTCCTTGTCCTCCACTAACTTCCCATTTTAAATCAGGATTAAATCCTCTACTACCACCAGGTGCTCCACCTAATCCTGTTGCTTTTGGTAATCCATATTGTCCTGCGGCTTCTGCTAAAATATTACTATGAATTTGTAATTTATCAGCATTTAATTTACCATCATCTTCATCTTGTAAAACACCCATAGTATCCATTCTTTGGACAATTATATCCTTAATATTATCAGGAAATCCTTCAAATTGTTTTACATTCTCGTTATGAAATGCTTGTAAAGCATTATCTCTTGGACTAACAAAAGCAGGCCCGCCTTCATCTGCTCTACCTCCTTGAAAACCTAAAGGTGGTACACTTAATTCTTCACCAGGTTCAGGCCCTAATGGTTTTGCTAAATCTTCTGCTGATGCGTATGGTCTGCTTTTCAAAGTGTCAGGTTTGGGTGGTACTGAACCAGTTGCTCTTCTACCTATATCTGATGCTTGTTCTGAAAGTTGTTGGGTTTGTTCTTGTACTTTACCAGTTATTTTTTGTTTTGCTAAATCTTTTAATGTATTTACGTGATCCGCCAGTTCTGCTAAGTTCTCAGGTGCTTTACCTCCATATTTATCATCATATAATTTTGCTACATCGTCAGGTAATGCCGACCTTAATTTATCTGTAGTTGCTTTTGCGCCACGTTGAAACTGTCCTCTACCAAAATTTTTAACTGAATTTGTTATTTCTTCTCTTGTAGGTAATATAGGTTTACCTGCTTTATATCTTGAATAAGCACCTTTAGTTAAACCATAAACTGCTGGTACTGCTAATGATAGATTTTCTAACTGACCTTGTGTAAATACTTGGTTTGCTAATGCTTTTCCTTGCTTAAATGCTAAGTCTGTGTTTTCGTACATTTGTTTTTCTAAATTAAAATTACTCATAGCATTACTTATTCTACCTTCATAATCATCTAAAGCGTTTGCTTGGTTTTGTAAAGCATTTAATAAACTCATATATATTTATTCATTATTTTTTTTTTCATTTGGCATATCCAAAAAATTCTCATTTGTTCGTTCACCATTTTCATTATACATACTATATAATAATTTAGGTTCTAATAAATCACCACCCCAAGCAAAAATTCGCATAGTCTTAAAACAATTATACATAAATTGATATTTTTTATTAGTTGCTTGATGGTAGCATGATTGCCAATTTTCTTCACCTCCTAAATGCGAATGCATTTCTGTTAAATCTCTAAACTGTTTTTCGCTTGGTGTATAAAATACTATTGTTGAAGATATATTACTCCTAATTGTAGGTGGTAAACCTTTACAGGCCTGAAGCGAATAAACTAATAAACACTTCATGTGGCGCACTGTAGAAGTGATACGATTCATTACCGAATGCTGTTTTATGCTACCTAAACAATCATCTAATATAATACAACTTAATTCTCTTTCATCAGTTGGTATACTCATTATATTTTCATAAATACCACTCATCAGTTCATCACTATATTCGGTTTCAACCATATCTGCTTCTCTTACCAAATGTACGTTGGTTAAATCGTTGTGAGCTGTTGGTGATATAAAATATAATCCACTATTAAATAATCCTTTCATAAAGTCTTCTCTTAAAAACCAATTAGACATTAAATTACCTTTACCGCTACCCATACCGCCAAATATGGCGATTGCGGCTCCGTTCTTCTCAAATAGAGGTTTAAATGGTTCAGGTANTTCTCTATCAATGCTTACAAACTCTTCTTCTTTTCTTACTGGATAAATTTTATAATCTTTTTGTTCTTTAAATTTCTTAGTACCTTTCATTTAATATAATATAATAAAATATTTATTCATAATTACCAAACAATCCACTTAATGTTGGGTCTTTATTAGTTGATCTTGGTGGTTGTTGATATTGTGGTTGATGATATTGTGGAGTTGGCATATAATGTTGGGGGTTAGGCATGTAGTATTTTGGGTGCATAGGTGTTTGTCCTATACTGTTAGGATTTACAGGTGGAGGTATGACTGTTCTTGGTTGTGGTTTCATATTTTTTTTTTTCTCAATATAATTATCTATACTACTGTTGATTAAACCCTGTAATCGTTCTTCAGTCCACGTTGCTTGTTTTTCTGCTTCTAATTTTAACTGTGCTTTTAACTCAATCATTTCGTCTTGTTGTTCTCTTTTTTGTCTACGTTCATCTCTTGCTTGTTCTTTTTTAATATCTCGTGCTTTTTTTTCTATTTGTTTTGCTTCTTTTAACTCCTTACGTTTAGCAACACTTTTTTCTCTTGCTTTTTTTAAATTTTCTAATTGTAATGCTGACAATTGCCGTTTCTTTTTTTTGGGTTTTTTTTCTTCTACAATTATTTCTTTTTTTTTTGGTTTTTCAAATAAATCTTCTTCACCTTTTTCTACAGGTAGTTCCTCTTCTTCTTCTACTTCTTCTACAATCATTTTAGGTGTCGTTTCTTCTGTTTTTGTTTCTTCTGCTAACTCATCATCTACAACATCTCTATTTATATTACCCATAACATCACTCATATTTATATATATATACAGATATAAAAAAAATATCTTAATAATATCTATAAATGTCTAATAATTGTATAAAAATAAATAATATATCTACAATTGTTAATATAATAGATGAAAATAAAGAAAAAATAAATAATAATGAATACTTAGTGCTTATGAATGCCTTAAAAAAATTATATGAATATCAACCTAAGATAATAAAAACCTTTGTTTGCGAAGGTTGTTTAACGGAGTATTGTACCTATTGTTCTGACAGTGATAGTGATTGCGATTAAAAATTTTTAAAACATTTTCTCCACTTCTTACTCATATATGTATTTTTTAGTTCTTCTCCTTTTTTTATATCAGTTAATGCCACAACGTTTAATGTATTTTTCTTTAAATCACCTATTTTTAATATATTAGGATTATCACTATAATTATAAAATGGTAAACAACCACTTCCACAAGCCCATACTTTTCTGTCATCACTCCAAGTAAATAAATGTGGATTTATATTTCCATCTACTTCATTTAATATAGTAACAATTCCTTTTTCTATTATTTCATCTTTTTTTATATTATTTTTTGCAAAAACTCCATATCCATATTCACATTTATCTATATAAACTTTATTACAATCTATAATCTTATTCATTTATATAACTCTACATTTAAATTCTTTTGGTATAAACCAATTATCACCATACAATATTTTAATAACTTCTACAGGATCATTAGGTATACACACATTTTTTACATTAAGTAAGTTAGTTTTTTTTATAGGTTTTATTATATCTTTTTTAAAATATAAATATTCATTAGCATAATTTTTATTCATTCTATATGGTAAATATAATTCATTATCTTTTTCTCTTAAATAAAATATATCTATACAAGGATGAGTAAATTTATTTTCTATACTTTTTTCTTCATAACTGATACTTGATAGTTCTAATAACTCTGCTCTATTTAAATTTTTTGTATGTGGTCTTGTTCTTATGTAATTATTATATTCTAACCATTTATTTTTTTTAATGAATGTATTTTTTTTATCATAAACTTTTCCACATAAATAATAATCTTGGTAATGTAGTTGCATTTTATTTAATTTTTCTATGTTTATTTTAGATCCAGGTAATAAATATATATCTATATCATCATCATATTCAATTAGTTTGTTGTCTCTTATTAATCCTAACAATGCTCCGTCGCTCAAGAACCACTCACCCTCTATACATAATATTAAATCTTCAAGTATCTTCAATAACTTAGTATGAATACTATTCATAATATATAGTAATACTATATATAAATATATATAATATATATAAATATATATAATAAATAAATAATAAATATAAAAAAACATAAAAACATAAAAACATTATCTGAGGGACAGGTATTTAAAAAATAAAAGCTCCCACGCATTTTCAGAAACTTTATTTTGGCATCGAATGTTTTTGTGTTTTTATGTTTTTTTTAAGTATAAGCAAAATAACAAAATTGAATAACATTTAAAATTTATATCTGTATATAATATAAGCAATGACATCTAAAAAACCTATGTATTTCTGCGAGCATTGTACTATTGAAAAGATTAACGGTCAGGGACAAATATATCTTAGCTATTTTTCGTGTGTTGCTAAACACGATTACCTTAGACATATCAGAAGAAAAAAACATACAGAAAATGTAGAAAGAAAAGATGAAGTATTATGTAAGCATTGTAATATAACATTTACTAAAGAAGCGTATGAATTACACAAACAACGAAACCAAGAATTATGGCGTTGTAAACAATTTTCTTCACGAGCAAAAAAAATGACTTGTAATCATTTTGTATGTCCTGAAACTGGTAAACGCTACTCTTCTTGGTTAACGTTTAAATATGAAACTGAAGATATGAATAAAATAAATAGAATTATAGAAAAACAAAAAGAAAGTGAGGAGGAGGATAGTAGTGGCGATGACAGCGAAAGTGATGATTAATCTACATCGCTTAAATCCTTAATATTATATGTTATTTTTTCTTCAGCATTATCTTTAGTTGTACTTTCAGCATCCAAGATATCTTTTTCATCTTCACATCCATTAACATATAATTCTCTCGTAATACTTTCTCTCATACAATTTAACATTTCTACAATTGTTTCTAATACTTGTAATTTACCTAATTGTAATTTTTTTTCAACATCGCTTAAATCTTTAAATTCACTCTTAACAAATTTTAATTTATCCATATATATATACTAATATTTTTTTTTAGTCAAAATTTACAACGAAAGTTTTATTTTCTGATGCGTGTTTTCTTGCATCGCTCTCTGACATATTTGCTACTCTTTTTTGGTAATTATATTTAGTATATGCTACTTTATTAAAATTGTTTAAATCTTTAATTATATTATTAAAACAAACTACATGATAACTTCTTGTATCCCAATCGTGAGTTTTCAATAAAGGTCTTAGTGGTTTACCACATATCTTACACGTTCTGTTCTCTTTCATTATATATATAATATATTTTTTTTAATATGGTCTTAGACCTGCTTTATTTGGAGGTGCTGGTGTACCACCGCTTCTTATATGAAATTCTAAATTTGCTGTGCCTATAATATCATCTATGGTTCTTTTTCTATTAGTTCTGAAATCTTTGTAAAATATTTCTATATTAAATTGGTTAATTGTTTGTATATTTGGATTATTAATTGGTCTATATAATAAATTATAAGGTTCATAATTTATTTCTACATTTACACTACTCATATCTACTTGGTCTGATGGAAATGGTATAGTACCTACAACTTTTGGATCACTACTTGTAGCATCAGCAACATTACCACCACCATAAGGTAAAGTACCATTAAAATTTTTAACATCAATATTATTAACCGATACATTTAAAAATTGTGGTAATGGATTTATTGATTTACTGGGGTTTAACTCCAAAAAATCACTTGTTATTGCTGGTTTATATCTATATAATTCATCAAAAAGTTTAGAACCTATAAAATAATTTGTAATAGCTGCGTTAAAATTAGTTGGATTTTGCCATATTCTTATAAATTTATTACCTTCTACACTTGTATAATAATTACTTCTACCACCTGGGTCTGCTGTACCATTTATATTTTTATTAAATAATCCCCATAGATTCCAAAACTGATAAACTGTACCTGAAGCCTCAAAAGTATTATAGTCTAAAGCAGGTTCAATTAAAAATTCACCTAAATTATGTGGTGAATTTGTCATATCTCCTTGTGCTATTGTTTGTGCTGACCTTGCTATATAACCATTATTGTTAAACTCCCATGCATCAGTACCTGCGGCCGCATTACATTGGTATAATGGTACGAGGTTTGTTTGTGGATTAAAATTAAATGTTTCACTATATACAACAACTGCGTTGGGGTCTGTATTCGGATTTGTATTAACACCTTGTAAAATATTAACTACCCAAGCATTACTATCATGTAAATCATTACTTCTTGTTATTTGAATAAAAAAATGGTCGCCATTATTGTCAAAACCATTTACTTTTCTATGAGGTACGTGTCCGCTATGTAAAATTGGTGTATCTGTTGTTGAATTATATTGGTTTGCTTTAGTAAGTATATTATAAACAAAATTAGCACCATCATATCCAAATTCTATACCTATATCATACATAGTTGTATCATATCCAGTATTAAATGTGTGTTTTTCATCGTTTGCTTGTGTACCTGCTCCAAGAAAATTAAATCCAAAACTCATTAATGCTCCAGCATTAGCAGTAGTACAATTTGGAATCGTTTGAATATAACCACCATTATAGTCAAACTCCATATCATCAATATAAGCACAACACGCTCCAGTTGACCCTCTTAGGGAGCTTGTATCTGCACCTTGTATCCAATTAACTAAAGTACTACTGTTAACATTTATAACACTTTGATTTCGGTTAAACATTTTTACTGGTGCATATTCTACATTAAATCCTAAATGTGTCAAAAAATTATTTGTATCATCTAAATAAATATAATCATTACCTCCGTTAGGTTGTGTAATAGTAGTTAAATTGTCAATTGCTCCTATTTCATCATCAATTAAATTTTTATATCTTGGTGCTGGACTTACAATGTAAAAATCGTATCTTTGTGTAATTGCTCTTGCTAATATAGAATTAAAATCTGTTTTAACTTCAGGTTCGGTATTTGCTGGGTCAAAAAATATAATTTGATTATTAGGTAAATAAACATAGTTGTCTCGCCATTCATCAAAACCATTAAAAGTTTCTATACCAGCTAAATCTACGTGAGCCTGGTAAATGTTTCCCCAAGTAATAATAGCACTTATACCATCAATCTCAACTCTAAAAGCTTCATCTAATAATCCTATATTTTGTGGTAAAAAAATTTTTTTTATAACATAAACAGGTACTTTTAAATGTGCTTTGGGTAATGCTATTTGTGTATTTTTTGGTAATGTAATAGGTTCACTAAAAAAATTAATAAAATTACTTCTATCAGATACAGTTTGGATATTTATACTTGTCATTATATAATAATTCATATATTTTTTTTGAATTGTAAATCCAGTATATTTCTTCTTTTTTTTATATAGCAATAATCTTCGTATTTTTCTTGAAATACCATTATTTCAAATTTCTTTTCTTCTAATATTCTATCATATTGTTTTAAATCATAATATTCATTTTCAACAACTACATTATTATATCTCATTACACCATTATCGTGCAAATAATATTTTAATGATGTCTCCCAATCTTCTAATAAATGAAATATTCTATCTTCACATATTTTTCTATTAATAAATATTTTGAATGACCCACTTATATATTGTAAGTTATATGTTTTATTTAATTTTAAAAAATGATAATTATTTACAGGATAAATACCTGCTAAGGATATTTTCTTTTCATTTAATGCTAATGCTGTATCTAATATAAATGTTTCTAAACATTCAATAGGTCTTAATAAATTTTTATTAACACTTGGTTTTAATTCTAATATTCTTAATATATCATCATCTAAACAAACTATTAATTGTCCGTTTGCAAAATATTCACTTATATAATTTCGTTGAGCTCTTATACCATCTTTACCAATTACTACATTGACTTCATTACACGTATAAAATCTTCTTTTATATTTTCTATATTGATTATGTGGTACAAAAACATAAACTCTTTTCATATCAATCCCATAACCTCGCAACATTCTACATGTTTTTTTATTTATTGTATTATATCTGTTTGTACTTGGTATTGCTATTACGTAATCCATATATAGTATATATTTAGATTTTTTTAAATAATATCTCCCCTCTGTTCTATTTGTAAAACTAAATGTGTATCTTCTTGTAAATTATCTGCTTTTGTACCATCTTCTTTAGAAATTTGTATATCAAGTTTGCTTATAGGTATATCACCAGCATTATTTAATGGTATCCATACCTTTTGCTCTGACGTATGCTCTGTGATTTTCACGCCCTGGATTTCTTTACTTGTTGTTTCTACAGGTAATTGGTATATAGTTTTATCGTATGAATGATTTTTACCATTTAAACTTCTATGCGGTAAATTGGTGATCTCTACATTAAACACTTCATCTTCTAATGCTACATTACTGACCTCTGCTGGTTCATCAAAATATGGTGTATCAGGCCCTGCTACAGTTTGAAAATCAAGTACTTCTTCTATTGCTCTTTCATTTCCTGCATCGTAATCTTCAAATGCTATTGCTGTATGTAATTGTTCTATACCTGTTAGTCCTACTCCATAATCTGTAATTGCGGTATCTTGAACTAATCTATCTCTTGTATTATATTGTAATTTTACGTTTTGTATCATTAGTATATCTGAAAATTGTCCGTATCCTTGGGCGTTAGCATCTTTAAAACCTTCACACCAAAAAAATGGTGAGTTTGTTTCTGTTGTATTTACATCTGGCATACAATAATATTTATCCGATGCTGTTTCATTAACTAATTGAGTTTCAACTGGAGCACCTACCATTAGAGGGTCAGTACCAAATCTTGAATATCCATTTACTAATGCTGTTCTAACTTCATCCCAAGTAGCAACAGTTGTTCCTGCGTATCTTGGTTGTTGAAAAAATCTAAACTGACATACATGTCCGAAAAAATAATCACTTGCTGGATTTAATGTCATTGTAGAATCAGAACCAGCAATTGTCATAGGATTTCTTAAACGTCCACTTCCAAGAACTCCTACTCCGCCAGTTCTCGTAAATCTATTTTCATTAACAATATCTACAAGTTCAACATTAAATGTACCAGAACCATTATCAAAATAACATAGTTGATACCAAGTATTATATCCAATATTAACACGTGCTCCACTTGCTATATCTGTTAATGTAAACTGGTGTCCAGTTCCAGCATCATCAAAAACTTCTATATCGTATGCTAATGTTTGTGTTAAACCTATTTGAACTACTGCTCCTTGTGTAATATTTAATGTGTTTCTTCCACCTACTACTGTCATAATAGCACTATTAGGTAGCGTGACTACTGCCGAGTCATTCATAGCAAAAAATAAACAACTAAAACAGGATACGCCTTTAGTCTGCAACATAGTATTATTTATTGTCATAGCATAAATATTTTTCTTACTACTATTGGGTGTATTTGGTTCTGGTGTTGTTGTATCTACACGCTTAAAAACTGGTAATTGTTGTATATAATAGGCTGCATTATTATTATAAACTCCATTAATTACTTGTATTGCTTCATTTAATCCATTATCTCTAAATCTTCCTACTAAATTATTACCTCTTGTATCATTTTGAAAACCATTTCCACCCCAGCAACCCATATATGTATTATCTGCTCCTAAATTTGTAGGAGTTGATACAAAATCGTTTGACAATATTGAAGCATTGTGGTCTCGGGCTGCATTTTTATACATAAAATTAATACCTGGATTGTATTTTGTATTTTTTGTATTATAAACAAGAGCTGTTCCATAAGTTCCTCCAGTGTTCTGAACCGATCCGGGCCACCAATAAACTTGCCCTTGATAATCGTATTGTATAACAATAGGCATATATGCTGTTTCTACAGTTGCTGTGGCATTTGTGTTTTGAAATAGTCCTATTCTATACATATTTCCTATTGCGAACCTTCCAGTATGTGCTTGTTCTAAAGCACCAGTATTTTTATTTAATACGTCTATATCTAAAATACCATCACCTTTAAATTTCATATCTAATTTTCTATGTTGGTAAGAAAAATAACCATTCATAGGTGCATCGTCAAATAAAACACCATTGGCACAATTAGATGGGCCTATTGTAAAATGGTGTACTTCACCAGCATCAGATGCGACTGTATCAGGACATTGGTTAATAGTAAACTGATGATGATTTATTCTATCTAAATATGTAAATTGTGTAGGATTAGGTGCATCCCCATATAACTGAAAACTCTCTCTATTAGCAGCTCTTACCATTCCTAAACCAAATGTACCACCGCCTATAACATAATTAGGTTGTGCTTCAAATGGGGTTGCGTTGTTTTGTCCTCCAGGACTGGACGTCCATTGTATTAACATACAATTATTATGAGCGTTAGTAGTAGGGGGATTTACATAACCGTGGTTAAAAGTTAATGTAGAATTAGAAAGAGTACAATAATTTAAGGCTTGTTGTGGTTCATAAGCAAGTTGTCCTGGGTTTGTTGGTAAAATCCAACTTAAAATAGTATTACCTCTATCTGTACTTAATTTATTATAAAAATTAAATGCTAATTCTAATTTATCATCAACAGTTCTTACTCTACAAATAAAAGCATTTTTTATATGTATTTGTAATCCAGCGAAAACTGTATTTAATCTATCTTTAAATTCTCTTATTGAATATGTAGTTTCTAATACATTAATTACTGCTGTAAACTGATTTAATGGGTCAAATCTAAGAGTCATAGACGTATTTGCTGGGATAGTGACTATAGTATTATTTAAATCTTCAACTACACTTCCACTTATTAAACATATAAAACTATTAGGTTTTATAATTACACTATCATTAAAATAATTACTAAATTTAGCGTGGTCTGTTTCTCCATTTGATGATATTGTAAATAACATTTTATATTATATATATATATATTATTATGAGTAGAAAATTTAATCCAAATAAACAAATGCGAATACCAATGGAAAAAGCACATATAACATATCGGCGACAAAATAAGAAAAAAGAAATTGCTATGTTGGAAGCAAATAGGGACGGATTTGGTTGTTGTTTACAACCATCAGAATTTAAAATGGTTAAAGGACTTCAAGGTGGTAAGCAAAAACCAAAAATGACTAAGGATAAAATATTTGATACAAAAAATGATGGTAAACCTATACCAAAGAAAAAAGAAAGCAAAGTAGCAAAGTTAGCAAGAGCATATTATATGGTTGATGGTAAGAAAGAATATCACGAATTATCTTAGTATTAATTTTTGTCTTAAATTATTAAAAAAAACAAGTGAATATCTATCACCCTTAAATGGTAAAACATAATGTTTATATTTTGACCCATTAAAGAGTACTGGTGAAGCTTGGGGATCATAGAAAACTGTATTATTATTTTCTTTTTCTACACATGTCAGTCCGCCAGTATAATCGCCAAAACTACATAATATACTATCACCAACATTTTTACTATCAAAGTGTGGAGGACAACAAAAATTGTAGTTCATTTGGACTTGTGTGTATTCAAAGTCAGGAAAGTGGTGCATAGCAAACTCTGTAAAAATATCGTCAAGTTGTGGGTATAAATCTTTGACTTTAGTTTGGTACAAACCTTTATATTTACTTAATGTTCTATTTTTTAGTGGGGATAAATAACCTCTCCAAGTATATCCATATAGCATAGACCCTGTACCCTTAGGTGTCTTTAGCATTTTCTTTCTCTCTGTACCTGAGTAAAATTCTACACTATCCAATATAGAAGTCATAATCGCATTGTCAGCGTACCATTCACCAGTAAAATAGTTCATTGTATATAGCATAGATAATAATTTTCTATAGTATTATTTGATTAAATTTTACAAAATTGATTTTGTAAATTCTTACTAAGAAGAAGTAATAAAGCATCGCATACCTATACAGTAAACAATGACTTCAGAAACTCACTCTTGGGTAGACCACAAACAGTACGGCACTGGATTTTGTAGGGTACTTGATGAAGAAAAAATGTATGACATTGTTAAGTCAGGTCAGGGCACTTGTATACACGAAAATTCTAAAAAATGTGCCGAGTTGATGGCAAAGTACACTGGTGATATTAAAATGTTGGCGGTGCTGATTGAGCCTAAACAAGATGTTATACAATTGCTTAAGCAGGATAAATACCTTAGACATTTTATGGTTTACAACTCCAAACAAGACAAAATCATTGATGTTTCTAACCATCGGATTAGAATTATGGATAAGAAAGCTTGGGTGATAGAAAACAACATCAAAACTTATACAATGCTTACATTTACAGAAGCAAAAAAAATTGAAGCTGACAATTATGAAGTTAGATGTACCCTTGAAGATGCGATTGGTGGTTGGTGTAATAGCATACACAAGCAATTTGATACCATTGAAAAAAAACACGTCAATTATGGTACTTATAAAAGTCGTCGTGGTAGTGCTATGTTGGGTAGGCGCAGAAGAGGTAAGGTATATCTGTCGTGTAATAAAGGTGTAGGTCAACGTATTTGTTAGAAAAAACACAAAAACATTCGTAGACTTAAAATAATATCTGTTGTTAAAAATTGAATTAAATTTTTTTTATTTATTGGGGGCGTCAAATGTTTTTCTGTTTTTATGCTTTTAATATATGTTTATTATATTTTATGTTTATTTGTTTATTATATTTAATAATTA
>JGI24003J15210_10000333_pt1 | contig 20190 bp, 24 predicted proteins | sample LinPmetageLP28_FD_15210 | JGI IMG/M metagenome (IMG submission 15210)
CTCTTATTCAGTGAAGAAGATGTCATATACACCCCATACCGTTCCTAATATCATTATTACTATTACTNNTACATCTAACATAACTCACATTCAGGTAATACAAACAGCATTATATATAGAGCCGATAAACTTATTATTAACATCAAGATATATATCGCTTTACTTACAGAGGCTGACTTAGTATCTCTAAAGGCGTCTATTCTTTGCCGCAACTTCATACTTAATCTTGTAGACCAATCAAACATCTTATCTACCCAGTTGAATGGAGGCATCTTCATTAGAGCTAAGAATGCTACTACGAACATAAACCCATCATGAGCGAATCCTAGATAGATTGAAGGTATTAATACATACCAACCTAAATATTTTTTTAAATGATCAACCATAACATTTACCTTTTATTATCTCACTATTACTATATCCAGCTGCTTCAGCATAACAAGCATTTGAAAACTCATTACCCTTAACACATACAGGATCGTATATCTCTATACATACAACCTCAGCATTTTCATCTATTATTGGTGAACAACTCGAAGCTGCAAATAAGAACATCAGGAATAGGAGGGCTAACACCAGATAATCTAACAACTTCATTAAAGCTTTTCTCATCAATATATCAAAAACAATATGACTAGACCAATAAAATAGAATACCAACCAGCTTCTATTAATATAACTCTTCTGCTCATCGGAGGTATGAGGAAAATTAATATTAATAATGTAATCTTTAAAAATTGTAAAGAATACAAACGTTATTGTGTATACTATCGCACTTAATCCAAACATATACTATAATATAAGAACTTTTTTGTTAAGAAACTACCAGAATCCAATTTTTTTTTCGGGGAGATTTTCCTATATTTATGTTTATATGCAACCATTAGACAAAAATACATTGTTTTCTATCTTTGAGGCAGGTGATGAACACATCTACAAAGAGCACGGCATGGAGGATACTCTTAATAATCCTTATGTTCTAATGAATATGGTTGTAAAAGGTCTTGAAAACTACAAGATCATGGATCAAATGTATAGACAACAGTATCCAAAGCAGTATAAAAACACGAGAAATGTTATACAATACAAGTATTTCAATAAATTACTTGGATATCTTGAAAGAATCGATACAAAAGGATTTGATTCTAAGTATAATATAGGTGATTCTTATGAAATAATGCATAATATCTATATGTTAGAGTCATTAATGTACTATTATGAGAATATAGAACAGTACGAAAAGTGTGCAACCGTTAAACTCTACGTGACTTTACTAGAAAATTACGAACTTCCGGAGGTAAAAATCTAAAAATACTTGTTAATTAAGTTGGAGTTACGAAGAATTATGCCTATATTAAGGTATAATAATTAATTAAAATAAAGGTTATGTCAAATTCACCATTAGTTACTCCCGTAGCGGAAATCAAACAAAAACTTCAAACTCTTTTAGAAGCCGGTCACGTCGACGAATATTTCGTTGAAGATATTTGGTCTCTATTACATCCTCAACCTCCGGTAGATACTACTATCGCCGGGGTAGATTTTAGTACTTCGTTAAATATCTTAGAATCCCTATAAAATACCTTAGGGAAAAGTTGGAGTTACGAAGAAAAGTTCATATATTTAAGTATAATATTAAAATAAAGGTTATGATAAATTTAACAACTAGTACAATTAAGGGAATTACTAATTCCGAAATAGCTAAAAACGAGAATAACGATTGTTTTGTAAGAGCGTTAGCTGCTGCAACTGACATGGATTATGACGTTACTCATAAAGAGGTAAAAGATCAATTTGGTAGAGTTAATAAGAGAGGAACTGAGAATCATATGATCATCGGTCAAATGTTTAATGCTGAAGAGAATGGATTAGTTATAGGCGATAAGAGGTTTAGCGTAAAAGTGTTAGGTAAAGCCAGAACACATAATACATATAAGTTATATGGCAATCTTATTGATAGAAAAAAGACGGTAAAGTCTTTTATTAAAGATAATCCTAAAGGTTCATATGTATTGACTGTTAGTAAGCATGCTTTAGCTATAGTAGATGGAAAGCTTATAGATAATAAAGGTGAAGAATTTAGACCTACTAGAAAGGTAGATGGAGCTTATAAGATTAATAAGCCTGTAAGTAAGAATGTTCAATTAAATTTATTTCAATAATGGATGGGTATTCAAAGTCTTCTGATATAACTCAGACTAGAGCTCTGCTCTTAGAACGACTCAGCGTTAATTATCCATATAGTGTAACTGACTCAGTACAGCATACTACCTTCTTTAGAACAGACGTAGATGGTATAGAGGTAAACGTTCAAATAGATCTATATGGTACCGTAGGTGTAGTACAAGCGGGTTATTATGACGAGACAACCGATAGGGTGGTAAAAGATATTCAAAAAGAGATAGATGATATATACTTACACTATGTTTAAAAAGAAAATTTCGTGGGGACTTGCGCTTTTTGCGGCGGCGAGCCTCCTATCTTGCTCTAAAGACGACCTCACCCCCTCGTACATATGCACAAACGGTGATTGTGATGCAGCTATGATATTTCCTGTATTACCTGATGCTAATGGATATTACCATGTAGAGTTAGATTGGTCAAGAGAGTACCTACCTTACTTTGCAGTTGATGTTAGAGCATCTCAAGTTATTCCGGAGTTTAGGTATAACGAAGAATCGGTAGTAAGTGCTAACTTCGATAGTGATACTTCATGGGTTATAGGTGATTCATTGGTTTTAAAGGTTCCTCTATTTAGACCATTTACAGGAGATTGGAGTCAATCAGGTCCTTTACCTAGCGGTTGGCAAGATGTTACTCTTAATCAATTTGAAGGTACAGAAGTTAATATAGCTCAACCAACTACTATATACTTTAGAAAAGTAGGTGCAGCTATGGAGTCAAGAAGAATATTAGGACCATTTATTCCAGAAATGATAGGCGATACTATAACAGTTGCAATGAGAGTTCATTGGGATGCAGGTAACTATTCAGTAACTAAAGAAAATTATTCTCAAAAGTTTATTGTAGAATAGTTGATACTTTGAATTATTATTATTATCTTAAAGATATATTAATAGAATATATAAGATATATAATATAATAGATAAAATAATATATAAGTATATAAATATATATAATAATTAATAAATATAATAATATATGTCATTGACAAAAGAAAAAATCCAAGAGAACTACGAAAAGCACCTTAAGATTGTAAAAACTTATATAGGTGATAGACAGGATAAAGTTCTCTCCATGATAGATGCTTGGCAAGAAGAGTATGCCATTGCACCTGCTAGTAGTAAGACTTGGTATCATAGTGCATTTCCCGGTGGATATGTTGACCATGTCAATAGGGTTGTGGAATATGCAGTAAAGCAGATGAGGTTATATAAAGAGATGGGTGGAGAAATAGATTTCACCGAAGAAGAACTTGTTTTTGCTGCATTATTTCATGACTTAGGTAAAATGGGTGATGGTGATAAGTTAAATTACCTACCTCAGACCGATAAATGGCGTCAAGACAAGTTAGCAGAAATGTATACCAATAATCCAGAGTTAGACTTTATGTTAATACCAGACAGGTCATTGTTTATCCTCCAGAAAAACGGTATACAGGTTACTAAAAATGAATTTCTTGCTATAAGATTACATGATGGTGTGTTTGATGAAGCCAATAAAGCTTATTTCTTCAGTTATAACCCATCTTCCAGAATGAAAACCAATATTGTTAACATTTTACACTCAGCAGACTTTTTAGCTTCCAAAGTTGAATACGATATGCACGTTGGACTACAAGGATACAAGCAAGGTGGAGTAAAAAAGACACAAAGTTCAACAGGAAAACGTGTTAATGCGTCGGAAGGGTTGAAAAATACACTAAAAAATCTATAATGGAGCTTAATCCTACAACTTTTTACATTATTTCCGGAGTATTAGTTGGTACCCTAGTTATTTTAGTTTATATTATAAGAAACCTACTAGTGAAGGTAGAAAAATACGAAGATACTGTTACAGGCTTACAAAATACGTTAACAGACGTACAAAACACAATATTAAATTCACAAAAGCACCTTAACACTCTCGATGAACGTGGGGTTTTTAAATCAGATGATGAGGTCGGTTATTTTTTCGAACAACTTAAAGAAGTTCAAAACCAATTAGACCGATTTAACAATGCCCAGAAAGAAAAGCAAAGCTAATTACTTTACAAAAGAGACAGAAGATTATATAGTCAAATATAACACCTCTACAGACGACGAATATAGAGCAAAGATATTCACAGATCATATTTACTTACCATTTTATAAACTTTCAGAGAATATAATACATACCTTTAAGTTTTACTATACAGATGTAGAAAGAATAGAAGATTTAAAGCATGAATTAGTTTCTATTCTACTAGAAGATAAGATTATGAAGTTTGATCCTACTAATGGAGCAAAAGCATATTCATATTTCGGTACAATTGTAAAGAGATGGTTGATAAACTATAACAATAAAAACTATAAAAGGTTAAAACAGATAGGTTCATTTTCTGATATGGAGGAATCTTATGATTCTAATATAAGAGATAAAGCCGGTGAAGCTGCAGGAATAACTCTAGCAAAATTCTTAGATAGATGGGTTGAATCTATGTATGATCAATTAGATGAGATGTTTCCTAAGAATTCTGATATAAAAATAGCAGATGCAGTACTTACTATCTTTAAAACCAGAAATGATTTAGATATATTCAAGAAAAAAGCCTTGTATATCTATATAAGAGAGATGACCGACTGTGAAACTCCAGCTCTTACCAAGGTTATTAATATTCTCAAAGACGACTTCAGAGAAAAATATCAGAAACTTTACGATCAAGGTTTAATCGTCAATAAAGTACGATGATCTATTTATAATAAACTAAAAACATTATGAGTTTAGATAAAGAAATATTTGACGGTAAAACTCTATCTGATCTTTTTTCTGAAATACATGGTAATTCTACTTCAACTAGAGCACAGGTAAAAGCTTTGATAGGTGAACTAAAACCACTTATAGAGAATATAGGAGATGCTACTTTAATTGTACCTATGATTAAAGAGTACATGGAAATCGGTGTAAAGAATGATGAGCAGTTAATAAAACTTGCTACTATCGTTCAGAGAATTGAATCAGCTAATGCTAAAGGAGAAGGAGGAGATATGTTTGACTTCACAGAACTCCAAGACCTATTAGAAGAATCTGAAGCAACAGAGAAAGAAATAGATGAAGTAACAGACCAGTCAGAAGAAACAGATGATTAATTTCGGAGGAGGAATACTTTCAAAAGCAATTGCATTTGCAAGAGGTGCAGGAGCAACACCTACCTTTAAGTTCGGAAGAGTAGTAGATATTGTTTTGGATGAATCTAGCCCTTTCTACGAAGAATTTGGTAAATCACAATCTATAAATGGAATTAAGTATAGACCTTTAGATAAAGCACATTCCCAAGATGAAGATGCTATTTTACCTTTTGCCTACTGCGGTAACACAAGTATGGTAAATGTACCCTTAAAAAACGAAATAGTAATAATTGCTTCACTACCTTCTGAGAATAGAGCAGCTAATTCCTTACAAACTAAAACCTACTGGTTATCTGTAGTTAATATTTGGAACCACCCTCACCACAATGCTTACCCAGATACTCTACAAGATGGAGACGGTAAAGCTGATCTAGGAGATGAATTTAAAGAAGTAGATACTGTCGCTCCTTTACAAACTTATCCTGGTGATACACTTATATCTGGCAGACATGGAAACACTGTAAGATTAGGTGGCACTAAGCATCAATACAATACACTTACTGAAGAAGATAATAACGGTAAACCTTTTATCATTATTAAAAATAAAATGAAAGAACCAGAAGATGGTATGAGTTTATCTTCTGAGGATATTAATGAAGATGGTTCTTCTATATATATGGTATCAGATCACACCGTACCTTTACAAGAAGCAAATGTAAAAGCAGACTCATGGGATGAACCAGCAGATGTTGCAGGTGTATATAAAGGGGATCAAGTAGTAGTAAATGGTGGTAGGTTATTTTTTAACGCTTATGAAGAAGGAGCATTTATTGCTGCAAAAGACCATATAGGATTAGCATCAAAAGAAGTACATATTGATGGAGATGATAATGTATCAATAGACGGTAAAAAAATATACTTAGGTAGAGTAGCTATGAAAAAAGAAGATGAACCAGTACTACTTGGACAAACTACTCAAGACTGGTTAACTACTTTGGTTGATAATTTAGACACATTACTACAAACACTATCAAAACCAGGACCACCACCGGTGTATGTTGCAAAAGCAGTAGCAACTTCAACTGCACTGTTAGGAGGTGTAAAACAGTTGAAATCTCAAATAAAATTACTATCATCTAAAAAAGTATACACTGAGTAATGCCATACGTTAATATAAAAGAAAGTCAAATTGTAAATGCTGTTGCAAAACAAGTTGGAGCAGTTCAAGAGATTGCTACGAATAAAGTTTACGACCTAGTTAATGATTCTATTCAGAAAGTAAGGAGAGAGGCTTGCCCTACATTACCAGAAGCAAATCGACTTCAACAAAGAGTTAATAACGTACAAAGTAGTATAGGTTCAATTTCTTCACGAATTAATAAATTTAGAAAACTTGCTAAAATTATACTTCTATTGATTACTGTTTTTAAAGTTGTAAAAGCTTTAATACTTAAGTTACCCATTCCACAAGCAGTACCACCTGGTATTGGTTTACCTGTAGGGTTATCGATGACACAAGGAGACCTGTTACATAAGTTTAAAGAAAAAATAAAACAAGGAGGTGATGATGCTAAGGGTATTATAGAAGTACTTAAATCACCAGCAGATAATATAAAAATGTACACTAGAATACTTAGCCGTGTTAACATAGTTACAAACGGATGCAGGTTAGAAGGTATACTTAAAAGAGAAGTAGCTAGAGGTAGAATAACTAAAGAACGATTAAAACATTTAGGTATAATAGAAGAAAACGATGAATACATATTTTCAAATGTAGGTAGTAATCTATTTTCTGATTTTGACTTTTATAGAGATGGTAGAGTATATGAAGCTAACAGTGCAAACGGTTTGAGTGCTGCACAAAAAGATAAAGTAGCAGATGATGCTGAAACAAATTTATTAGGTTCTTTAGAAAAATTAAACGGTATAGATAATCAAGAGTTAAAAGACGCTATAAAAGATGTATTTGACGCTTACAAGCAACCTGCAGACGATAAAATAGATAGTGCAGAATTCTTTCATACTGGTCCTAACGGCGAAATATACAAACTTAAAATTAGGTTAGACCCTACATCTCCTGAAATTGCACCGAGGAGATTTGCAGTAGCAATAGATAAAACAGGTGTAGAGATTTTAAAAGGTCCTAAATCATTTAGTTCTTCTACAGATATACTACTAGACGAAATTAAATTTAGAATCGATAATCAACTTCCATAACTAAACTATTTATATATATGAAACTCGATCAACTACGTAAAATTATACGTGAAGAAGTTAGAGCAGCGGTTAAGGAGGAGTTACAAGATGTAATGAATGAAGCAGTTAAAATAGCTTCAACTCCAACACAACCAAGTTCTATAAAGAACAAGACTAACGAATACAAACCAGTCACACAAAAAGATGTGAGTCGTACATGGTCTCCTTCTGGTAAAATGAATTCTGGTACTGTACCGTTAGAAGAAATGTTAAACCAAACAGCAGCAACTATGTCTGGAGAAGACAATAGAAATTTTGCTGGTGGTGCGATGCAAAAACCTAACTATGCTTCATCAATGGCAGGTAATATGGGTATGACTGAAAGTGCAGGACCTATGCCAGGATTAGATATAAGCAAATTAGATTTCGTAAAGAAAGCTAAATCAGTTTTAGACGCATCACATAAAAAAGATAAAGCTAGAGGAGTATAATGGCATTTGAAGTTAAAAAGATAGACCCAAGAGACTTGCAACCAAGAGTTGCAATAGGAGTAGGATTACCATTTTCTGGTAAAGCTATCTTTAACTCAACCTATACATCTGCAGAGGCTATAAAAAATAACCTTATTAACTACTTTTTAACAGGTACAGGTGAAAGATATATGAATCCTACTTTTGGTAATGGATTACAGACATTATTATTTGACCAATTAACAGAAGGTAAGGTACAACAAATAGACGCTGTAATAAAAGCAGACTTAGAGTTCTTTTTTCCTAGAGTTGAAGTAGTTAATATCAACACAGAAGGTATTCCTGATAGAAATACAGTAGAGTTTAGTATGTCCTATAGAGTAAAAGAAACTAATATAGAAGACGAACTAACAATAAATTTTGAACAATAATGGCTGAACAACGAGACATAAAGTATATCAATAGAGAGTTTTCAGACTTTAGAACACAACTTGTTGAGTACGCCAAACAATATTTTCCTGATAGTTATAATGACTTTTCAGCTACCGCACCTGGTACTATGTTTATTGAAATGGCTGCTTACGTAGGAGATGTTCTATCTTTCTACCAAGATACACAATTACAAGAAACATTCTTACAACATGCACAAAATCCTCAGAATCTTTATACGTTAGCGTATATGATGGGATACAGACCTAAAATAACTACAGCATCAGAAGTTGAATTAGAAGTAACTCAAGAGGTAGATTCTATAACAGGAGGTGATACACCAGACTTCGATCAAGCACTCTACATTTCAGGTGGAGCAGTTATTGGAGCTACTGATGCAGCAGCAACTTCTTTTATAGTGGATAACTCTATAGACTTTAAATTTAGTAGTTCTTATGATCCAACTGAAGTAACTATAACAACTATAGATTCAGGTACTAATCTACCTTCGGTGTTTCAACTAAAAAAGAAAATCAAAGCATTTTCAGGTACAGTTAACACAGTAACTCAAGCAATAACTAGTGCAACTAAATTTAAAACTGTTGAAATAGAAGACACAGATATAATTAGAGTTTTAGATATAACTGATGCAGATGGGAATGTATACCATGAAGTACCTTTCTTAGGTCAAGATACTATATTTGTTGAACAGACTAATGAATCCACTTATAGTGACTTAGTAAAAAGTTCTTTACAGTTACAAAAAGTACCTAGAAGATTTGTAACTAGATTTACATCTACAGGTGTTTTACAAATACAATTTGGAGCCGGTATAATTGATGCAGATGACGAACAATTCTTACCAGACCCTACCCTACTAACTAAGTTTGGATCACAAGACCAAGTAAATGCAATAGACGTAGCTTACGATCCTTCAAACGTACTGTTTAGTAGAACATACGGTTTAGCTCCTTCTAATACTACGTTAACAATTAGATATTTGACAGGTGGAGGAGTTAATTCAAACTCACCTTCTGGGACAATAACTAATAAAACATCACTTGGTACAATCACAGCAACAGATACTTCTAAAGAATCCACTTTAGCATTTAATAATGTAGCTGCTGCAACCGGCGGTAAAGATGGAGACACCGTAGAAGAACTTAGACAAAATGCTTTACGTTCTTATGCAGAGCAAGGCAGAACAGTTACAGAAGATGATTATACAGTAAGAGCTTTAGCAATGCCTCCTCAGTTTGGTTCTATAGCAAAGGCTTATGTGACTAGAGAGTTGTTAGCAAATTCAGATAGAAGTGTATTAGATAAAAATCCATTAGCACTTTCTCTTTACACATTAGCATATGATGTAAACGGTAAGTTAGTTAATGCATCTACTTCACTCAAACAGAACCTGAGAACATATTTATCTCAGTATATGATGGTAACAGATGCAATAGATATTAAAGATGCATTTGTAGTTAATATAGAAGTAAAGTACGAAGTATTATCTTTACCTAATTTTGCAACAAGAGAAGTATTAACAAGATGTACTCAAGCATTAAAAGATTACTTTAAAACTTCTAAAAGAAATATAAACCAACCACTCAACCTATCTGAAGTGTATACTATATTAGATAAAATAAAAGGAGTACAAACAGTAAGATCAGTAGTAGTTAAAAACTTAGCTGGAGGTAATTATTCTGGATATGCATACGATACTGAAGGTGCTACTAAAGACAACGTAGTATACCCTTCTTACGACCCATGTATATTTGAAGTAAAATATCCAGATTTAGATATTAAAGGAAGAGTAACAGCAATTTAAGATGGCAATATACAGAATATATCCCGAAAAAGATACATACATTAACAGTAAACCTACTGTTGCTGGATTGTATGGAAATGCCGGTCTTGACGAAATAGTTGAGATTGCAGGTTACCCAGACCCTACTGACTCTGCTACAGGTAGAACAAAACGTACGTTAATGCAGTTTAAATCTGCAGATATTACTCATGCAGTAGATAATATAATAACCGGCAGTATATCAGCTAGTATACACCTTTCGTTAGCTAATGCAACAGAATTGCCAGCATCATATACAATACAAGCATACCCTATTTCATCTTCATGGACAACAGGTACAGGAAAAGGATCAGATGCACCAGTCAATAGAACAGGTTGTAGTTGGAAATATAAAGATGCAGCTACTACAGAATGGTCCTCACTAGGTGGTGATTTAATTACAAATGGAGTATCTGGTAGTAAAACTAACGACGTATCATCAGATCATGATTTAGATATAGACGTCACAAACATAGTATCTTCTCATTATAGCTCTAGCATACCTAACAACGGTATAGCACTAAGGTTAGAAGATGCATATGAAAATTACACATCACAATCTATAACACTTAAGTATTTTAGTTCAAACACAAACACTATTTTTCCTCCATATCTGGAATTTAAATACGATGATTCTGTGTATAGCAGCACACTAACAGAACTAGATACAGATGTAGCAACTGTTTCACTTAAAAATAACAAAGAAGAATATGCTGATTCAGAAATAGTAAAATTTAGAGTATCTGCTAGACCTAAATATCCTACAAGAACATACACTACAGGTTCTATATACTTAACAGAGTATAAATTACCAGCAACTTCTTACTACGGTATTAAAGATGAGTTTAGCGGTGAAATGATAGTTGATTTTGATAAATCATTTACTAAAATAAGTGCTGATAACACCAGTAGTTATTTTAACATTTACATGGATACATTTCAACCAGAAAGACATTATAGATTACTTATTAAATCTTCCATTAACGGTAGTACAGTAGTCTTTGACAATAAAAACATCTTTAAAGTAGTAAGACATGGCTAATGAAGTACGTATTAAAAAGACTGTATACAATAAAGAACAGTTTAAAAAAGTAGTAGACAATGAATTTAAAACATTTATTCAACCTATTGTTTTAGATTCTGATCTTACTATTGAAGAGTTTTTTGAAGCTTATAGAAAGTTATATTATGAATTACCTTTAGAGGGAGACGATTCACATACTACATTAATAGTCGAAAGTTCTAAATTAGTAGAGTTTGAAAAAGATACTGAGAATATTCAACCACTATTAGATGAGATAGCAGTATTGAGAGAACAAAATGTCGAACTTAATAAACAGTTATTAGAACTAGAACAAGCACAAATTAGCTAACAGGTGGCAAAGTATACATACAATATAAACAATCTTGATCCATCTGTAGTAGAAGGCAAACCAACACTACCTGCATCTGAAGATGCTATAGTGGATAAATTTGCTATCAATAATCTATTTGCTAAAAATTCTAATAAATTAGAAATACACATTTACTCTTTAAGTAACGAACTATTAGAGTCAAATCAAAATTTCGATAAGTATACCCAATTAGCTAATTCTGCAGGAGCTGGAAAAGACGGTGCATCTAACATATATTTAGACCCAGTTTTAGATATTACTGACCTAGGTTATGAAAGTGGTGATGTAAGAATACTATATAACTTTTTAGATAATCTATATTCGGAAGCTAAAATAGCATCTAAGTTCTTTGTAAAAGAAATAAGTGCCGATAGAACAGAAGTAAGATTACAAACATTTGAATTAACTGATCAAAAGTTAATTGATAATACAGAAGAATTAAAAACTAAATTATTAGATAATTCATATTTTTCTGAATTTAAATTAAATTTTTACAATAATAAATTTGCTTCAGTAATTAATATTAACACAATTAATATTGATGAGGAAGTATCATTAGTTGTAAAGTTAAGTGAACCTTTATCTGGTGAGTTTGGCATTAATACAACTTTATATGTAGAAGAAAAAGTATCTGATAGTATTTTTTACGAAGTAGAAAGCACATTAGAATCAGATATAATCACAGTACCTAAACTTAAAGGCCCTAACTTTACAGTGGGTATAGAAGATGATAAATCATCTCCTACAGAGTTTTTTAACTATAATGAACTCTTCAGTTTCCCAGTAACAAACTCTTACGCAGAGTTAAGAAGCTTATTTAACGAAGCAGGTGCTCAGATATCTATAGACCATACTAAGTATGAAAACTTTATTCACTTCTCTTCTGCCGAAGAAAGAATAAGGAACTTTAAATATAAGTTAGATTTAATAAAATCATACGAAAATAGTATAACAGCTATATCAGATACTTCTTATACAGGTAGCGGTGCTTCTGGTAGTACAGACTACTATGAAGGTTTAATAAAAGGATTGGTTGACAATTTCGATCATTACGACAACTTCTTATATTTCGAAAGTAGTAGTAAAGGATGGCCTAAATCAACTACATTAAAACCTCACCAAAACTATGCAAGCTCTCATATAAGTGGTTCAACTTGGTTTGATGCAGAAATAATATCTGCTTCAAATTATGATAACACTAATTTTGATATACTAACTAACACTGTACCTAGATTTATAAGAGAGGATTCAGACAATGAGCCTTATATGTTGTTTACTCATATGATTGCTCAACACTTTGATAACCTATGGATTTATTTTAAACAGGTTAGTAGTAAGTATGATGCTGATAACAGATTAGATTTCGGTGTATCAAAAGATTTAGTAAAAAGTGCAGTAGAATCATTTGGTGTAAACCTTTATACTAGCACTCAAAATACAGAAAACTTATTTGCTGCTTTTACAGGTGAAGCAGTCAACACAGGAAGTTATTTAATTAACTCAATGTCTATAGCTACTTCAGCATCATTTAATAATGGTGACAGTGGGAGTGCTCATTTACAACCTGTAGCTAAAAATAACTACCAAAAAGAAATACATAAAAGAATATATCACAACTTACCGTACCTAATGAAAACAAAAGGTACTGAACGTGGTATTAGAGCTTTGATTAACTGTTTCGGACTGCCTGAAAGTATTCTTACTATAGAACAAAAAGGTGGTTCCTTTATTACGGGGTCTAACTTCTTTGGCACAGATCAATCAACAGCATCAGGTAGTCTTGCTAAAATTAGAATAGATAACACAGGTAGTTTAGTATCAGGTAGTACCTTATCTCTATATACTTCTGTTAGTAACCCAATCAAAAAATACACCGACGACCAACATGAACTCACTGTCGGTTTTGATATTGCTAAAGCAGCTAACTCTTTTATAGAAGCTAAAGTATCAAGTAGTTTTAGCATAGACGACTTTATTGGTGATCCTAGAGACAGAAGAGAATCTAAGTACGAAGCATTAAAAGACTATAGTGACAATATCAACCAAATGGGTTGGAATTGGGAAGACTTAGTTGACAAGTGGGAAGAAGCGGACTATACATGGAACACTAAAATTGTAAGTGCAAAAGATGCAAGAGGGTTTATAAGGTTAATGGACTATATTGATGGTTCTTTATTTAGAACACTTAAACAATTTGTTCCTGCTAGATCTAAACTTAAAACTGGAGCTATTATCCAGTCACATAAATTACATAGAAGTAAAGCACCTCAAGTTAGTGCATCACTCTTTAACGAACAATACAGCGGTTCTACATCAGTAGTGTATATTTCAGGTAGTCAAGGTGGTTCATATGATATGAGCTCAAGTTACGGGTTTACAACAAACTATTCTAGATCATTAGTTACACCGGTAGGTAGAGTGCAGAAAAATGTAACTGATGAATCTATACAATACACAGGGGAGTTTAGTGGCTCAATGTTAATAAGTACTGATGGTGAGGTTGGTAGTGGTAATCCATTTGTAGGATTGGCACAACCTAGAATAGTNTTTGACGTAACCTTATTTAANTTATCACTTCCTCTACCACCTGCTTGTATAATTGCACTTTCAGCTTCATTTGAAGGTAACTACTTTGAAGCATTCTCTACAGGTACTATTGGAGATGCAATATCAGGTTCAGTTGGACTTACATATCCTACAGTTGGTTCTACATCAGAAGGCAGGTTAGTATTTACTCATGACTTTGATACGTTTGAATTCTTTAGTTTAACAGCAGATGAAAATTACGGTAGTGCGTTTAAAGGATGGTATACACAGTTTCCAACTGGCAGTGTATCGAATAGAGTATCAACTGACACTACACTAACTATTTATTATCAAGATGAAGCTAGTTACGGCAATAAATATTTTGCAGTATTTGACCCATAATAGAATATGACACTACAAGATTTTTTAGCAACACCTCCACAGTCTTATGGACAAGGTAATATGAATCTACTCTATAGTAGCAGTATATCTGGTTCCGGAAACACTCCTGTTGCTCCATTTCATATACAAGGTTTAGCAATACCGTTTACTTCTGTTAACGGAGTAAATGTAGCTGCAGCATTGAAAGAAGTACAAACGTTTAGGTTTGATTACACTACCGGACAACTATCAGCAAAGATAACAGGTAGGCAGCAAAAGAGCGGTTTTTACTACTTCACTATGGAAGAAATTGTAGTAAATACTTTACCAGCAAGTCTAAACTTTTCAGGTGATCCTATTATTGACGACACTCCTGCTGTATTTGTACCTTATGTTACTCTTAATTTTAATAATAGTGACTACAATCCTTTAACTAATAATTCTGAAGGTAGTAAAAAAACTCCTACGCAACAAAAGATTGATAGAACAACAAGTCAGTTTAACCCTACTAATCTTACTGCAATTATTTCAGGTTCAGCTACTGATGCTGAAATGCAAGAATGTTCTTATTCTAAGACAGGTATTATAAACGGTAAGTACAATGGATCTAAAACAACTGCTGCTGGTTCAATATCAAGACAATATCACAAGCAACAGTTTACAACCTCTGTTAATAATCAAGCAATAACAGCAAATGAACCTGCAATTAACCTTGTAACCTTTAAAGCAAGTTTACATGCTAGTGATGCAAATACAACAACCATTAAAGATATTTTGAATGCTGATAGAGATATAGTAGACGTATTATTTACTAGTCAACTATCAGGTTCACACCCAAATAAACTGTTTCCTAGCTTTGCTAAGGCAGCAGATACAATATTTAGTATAGAAGGTAATAGAACCTTTAAATTAACTAACAACAAAATTTATTCTATTGATACAGATGAAGTACTTACGACAAACAATTTAGGTGCTGTTACGTTGGTAGAATAAACTAATTTACATATATTTATATAAAACACCAATAATAAAATGGGATATTTAGATAATTCGATCGTAACAGTGGATGCGATCTTAACAAAAAAAGGGAGAGAGCTGTTAGCTAGAGGGGACGGTTCTTTCAAAATCACTCAATTTGCATTAGCAGATGACGAGATTGATTACACCTTATACAATCCACAACATCCCTCAGGTTCTGCTTTTTATGGAGAAGCACTCGAAAACATGCCGTTATTAGAAGCCTTTCCAGACGAAACACAAATAATGAAGTACAAGCTTACTACACTACCAAGAGGTACGTCAAAATTACCTCAATTGAGTTTAGGAGTTTCTTCTATTACACTCAAACAAGGAGCATCTTTTGCAATTACCCCTGAAACGCTTAATTACTTAGGTGCTACATCAGTGTTTGAAACTGAAGGATATACAGCAACAATAGCAGATGTTAGAACATTAAATTCATTTGCAGGTGTTGGTATTAACACAGAAGAAGCTGGTAAGTTAAATGAAGGTACTACAATTGGTACTAACGTTTCTAAAACAGTAATAGGTACTTCAATTAATCTTACATCAACATCGGTTAATACATTATTTGGGTCAAGAGTACAGCTCAACACTACATTAACCGTAATAGGGAGAGGATCAGGAGCAAGGTTAACAGTCCCAGTAACAATTACTAAAACTAACTAATCATGTCATATAAAAGATTCGATAACGAGGACGTAGTAGTTAGTGCAGAGTCAGTAACTGCTCCAGTATGGTCAGGTGACGTAACAACGCTTACTACATTTTTTACCTCATCAACACAGATAGGTGGAACATCAGCTGATTACTATTACGATGTATACCAAACTGGATCTGCTTTAGATACAGCAAGAGTGCAATTTAGTATTGCCTATGCTGATAAAATTGGATCAGGTTCATTATTTTTTAATTCAGCAGTAACAGCTTCTTCACCGTCAGCTACCATTTATGGTCAATACAGAAATTTAGTATTAGGTGATGAAGAGTCTGATTTTACATTTGGTAATATTACTTCAGAACATTTTTATGCTCTTGCTATAGATAGAGCTCGTTATAAAGAAGCTTTACTACCAGGTACTTTATCACTTAAGTTACATGTATCAGCTAGTGGTGTTGAAATTAACTTAACCGATAATAGTCAAGTAGTAACTACAACAACATTTACAGATGCAGGTAGAGTATTCGAATTAGTTTCTGGTTCTGCAGGTACAGTATATACAGGTTTAGAAACCAATGGGTATTCAGCTAACTCAGGATCATTTGGTAAATTACTACCAGATATTGGAGTACTACTTTTAAATGGTAATGCATTAGATGCACCTGCTATTTCAGGTGGACTAGCACTAAGTACCAATAGATCAACAAACACAGCAGGAGCTAACCCAGGTAAGTTTTACGACCTACTTACACTAAGTGGTAGCTTTAGATTACAATCAGAAGAAACAATTACTTCTAACTTTGTATTTATGAGAGCTAGAAATAGTGAGTTTAATTATTCTACTAACCCTTCTTTAATTACAGGTTCAGGTGAATTGAGACATAATGTTATGATCAACACTCCTCAATCTTACATTACAGCTGTAGGTTTATACAATGATAATAACGATCTATTAGCAGTAGCTAAACTTTCTAGACCACTTCTTAAAGATTTTACAAAAGAAGCACTAGTTAGAATTAAGCTTGATTATTAATGAATGAGTGCATACAAGCAATTAAATCGTCAGGATGTCTATATATCTGACTACCAAGCTCAAAAAAATTGGCAGGCTACTGGTAGTGCAATTACTACCTATGGTATAGAAACATTAAGAGGTTTTTCTGGATCTACTCCAGGGTACCCTTATCCTAACGATTTTAGAAACAGTAGATACGAAAAATTGGTATTTGATAGTGTACATCACTTATACTATTCATTATCATCAGGTAGTATCAATACATATGGAGACATGTACTATACTGGTTCTTATGATGTTAGTTTCCAATCAACCCTCACTTTATCTCAATCAAGAAAAGAAACAACAGAAGTAGCTGTAATATCTGTACCTAAAGATGTGTACGGTACTAAAATAGTTCCTGGTACATTTGTAGCACAACCTAGATTTGAAACTTCTGATAGATACAATATAGATGGTTATGTAAGAGAACCTCAAACGGGAGTAAATGAGTTTGTAGAAAATCTTAACCAGTGGTACAATTCATCAGAAATTGATACAGAAGACTATATTATTAGTGAAAGTAATTACATAGACGAATCAGTAACTGAATTTGTAATTACATCAAGCGGCTTTCAAAGACCAGAAATAATAGATGATGGTCAAGGAAGGTTGATAATTTCAGGCGGAGAAGCTACTTACACAAATGCAGAAAGACAAGTAGGTGATATTATTTATAATCAAGGTAACGCAGTAATAACAGATCCAGAAGTAGCTAGATATTATTCAACATACGGAAGGTTAGACGTGCAGTGGAAATCAAACCTACCTATTTATACATATAACGTTCACTGTACTGTAAAAGAGTCTGAATGTAATTTTACCTTTAATCCATCTGCGATTACTGGTTCAAGTGCAACCATTAAGAGTAATATTAGTGGTAATGAATTTAGACCTTACGTTACAAGTATAGGACTTTATAATGAAGCAAACGAATTAATTGCAGTTGCAAAAACTAACAGACCAATACCCAAATCAAATAATGTGGATATGACGTTTGTTGTAAAATTAGATATATAATGCCTAAGTCAACAATAACATTTAGAGCTAATAAAACAGAAGCATTAACTTATTCAGAGATGGATAAAAATTTTGGTTCTTTTTACTATTCAAGCTCTTTATCAGCTAATGGACAAAATTTAAATTTACACTACACAAGTAGTGCTAACGTTCCTATCAACTCAGGCTCAGTTACATATTCATTAATTAGAGGATTAACTAATGCAGGTTCAGATCAAAGAGTAGCATTATTCTCTGGTTCGTCTGTAATTGAGACTAGATCAGGATTTATATGTGACCAAACAGGTAGTGTTGGTATTAAAGTAAATGAAACTACTAACCCACCAGCATATGCATTAGATGTATCAGGTAGTATAAGAGCTTCTGGTACAGTATTACAATCCTCAGATGAAAGATTAAAAGACAATATTAATATCATTGATAATGCATTTGATAGAGTAAATGCTATTGATGGTGTATACTTTAACTGGAAAGATAAAGAAGATAGAAATGTGGGTGTATTAGCTCAACAAGTAAAGAAAGTCCTTCCAGAAGTTGTTTCTCAAGATGGAAATGGCTATCTTAATGTAGACTATGGTGGTATTGTACCGCTTCTACTTGAAGCTATTAAAGAGTTAGAAGCACGAATAACATATTTAGAAAACAAATAACATGGCTATTACGTTTAGAGGGACAAAAGGTAGTCCTTTATCACATACCGAACTAGATCAGAACTTTAGAGAGTTATACTACTCTTCATCGCTACTGGGTAGTCCTTCTAACCCATATGGTTTAGTGTTGCATAAGTCATCATCTCTTGATAGCGGTGAAACAATTCACCTACCAACAGCAGTAGGGGAACAATTCAATATACAAATTAAATCAGGTTCAGATAATATATCTTCATCGTTCTTTACTTCATCGACAAACTTTAAGTATGACTTTGACAACGATCATTTATCAGTATCTGGTTCTGCTAATTATAGCGGTAACGTAACAGTAAACGGTACTTTAGTAGCAAATCAATACGAAACAGTTTTAGTTAGTTCATCAATTTCATTTAAATCCGGTTCTACAGTATCTGGTAATTCAGATGACGATGTACATACATTCACAGGTAGTGTTAATATCAACGGTGTTGTTTCTGCGACTAGTAAGGTATTTGCTAATAACTTTACAGGTTCATCTTTTACCGGATCATTTAATGGTGATTTTAAAGGTACTAGGTTAACAGGTTCATTATTATCAACCAACGGTGTACTTTCTGGTTCAGCTCAAATAGCTACAGACATAAGTGGTTCAATCACTTCAACAAGTGCTTCGATAGCATCAACCATTACCTCAACAAGTGCATCTTTAGCTACTACTATCACCACAAACAGCTCTTCATTAGCTTCAGCTATTAATACAAATAGCTCTTCAATAGCTAGTTTGACAGAAGCTACATCATCGTACCTTCTTAACACAACAGACACTTTAACAGGAGACTTAACTGTTACTGGGAACATAACTGCACAACAATTTTTTACTGAAATTATTTCTTCATCAACTATATTCGAATCAGGTTCGACTAAATTTGGTGATTCTGCAGATGATACACATGAGTTTACTGGTTCAGTTAATATTCAAGGCCCATTAGGTATTACAGGGTTCTCAAACGTTTCAGCATCACTTGCAACAGTAATAGGGTCTACCGGTATAAGTAACGTAGTTGAAGACACATCACCTCAGTTAGGTGGTAATTTAGACTTAAAGACAAGTAGTATTTCTGGATCAGGGTCTATTAATATAGAAGGTAATATAATTGTTGATGGTTTAATTTCAGCTTCAGGAGATATTATAGCATTTGCTTCTTCAGATGAAAGATTAAAAGATAACATAACTCCAATTGATGGAGCATTAGATAAGGTAAATCAAATAGGAGGATATGGGTTTGATTGGAATGATAATT
>JGI24003J15210_10000334_pt1 | contig 20156 bp, 19 predicted proteins | sample LinPmetageLP28_FD_15210 | JGI IMG/M metagenome (IMG submission 15210)
AAAGCCCTCGGCCTTTGCCGCCTCGATGCTTTCAAAAGCAAAGAGCTGAACAAACCATTCGCCATCGCCGTCTAGGTCTGCGCAGATGGATGGGCAAGCATCGTTATGATAACTGCTATCTTTCCATTCGATGTTAGGGTGAACGGTTGCCTCCGCACCGTAATGAGAAAACCAATAATCGTTAGCGTCATCGCGTAATTGTGTAATGTAGTGTTTCATTGTGCAAGCTCCCGTTTGCGTTGTTGATAATTCACATATAGGCAAGCGTTGCCTGGTGTCAACACATAAAAAGCAAACAATGTAAAAAAAGTTTACACTGTGCGCGTGCGTGTATATATTAATAAGCAGTTGATTGTATTGGATTGGAGATGGTGGTTGCATATCTCAACACACACGAAGCGTTGTCGGCTCCCGTGCAGCATTGCACGCCAAGCCTATCATAGTGTGGCAAAAATGCAACAGTGTGGCAGCCAGGCAACATTCTGTGCGGTAGGGGGGGGCTTATTCGGGGCCGGCACCCCCAGTGCGCGGGGCCACGTTCTATATGTGTTAATACCTACAACTAAACACACAGCCTAAGCGGAGAAACCATGACGAAGCTAACGAAGTTTACCACCCAGCAGATACTGAGCGACCTTGCTGACGGCTATACTATGGTCGATGCTTGCAAGAAGGCTGGGATAAGCAGGCAGGCTCTTTACAAGCGTATGAAGGGCAACAACGAGCTTGATGTGTCTGTGCGCATTGCGCAGCAGTATAGTGCGGAGAAGGCGCTAGAGGAGCTTGATAAGCTGTATGACGATGCCTTACACAAGCGCAAGGACTACGATGCTCATGTGCTAAGAGACTATGCGCACCATGTACGCTGGAAAGTGCAGAAGATTATCCCTGAGCGCTATGGAGAGCAGAAGAACAAGGCGGGGGTAGAGGTTACTGATGGCGGCATTCGCATTATGTGGGAGAGCTAGATGAAGCGCGGGGCAGTTTTAGATAAGGCGAAGCAGTGTGTAACTGCTGACAGGGCGGCAGAGCATGGTGATATGGAAGATAACTTTGCGGTTATTGCTTCTTACTGGTCTATTCATTTGGGCCACAAGGTAGAGCCTGTGGATGTTGGGGTTATGATGGCTTTGTTAAAGGCGGCTAGGGCCAAGTCAAATCCTTACCATGAGGATAATTACATTGATGGTGCGGGGTACTTTGCGTGTAGTGCTGAGTGTGTCGATGTCTCTGACTAAAGCATTCTTAAAAGAGGTATAAGTATTTATGGCAAACATAAAGATTCCTTATAAGCCCCGTGACTTGCAGGCTGAGATGCACAATAACATCAAGCGGTGGAATGTTTTGGTTATGCACCGTAGATTTGGCAAGACTGTGTTTGCGGTAAATCATTTGATTAAACATGCGTTGACTTGTCCGTTACCAAGACCCCGTGTTGCCTTTGTTGCGCCTACCTTTACGCAGGCCAAGCGTATTGCTTGGGACTATGTCAAATATTATACGAGTGTTATCCCTGGCGCTAAATTCAACGAGACTGAGTTGCGTGTGGACTTTCCCAATGGCGGCAGGTTGATGTTGTTGTCTGCTGAAAATCCTGATGCACTGCGCGGTATTTATCTTGATATGGCTGTCTTCGATGAATTTGGTATGCAAAACCCTAGAGTATGGGGGGAGGTTGTACGTCCAGCCCTATCTGACAGGGAGGGTGCGGCTATCTTTCTAGGCACTCCGGCTGGGCATAATCATTTTTTTGATTTGCTGGAACAGGCGCGGTCTGAGACAGACAATGGTTCCGACCAGTGGTACTGGAAGATTGTAAAGGCCAGTGAGAGTAAGCTGGTTAAGGAAACGGAGCTAGACGCAGCTAGAGCGCAGATGACCCCTGAGCAATACGAGCAGGAGTATGAGTGTTCGTTTACTGCGGCGATTATTGGGGCATATTATGGCAAGTTAATGGCAGAGGCTGATGACGACAACCGTATAACACGGGTGCCATACGACCCTGCTTACCCAGTCCATACGGCTTGGGATTTGGGTGTTAATGACTCAACAGCCATTTGGTTTGCGCAGATATTTAGGGGCGGCGCGGTCAATGTTATTGATTACTACGAGAACGGGGGCGTGGGCTTAGACCATTACGCTGATGTTATAAATAGGAAGGACTACAATTACGGCGACCACTTGGCCCCGCATGACATTGAGGTGCGTGAGCTTGGCAGTGGTAAGTCACGGCTAGAGACTGCCGCTAGTCTAGGGCTTCGGTTTAAGGTAATTCCCAAGATGAAGGTCGCGGATGGCATTAACGCGGCGCGTATGTTATTACCTAAGTGTTACTTTGACAGGGATAGATGCGTTACGGGCGTTGAGATGCTCCGGCAGTATAGGCAGGAATGGGATGAACGTAGAAAAATGTTTAGAGACCATCCTCGACATGATTTCACAAGTCATGCAGCAGATGCGTTTAGGTATCTTGCTGTTGGCCTTGAGAACAGGCAGCGTTTTGTCAGGCCTCCGCAACAAGTTGCGCAAATGGAGTACAACCCTTTTACGCTATGATGATAAATAACGAACACCATTATGACACTGCAAGCATGATGATGGAGTACAGCCCTTATCATTCTGACTATACGCTTGTTGATAAGCGGATGTATTTAGAACCGCCGCTTGCTATGGGTAATTATATATTTGGGTTAGATGCCGATGAGGTTCCGTATTTGTTTGCTACTTGGGCGTTTCCAGAGCAAAAGCAAATTGATGAATATGTCCGAACAGGCATCTTCCCGCCTAGCGCATGGCGTGGTGATGGCGATAGTCCTTGGATTATTGATTTTATCTGTTTTGCTGGTCGCAAAGGCATAGTCGAGGGCTTTAGGTCTTTGAAAGACATTTTTATAGAAATGGGATATAGTGATTGCTATTGGCTAAGAACTGAGTCCGGCAAGCTGGGCTTTCATAAGTTAAAGGAGAAATGACATGGGTTCTGGTGGCGGCACAAAGAGTGGAAGCGAGGGCGCTAAAAAGCAGGACTTTCGCTTGAAAGAGCAGAAAAGTTTTTACGGTGCGCAAGGGGGAGCCATTGTTGGTGGGCGAGGCATTAGCCAACTCCAAAAGAATTTTCAAAGAAACATAGAAGCAGCGCAACAGCTTGAACGCCGCGCAGCCGAAGGTTCTATTAAGTCACCCATCCCAAGCATAACTGGTGCTGCAATAAACACGCTTGGCGGCTTTTTTAACAAGCGCCTTGCTGGTCAGTTGCGCACTGGCTCTACGAGTGCTACGCCTGTGACTGCTAAGTTTGGCCCTAGCCAGAATGAATTGGTTGTTGGTGTAGTAACCAAAGATGGTGTCTACAGTGGGCGGCAACAGTTTAACCCTAAGCAAACTATACTGGCTGACAACCGTGGCGAGACTGTTTCTAAGCCAGATGTTACCCCTGTGGTAACGCCGGAAGTAACGCCTGAGGTTGTACCTGATGATACGCAGTTAGGGTTTCCCGCAGAAGAATCACGGCGTAGACGCACTAGAAGATTTGGCGGCGGAGGCTTAGTAGAAGAAAAAGGCATACTCTCATCTTCTACTGGCAAACGCCCTACAGTATAGGAGATAACAATGAGTTCACTTTTTAGCCCACCGTCTATGCCAGCACCGCCTCCTCCACCTGAGCCTCCGGCAAAGGTTGATTACGCAAGGGCTGAGGCTCTATCCGAAGAGGCTCTGAAGAAAGAGCGCTCAAAGCGCAAGGGCAGAGGCTCTACTATAGTTGCTGGATTGGCCTCTGACACAACAATGCCAACTAGCGGCACACCTACACTACTGGGGTAACTTATGGAAGATTTAGCCAAGAGCCTAATTAGTCGCGGCAACAGTATTGTTTCCCGCAGAGATAACTGGGATACGCATTATCAAGAGCTTGCGGATTACATGCTACCCCGCAAAGCCGACATCGTTAAGAAACGGTCACGCGGCGAAAAGCGCATGGAGCTTATCTATGATGGCACTGCGCTACAGGCTGTAGACCTTTTGTCTGCAAGTCTGCACGGTATGCTGACGAGTGGGGCTACTCCTTGGTTCCATCTTGATATGAAAGACACCGATGTAGGCCGTGACGATGATGTGCGCGAATGGCTACAAGACTCATCAACACGAATGATTAGGGCTTTTAATCAGTCAAACTTCGAGACTGAAATCCATGAGATGTATGTAGACCTAGTTGTATTTGGCACAGGTTGCATGTTTGTTGAGATGGACGAGGGCCAGTTGCGGTTCAGCACACGCCACATTTCAGAGTTCTACCTACAGGAAAACCAGTTTGGGTTAGTTGATACCGTCTTCCGCAAGTATAAACAGCCAGCAAGACAGGCTGTTCAGCGTTTCGGCATTGAGAATGTAGGCGAGTTTATTCGCAAGACACATGAGAAGAAGCCGGATGAAGAAGTAGAAATCATGCACGTTGTTATGCCACGGGCTGACCGTGACACGACAAAGGTAGATAACAAGAACATGCCTTTTGCTTCGTACTATATTTGTATGAATAGCAGCATGATGATTTCAGAGAGTGGCTTCCAAGAGTTTCCTTATATTGTGCCGCGCTTCTTGAAGGCAACAGGCGAAATCATGGGTCGCTCTCCGGCAATGGTAGCCCTGCCTGATGTTAAGATGCTGAACTTGATGTCTAAGACAATTATCCAAGCAGCCCAGAAACAGATTGACCCGCCGTTACTTGTTCCTGATGACGGGTTTATTATGCCTATTCGCACACAGCCTGGTGGCCTTAATTTCTTTAGGTCTGGTTCTAGGGATACAATTACGCCTCTAAACACGGGCGCTAACATTCCTATTGGCTTGAGCATGGAAGAGCAACGCCGTGGTGCTATTCGTTCAGCGTTCTACGTTGACCAGCTTCTTTCCGGTGGTGCGCCAAACATGACAGCCACAGAGGTTGTGCAAAGGCAAGAAGAGCGTATGCGGGTCATTGGCCCTGTTCTTGGCAGGCTGATGAATGAGATGCTTCGTCCTTTGGTAGACCGTGTGTTTGCCTTGATGTTGCGTGAGGAGATGCTTGCTATCCCTCCTGAGCTTTTGCAAGGAACAGATATTGATATTGAGTATGTATCGCCTCTGGCCCGTGCGCAAAAGTCTAGCAGTCTTAACAGCACTATGCAGGCTCTTGAAATCCTACTGCCTCTAGCACAGGCGTTGCCAGTAATTGACCACCTCGACCCTGATGGTTTGGTGCAGCATGTTACTGATTCTCTTGGTGTTCCTAAGACTACATTGCGTTCTAGCCGTGAGGTTGCGCAGATGCGTCAGGAACGAGCAGCAGCAGAGCAACAAGCAATGCAGCGTCAGAGTGAGCAAGAGGATGTATATACGGCAGCGCAAGCGGCGCAAGCAGTTAGGATGGTTGGGCAATGACCCCAGAGGTAGAGAAACTTAAATTTATGTACAAAGAAACCTTTGCCACCGAAAGCGGCAAGAAGGTTCTTAAAGACCTTGAGGCCCGTAGTAACTGGCGGGTATCAAGCTATGTGGCTGGCGATGCCAATGCCACAGCTTTTGAGGAAGGCAAGAGGGCTGTCCTTTTGCACGTTCATAGTATGATGAAAGAGGAGTAATTATGTCAGAAGAAGCTATCGAACAGGTAGCCCAGGTTGAAGCACCAATGTTGGAAACCCCAGCAGAAGTTGCGTCAGGCGGGTCTGGTAACGATTTCTTAAATATGATACCAGAAGAATTGCGGGGGCATCCTAGCATTTCACCTATCAAAGATGTTGAGAACTTGGCGCGGTCATATGTAAATGCCCAGCGTCTTATAGGTGCAGATAAAATACCACTGCCTGCTAACCCTACAGAAGAAGACTTAGATAGAGTTTACAGTAGACTTGGCAGGCCGGAGTCACCAGATAACTATGACATTGCTGCTGATGGCAATATAGTAACAGAGGAAGTTGCTAGTAGTTACAAAGACATAGCGCATAAACTTCGCCTTACACCTGAGCAAGCAAGCGGCGTTCTTGACTACTATAAGAGTGTTGTGGAAAACACAGGTGTTGCAAATATGCAACAGGTTGAGCAACAGCGTGAACAATCAGAGGCTGCATTGAGGCAGGAATGGGGTTCAAATTATGACGGAATTGTGCAGAAAGCGGCATCAACCGCGCAAGAATTTGGCAATTCTGAGATGTTTGACTTAGACCTTGCTGATGGGACTAAGCTGGGCAATAACCCAGAGTTCATAAAAGCATTTGCAAAAATTGCAGAATTTAGGCAAAGTGTGACAAGTGAAGATACCGTTTCGGACTCATCTCAGACTTCGTTTATGACGAGGGAAACGGCTCAGGCAGAGGCAGATGCCATTATGAAATCTCCTGAGTACACAGATAGGCGAAACTACGCAGCCCGTCAAAAGGCTGTAGGACGAGTACAAGAGCTAATGAACTACATTCATGGATGATGTAGAGATAAGGCTAGAGTGTTTAAGGGTCGCGTTAGAGTATGGCACACAGCGCGATGTTTTAAATCCCGACCACCTCGCAGATAAATACTACGAGTGGGTCATGCAGGGTAGCGAGTCACATCGTCCTGTTGCCAGTCGGAAAGACGACAGCCCCACAAGGGCTAAAAAATCTAGGGGTGTCCGTAAGGGTAGCACACCGCAATTAGTATAAATGTAACCGTGTGAAATAGGAGACATGTTATGTCATCACAAATCACCACGGCATTTGTTCAACAGTATTCTGCAAACGTGCAGATGCTCTCACAGCAGATGGGTTCCCGTCTGCGTGATGCGGTGCGCATTGAGAATGTTGTTGGAAAGAATGCCTTCATCGACCAGATTGGTGTAGCGACAGCGCAGCTTCGCACATCAAGAAATGCCGACACACCACAGATTGACACCCCTCATGGAAGACGGCGTCTGTCTTTGGCTGACTACGAGTATGCTGACCTTATTGACGACCAAGACAAGGTTCGCATGTTGATTGACCCTACTTCCTCATACGCTATGGCTGCTGCGGCTGCTATGGGCCGTGCGATGGATGACGTTGTTATTGCTGCTGCAATCGGTACAGCCTCTACTGGTGAGACTGGCTCAGGTTCAGCAACTCTTGATGCAACGGCAAACTCAGTAGGTTCTGCCTCGTCAAACGATGGTCTGACAATCGCAAAGCTAACAGAAGCTAAGCGTAAGATGGACTTGAATGATGTTGACCCATCAATCCCACGCTACATTGCTGTTGGGCCAAAGCAAATCGAAGACTTGCTTGGTACAACTCAGGTAACTTCATCAGACTTCAACACCGTTAAGGCGTTGGTATCTGGCGATGTGGACACCTTCATGGGCTTCCGCTTCATTATGACAAACCGTCTGTCTGTTGATAGCAACGACATCCGTTCATGCTTTGCATGGGCAGAGGATGGAATTACTCTCGGCGTAGGCAAAGATATCAATGCTCGCATTGATGAGCGTGCTGACAAAGGTTACGCAACACAGGTCTACTATTGCATGAGCGTTGGTGCTGTGCGGATGGAAGAGTCTAAAGTTGTGCAAATCTTCTGTGACGAAACCCCAGACTGATAGGAGCTAGAGATGACTACTAGAAATTCAGACTTAGTAGCAAATCTTGAGGCTTCCCCTCAAGTTGCTAACAAAGCCCAAGAGCTACAAGGCGTAGTCCGAATAGCTCAAGGTAATGTTGCTTTGCTTGCTGGTGACAGCACTGACAATGATATTGTTATGTTGGCCCCAGTTCCAAGCAATGCATCCATCGTATCTCTGCGCGTAGGCGCAGATGCTTTAGGTGGAAGCTGCACATACAACGTGGGCATCTACACAGATGCTGGCGCTGTTAAGGACGAAGACTTCTTTGCTACTTCTGTTGCCGATGGCGCAGCAATAGCAGAGCTACGTTACGAGGCGGCTAACCTTAACACTACTGGGCAACAGCTATACACAATGGCTGGTGATAGCACTGACCCAGGCGGATTCTACTATATTGCGGTGACATTCAACGCAACTGGTGGAACGGCTGGCGACATGGCATTTATCATTGAGTACGTTGTAAACTAGCACTGAGGGGGCGGGAAACCGCCCCTTCTTTCCAAGGGCTGCATGGAACAAAACAACGATTTCCGTTGGGATTTAAAAGTTGGTCAGCTACAAGAGCAGTGGTTAGGAGAGCTTTTAGAAAATGTACCTATAGAGGTGAAACGTGATTTTATGGCTTCGCAAACTGGGAATGTGTTTGTGGAGTTTTTTTGTAGGAACAAACCGTCTGGCATAGCGACTACACAGGCGCAATACTGGGCGTTTATACTTAATGAAGAAACTGTGGTATTATTGCCAACAGTTAAATTGAAGATACTAGCTAGGCAAGCATACAAAGAAGGTCGCAGAGCCAGAGGCGGCGATAAGGGTGCAAGCCAAGGCGTGTTGATAAATGTAGAGAGGTTGGTACGAGATGCCATCAGTAGTTGATATTTGTAACGAGGCTATGGACTTGCTTGGTGCTGCAACTATTACCTCGCTAACTGAAAACTCCAAAGAAGCAAGATTGTGTAACCGCCGCTTTGAAACTGTGCGTGACGCTGTTCTTCGGGCACATCCTTGGAATGCAGCGATTGCCCGTGCTGATTTAGCGCAAGACAGCGCAACGCCTGCTTTTGGGTTTAACTTTCAGTACACACTTCCAAATGACCCATACTGTTTACGGGTGCTGTCTTTCTGGAACGTAAACGTAGACAATGAGCTTACACCGTATGACAGCCAAGTTATGTACAAGATTGAAGGCCGTAAAATCCTTAGCAATGAAGAGACATGCAAGATTATATATGTTTCACGGGTAACAGACACAGAGCAGTACGATGCGTTGTTATCCAGCACCATAGCGCACAGATTAGCCTCTGAGACTGCTTATGCAATTACAGGCAGCAACAGTATTGCGCAGCAGATGTTTAGTTTATACGAAACCCGCATCCGCGAAGCACGTTCTATGGATGCGATGGAAGGCCAGCCAGACAAAATGATTGCAGATGATTTTATTAACATAAGGTTCTAAGATGGCGCGTGTATCTAGTATTGTTACCAACTTCCGCGCTGGCGAATTGTCTCCGCGTCTGGAAGGCCGTATTGACTTGCAAAAGTACAACGAGGCCGCGCAAACCTTGCAGAACATGCTAGTGTTTCCGCAGGGTGGCACGACACGCAGACCAGGCACTAAGTTTGCTGGCAGGTCAAAGGACGGTGGCAAAGTAAGGATTGTTAACTTTGAGTTTAGTGATGAGCAAGCATATGTGCTTGAGTTTGGTGTTAATTATATACGGTTCTTCAAAGACGGCGGCATACTAACAGAGGCCGTTAAAACCATTACAGCAATCACTAAGGCTAACCCAGCAGTTGTAACGTCTAATTCTCATGGCTTCTCAAACGGAGATAGGGTGTTTATTAGCAGTGTTGTGGGTATGACTCAGGTAAACAACCTAGAATTTACTGTAGCTGGCGCAACAACTAATACGTTTCAATTATCCGGCGTAAACAGCAGTGCTTACACAGCTTACTCATCCGGCGGCACGGCTGGTAAGATTGTGGAGGTCACAACCACATATAACGCCACAGATATATTCGAGCTTAATCATGCCCAATCAGCAGACGTACTTTTTTTAGTTCATAAAGACCATGAGCCTGCAAAACTTACACGAACCACAGCGACTAGCTTTACTTTGGCTGACATAGACTTTGTTGATGGCCCTTACCTAGACGAAAACATTACTGACACTACAATTACAGCTAGTGCAAATACTGGCACAGGCATTACATTAACTGCATCTGCTAGCTTGTTTGAGTCAGGCCATGTAGGTGCGATATTTCAGTTTAGGGAAAATGTCCAGATTGGGCATGAGGCATGGGCGGCATCAACAGCTTATGCACAAAATGATTTAGTGCATTTTAATGGGAACCTCTACAAGAAGACAGACTCAGGCAGCGACACATCAGGCAATCAACCGCCAGTTCACTTAGAAGGCTCTGAGACATACGGTGTAATTACTTGGCAGTATCAACATAGTGGCACTGGATTTGTTAAAATAACTGCTGTAGGAAGTGCTACTTCAGCCACAGCAAACGTACAAGAAAATAACTTTCTTGTGTTGCCTGCCGTGGCTACTGCTGGAACTACGCAATGGTCAGAAGGTGCCTTTAGCATAAAAAGGGGCTACCCAAGGGCAATAGGTTTTTATGAAGAGCGCCTTTACCTTGCTGGCACAACACATCAGCCTCAATCTATATTTGGGTCAGTAACAGCAGACTTTGAGAATCACACACCTGGCACAGAAGACGATGCCGCCGTAAACATTACGATTGCGTCTGACCAAGTAAATGTTATCAAGCATCTTTTGCCTGCGCGTTTTTTGCAAGTGCTGACGACTAGCTCAGAGTTTACCTTATCTGGCGGTACAGGAACTACTCCCGTAACGCCTACCAACATTAATGTGTTGCGCGAAACCACATTTGGCTCATCTGACATTCGCCCGTTACGAGCAGGCAACAGCACTATCCTAATTCAGAAGGGACTTGAGAAGGTTAAAGAGATTACCTTTGATTTGGACACAGACGGACTACTAGGCGTTGACTTGTCTATCCTAGCTGACCATCTGCCGCGCGGCGGGATGACTGATATGATTTGGCAGCAAGAGCCTGAGCTTATCCTGTGGTTTGTACACAGTGATGGCGGTCTTATTGGCCTTACTTATGACCGTGCAAACGGGGCAGTCGGCTGGCACGACCACGACCTTGGCGGCTCTGGAATTGTGGAAAGCATTACAGCTATACCAAGCGGGGCAGAAGACCAAGTGTATCTTTCAGTAAAGCGCACTATAAACGGGGCTACTGTGCGTCACATCGAAACTTTAACGACAATAGATTTTGGCGATGATGTCGGGGATGCGTTCTACGTTGATAGTGGCCTTACATATAGCGGTAGCGCAACAACCACTATTACAGGCTTAAACCACCTTGAGGGGGAGACTGTCGCTATCCTAGCTGACGGCGCGGCTCATGCTGATAAGACTGTTAGTGGCGGCAGTATTACGCTAGATAGGAGTTCCTCAAAGGTTCATGTTGGCTATAGCTACTCGTCTATTGTAGAAACATTGCGCATGGAAGCTGGTGCAGATGACGGGATTGCACAGGGTAAGATTAAGCGTATCCACGGTGTAACAGCAAGATTCTTTAAGTCTGTGGGTGCAGAGATTGGGCCGGACACAGACAACCTAGACCGTTTGCCATTCCGTGACAGTAGTATGAACATGGACACTGCCATTCCATTGTTTAGCGGTGACAAAGAAATCTTTTTCCCGTCTGGGTATGACAATGATGCGCGGGTTGTTATCCGGCAGAATCAGCCTCTGCCAATGACAGTGTTAGCGATTGTGCGGAGGTCTAATACATTCGATGCTTGATGTTGGTTATTTCCAAAAAGGTGATATTGAGGAGATTGAGTTAGAGTACGAGATGTCACCAGCAGAAAAGGCAGGTTTTGAGGGCTACCAAAACATAGTGGGGTTTACTGCTAGGAAAGATGGCAAGATTGTGATGATGGGCGGGGTGCATGTTATGTGGCAAGGAGTAGGAGAGGGTTGGCTAGTTATGTCTAAACATGCTTACTCAATGCCAAAAACTGTTGCTAGATATGCGGATGAGTTCTTTGATGTTATTATGGACGAAGCAAACATCCAGCGTATGCAGGCAAGTATTAACGCTACCGACCCACGCTCTGTACGGTTTGCCCGTTGGCTAGGTTTTGAGAACGAGGGCTTGATGCGCAAGTACGGGCCTGATGGCACAGATTATTATAGAATGGCGAGAGTATCGTAATGGACCCAGTAACCGCAGCAGTAGTAGGAAGTGCCGTTCTTGGTTTTAAGGGCAACATGCAGGCAGCTAAGACTGCCCGTCAGGTTGGAGACTTTAATGCAAAGATGGCTGAGAATGAGCGTGTGCTTTTGTTGCAACGCAAGGCTGAAGAAGAGGCTGGCCTGCGGCGTAACTCTGACCGCCTACAAGCTACACAGCGCGTGGCAACTGCTGCGTCTGGTATACAGATGTCGGGTAGCCCACTAGAAGCATTGCGTGATGCAAAGTTTAATACCGAAATTGATTCATTGAAAATACAATATGCCGCCGACATCGAATCTACGGCAAAAGAAGCAGAGGCCGCAATGTCTAGGGCGCAAGGAAGAGCGAAATCAGCCGCATCTAAGACGGCTGCATACGCTAGCATCCTATCTGGTGCATCCTCGTTCCAACAATATCAACAGCAGCAAGATACGTTTGCATTACAACAAAAATATTATGATAGAAAACTTGCGGAGTAGATATGCCTAAGATTCCATTGTACGCAGAAGGCGCTGGTTCGCTTGTTAAATCACCCGTAGGGCAAACAGGGCCACGGGCTTCTGTTGCTGCGTTTACTGCCCCCTCACAGGCTTTGATTGGGCTTGGGCAGCAGGTAGGAAAGGCAGGTCTAGCATACGCAGAAGGCAAACAGCGTTTTGAAGCGCAGAAATCAAAGATTGATTTTGACTTTGCAATGGCTGAAAAGCAAGCAGAAGACAACCGTATTGTGTCAGAAGAAGCAGACGCTGCTGTTATAGCAACCTCTGCGTTTCTTGAGCAAAACCAAGACACAGATACCACAGGCTTTAACGCAAACTTTGATACGCACAGAGAAACTCTTGTGCAAGGTTTGCAGTCGAAAGGCTACACAAAGCGCCGATTAGACCTTGTGACGAATGCAATTAACAACAGCATCAGAGCGCAACGCGGCACTGGCTCCAACAGGGCATTCGACAGAGGGCAGTTTGCCAGAAAGACAGCATCAGAAGCTACGATTGAAACATCTATACAGCAAGCGGCCCTGTATCCAGAGATGCACCCAGAGCGTGTTCGTCTTGAGAATATTATCAGTGAGCAATTTACAAACGCCTCTGAGTCAGGGCTAAAAATAAAGTACACGCAAAACGGGGTTACAGCCCAGTTAGTATCTCAAGATTACGCCCGACAGCTAGCTGCTGTAACTGATGATGCGGCTAGAGAAGAAATACTAAATTCTATAAACAGCGACCCCCGTATTACACAGCCTGTTCGTGAGGCGTTGCAGACTGATAGCAACCAAGCAAAGACAAGGATAAGAGACGATAATATTGAGTTTGCTTCAACAACAATAAACAGGGCCGAAATACCTCTGACAGAAACAGATGAAATAAGAGATGCCATTCTTACAGATGGTGTTTATGAGTTTACTAACACTGACGGAGAGAGCGCTGCGATAGATTTTTCTGTGTTCAAAGAGAGTGACAAGGGGCTTCTTTTACAAACCCTGTCTAGGAACCAGAAGAACCTAGAAGATGTCGTAACCAACAATCAAATATTCACCTTACAAGATGGCTTCGATTCTGAAGATGGCGTTACTGCGGCTGTAACAAATGTTAACGCTATGTACACACCAGAAAACATGGCGATGACGGGTAAGGATGCTAACGACTTAGACAACGTGGCTTTGACCCACGCTGGGCTTCTTCAAGAGGCAGTTACAAACGCTGTGACCGAAGGTTCTGTTACAGGCAACATGATGCCCGACTTATTAGGTAGACTTAACGCTGCTGAAGCAATACTTAATGCTCAACTTGGAGGAAGAACACCGCTTTCAATGCGCCCAGGGGCAGATGGTGCGTCTGCGGCTAAGGTATTGTCAAGTATAGCAACGGCTCGCAAGAATCTACGCAAAGGCGCTGTTGAAGACGCTAATCTTACTACTATGGCAAACGTGTTTTCTAACGGCGATTTCGAGTTTGTAGTAGATACTCTAAAGGAGCCTGAGGTAAAGGCTGTTGTTGATAGTGTTATGGCGGTACATGCAAACAATGTACCTAAGCAAGTCAGCCTGCTATCGCAAAATAATGCAAGGTATGAACGGTTTTCTAACATATTAACTGCCAGCGCCAACCGCATGACAAATCCAGATTTTGACCCCGAATCTGCCGAAGCAGCCGATGTTTTTGCAGGAGCAGAGCTTTACAGGCAAATGAAACTTGCTGGTGGAGGGGTGGTATCAAATCACGTTGGCGGAGAACAGAAGAAGATATATGAGTCATTCCTCACCCTTGAGCCTCACTTTGGTTCGGCTGGCGCAGTACGAGTAATGCAGCAACAGCGTGACGAGATACAAGTAGAAGCCTCGTACAAATTAGTGCAGGAACAAGTAGAGTCTGTAGCAGATTCGCAGTCCGCAGAATACTCTTGGTATGAATACATTCCTGGCCTTGGTAGGGAAGAAGAATTTACGGTTCAAGATACTTCAGCTATTGTGGCTAATGTTACCAGATTAACTAAAGAATACATTGCTTTAGGGGTAGACCCGAAAGAGGCAGTTGAGTTGGCGGCGAAGGATTACGGTGACGCTCACGTTCGGGTTAGAAATGTTATGATAGCCAAGACAAGAGACCTGCCAGTTAACATTGAAGAGATGGCAACAATGGCTGTTGACAGTGTTTACGTCCGTTACCCAGAAATTTCTGAAAACTATGATAGCGATGAGCTTTCAATAGCTAATGTACAAGGCACAACTGACCGTTGGATGCTAGTGTCGGGCGGCGGCTATCCTGTGCAGCTAGAGGATGGCACAATTCCTGAGTTTACTAAGTCAGAGCTTAATGATTTTGTTGTTACCGAACAGGCAGACCAAAGACTAGTAACGGCTGCAAAGGTCGAAGAGATTAATTTTGTTAATAGGGTAGAAACAGAGTTTCGGTTGCGCACGGGCCGCTTTGAGGGCTTAACAAATTATCAGGCTGAGGGGTTGAAGTTACGTCTTCTGAAGCCTCATCGCAGCTTTAGACTAACTTCTGAGGAACTAAAAGCCCCTCTTAAAGCAATGGAAAAGCTAGAAGAGGTGGATGAGCAGCTAGGTGGGCAAGTAGGCTTTGGAGGCACTAGATGAGCCAGAGTTACAATAATCCTGGCAATATTCGTCCAGGCCAAAACTACGCTGGGGAAACGGGTGAGGTTTACACTGGCAAAGATGGCAGCGAGTACGTTGTGTTTAGCAGCCCTGAGTTGGGTGTCCGTGCAATGTACATGGACTTTCGCACAAAGATTAAACGGCACAAAGGTAACTTAGACGCAATATTTGCAGAGTACGCACCTCCTCCTGACAACAATCCAACAGACAAATACGTTGCTTTTGTACGTCAAGCGGTAGGCAAGTCAAACGTATCTAACGCTGATTTAACAGAAGTTGTAAAGGCGGCTATTGCGTTCGAGAACGGCCCGACATCTGCCCTAACAAAATCATATACAGCGTCTTCTGTGTTAGAAGAAGCACTTGCCTTGTCATCTGTGCAACTTCCAAAAGACACAACGCTTGAAGCGGCAAGGGCTGAAGTGTTTGGCGACACTGATGTTACGCCGGAAAACAAAGAAACAATAATTGCTAGTGCGTCTGCACCAACAAAGCAACAACGCACTGTTTCTGCTATACCCCCATCGCCAGATGCACGGGCTAAGAGGGTAAAGCGTTTGGTTGAGGCTGGGCAAGAAGAGCCTATTAGCATCATAGAGGCCAGAAGCGTTGCAAACCAAGACGTTATTGACGCGCAGGTAGAAGAAAACTTAGGCATATTAGAGCAGCCTCAAAAGCCAGTAGAGAGTGTTGACGACACTACTGTTGATATCCTAGAGGAAAGACAGCAGCCGCCTGTGCCTGCCGGAGAGGAAGCCCAGCTAGACCTTTTGGAAGAGCGGCAAGCCCCACAGGTTATGGCAGAGCCGGAAGCGGCACCGTTAGACATGCTACAACGAGCAGAGCCGGAAGCGGCGGTAACGCCACAGCCTGAGCTTCCACCCAAAGTTGTTACAGAGCCAGAACCACCCGTGCAGGAAGAGACTTTCTTGCGCCCATCACAACCTATATTTGCATTCGAGCGCCGCGCAGCAGAACGGGCAGCAGAACGTGCAGCAGGCGAGGCTAGGTCTACATACGGCGAAGCAATAAGAGCGTCTGTTGATGAAGACTGGATTATGTCTTGGGCTATGCGGGAGAGAGAGGAGTTTCTGCCTGACGTAGACTTTTCTCTTACATCAGAGGAATACCAAAGGGCTACATCTGGTTTGCCAGAGGACTATCATGGCTTTGTAGAAGATGCGGTTAGCCAAGCGCATCTTAATTCCCTTAGGGCAGAGGCATTTAAGTCTCTTGAGAACGACAAGAAATTATCATCGTTAGGCTGGGGAGGCGTTGCTGTAAGGTTTGGCGTAGCTTTATCTGACCCTGCCGCTATTGGCCTTAGTATTGCCACAGAGGGTGTCGCTGCACCTTTGATATGGGGCAACAAACTATCAAGACTACAACGTGCATTTAGGGGTGGTACGGCTGCGGCTGCAACAAATGCTATGATTGAGGGCTACATTGTTAGCCAGAATGCAGTTAAAGACCCGTATGACGTTTTGTACTCAGCTAGTGCTGGCCTTGTTCTTGGCGGTGCATTGTCTTCTTTTGGTAAAGGCGCAAAGGGGGATGAGTTTGACGCAGCGCTTTCTAAGATTTCTAAAGATGCAGATATCGCGCAACAACATGAGATTGTTACGGCAGTTAACAGGGAAATTGTTGGGGAAGGCTCTGGCGAGACCATTGACCGTTCAGTAGGCGCGGCTGAAAACCCGTTTGACAGGCCAATACAAGTAGGTGAGTTACGAGCCGATTTAGATGAGGCGTTGGATATAAGCGGCGAAAGGCAAGACCCAGCTATGGAAAAACTGCGGTTCGACATGGCGGGGTTCTTATTAGGCTCAAAGCAACCTACAGGCAACCTATTGGGCAGGCTGCTTCCAGAAGACCCTGTAGGGTTTCGCAAAGACCCTACGCAGGTCATCGCACCCAGCGCAGACCTTATAAAGACAAACATATTTAAGGCCACCCTTAATGACTATTACGATACCGTAAACCCAGCGTACAAAGAGTGGGCAAAGTCAGAAGGCTTCACGGGCGTTACTGGTTATTTTAAAAGAACTATGAACGTGCCGCGCAGACAGTTTATGGAGTTAGTGGCTGACTCTATAGAAAACCCCAACTTGCCATTCCACCCCGCCGTTCGCCGTGCCGCGCAAAAGCAAGCAGAACTACAACGCACCCTTTTGGGAAGCATGAAGGACTCCGGCGTTCGTGGCGCGGATAACATTCCAGAAGACCTGACGTACTTCACTCATCTCTGGGATTCATTTAAGTTTGGTGAGGCTACGCATCGTTATGGCGATGATGTTGTAAAGAATTTGTTAACCCGTTCTCTTATGACGGCAACAGATGAGCTAAACGAAGACGCGGCAAGCATGATTGCAAAACATATGCTTGATAAGATTAGGCGTAGCGAAGCAGGTATGGACTCTGGTGCAGCTAGATTGTTTACGACAGACCAAACAGAGTCTATGCGGAGCATCTTAGTTGAAGAAGAGTTTATGACACCAGAACAAGCTGACCGTTTGTTAGATTTATTTCAACGACGACCTGATGGCACACCAGCAAGGCTAAAGCGTAGGCTGCGGTTTGACATGAATGAAACTGTCACTGCTTTTAATAAGCAGACACAAACAGAAGAAGTGTTCCGGCTAAAAGATTTGCAAGAGAGAGATGCTGAACAGGTATTTACATCTTATGCTGGCGGCATGTCTGGAAGAATTGCGTTAGCGCAAGTTGGTATCACAGACGAAACAACATTCAATAAGATGCTTAGTCAAAACCTTGCTGAAGCTGAGTCAATGCTTGGCAACGCTGGCAAACCTCGCGCAGAACAAGAAAACCTTGTAGCTCAAACAATTTACAACGCTATAATTAACAGGAGAATGCCTTTAGCGGCAGACCCTGCTGGCACTTATGCAAGGTCATCAAGACTGTTGCAAGATTACAATTTTGTTCGCTTAATGAACCAAGTCGGGTTTACACAATTCGGTGAGCTGGGCAACGCACTAAGCATTGGGGGTCTAAGGGGTGTGTTACAAGCTGTGCCAGCAGTTAGGTCAATGCTAAAAAGTGCGCGTGACGGCAAGGTAGAAGACCCTGTAATTCGTGATGTTATTGCTGCCACTGGAATCAGTGCAGACAGAAATATAAATCAAGCCATGAACAGGGCAGATACTATCGGTGTGTTTAGTGAGGGCAGGGGCGACTGGATTGACAAGGCGTTGTTTTTAGCCGCGCCAGCAAAAAGACTTACGGCTGACGCTTCTGGAATGGCCCCTGTCACTCTAATGCTTGAGCGTATAGCTGCACGTTGCGCCGTTCAAACCATGACAGACCTTGCATTTAAGGCAAGGAAAATGTCTCGCAAACGGTTGGCTGGCTTAGGCATGAGCGAAGAAATGGCAGAGCGTGTACAAAACCAGATACGCGCACACGCTATAACACAGAAGTCTTCTGTGTTTCGTAACTACAAAATAAAAGATATTAACGCAAATGCCTGGGATGATGTTGAAGCCCGTCATGTTTTCTTTGCGGCTATAACAAGAATGACAAGGCGGAGCATTCAGCAAAACGATGTTGGAAATTTAAATCTTTACATGACCTCCACAATGGGGCAAATCGTAACTCAGTTTAGGTCATTTATGCTGGTGTCGTGGGCAAAACAATTTTTGCACAATATTAAAGCCAACGATTTTCGCGGTTATTCAGCAATGGCAGGCTCCGTTGCGTTTGCAAGTCTAGGATATATGGCTCAAGTACAAGCGAACGCGCAATTTAGGGATGACAAGAAAGAGTATTTAGACAAAATGCTTTCATTGGAGGCAATAAGTAAGGCATCATTTCAGCGTAGCTCTTGGGCATCGTTGTTCCCGTCTCTTGTAGATACAGGAGGCGCGTTCTTTACTGATGACCCCGTATTTGCGTACCGTTCAACGGAGCTAGACACAAATCTTGTAAGCGGTATACCAACTGTGCAGCTAATATCTAAGGGTCTAGGTACAGCACAGGCAGTGTCACGTTCTTTGCTAAACCCAGATTTGCAGTTTTCACAAGGCCAACAACGTGCATTAAACACATTAGTTCCGTTCCAAAACGCTATTGGCATAAAGAACGCTCTAAACAAGCTAGTAGAGATGCGACCTGAAACAACTAAGGTACAGTAGAAACAAGCACAAAAATAATGTATAAAGGCTCTAAGGAGTAAGAAATGACTGTAAGCAGCACAACTACAAAGAATAGTTATTCCGGCAATGGCAGCACCACCGTGTTTGCTTACGGCTTCAAGGTGTTTGACGATGATGACCTAACAGTTATATTGCGTACTGCCGCGACTGGCGCAGAGGCGGTGCAAACCAAGACAACCCACTACACTGTATCAGGCGTAGGCACCGCATCAGGCGGCAACGTAACCTTCGGAGCAGCCCCTGCATCCGGCATTACTGTGGTTATACGCCGTGCGTCACCGCTTACACAGACAACAGACTATACTCCTAACGACCCGTTCCCAGCCGCTTCACACGAAGATGCGCTGGACAATCTGACATTCATTGCGCAACAACAGCAAGAAGAACTAGACCGCGCTATCAAGTTATCACGCACAAACACGATGACCAGCACAGAGTTTACTGTTGGTGCTACTGACCGTGCCAATAAAATCTTGGCCTTTGACAGTAGTGGTGAGATTAGCGTTACTCAGGAGCTTGGCACTTTTAAAGGCAACAGCGCCACAACAACAACGGCGGCGTTTTTGCCGAGAGACATAGTAAAGTCCACAACAACAGCACAACTAAATAACGTATATATTTGTGTAGCCGCCTCCGCAATTGGTGATGTTCTTACAGACACAGACCACTGGGCATTATTAGTTGATGCCGTATCAGCCGCGACATCTGCTACGGCTGCGGCATCAAGCGCGACAGCAGCAGCATCCAGTGCCTCAACAGCCTCTGGACACAAAGACACGGCAACGACAAAAGCCTCAGAAGCGGCAAGTTCAGCCACAGCGTCAGCCAATAGTGCGACAGCAGCCGCAAGTTCTGCAACAGCAGCAGCGTCAAGTGCAACATCTGCGGCAGCAGCCTTGGATTCTTTCGATGATGTTTACCTGGGCGCAAAGTCTAGCGACCCAAGCACTGACAATGACGGCGATGC
>JGI24003J15210_10000335_pt1 | contig 20052 bp, 15 predicted proteins | sample LinPmetageLP28_FD_15210 | JGI IMG/M metagenome (IMG submission 15210)
AGACGTATGGAGAGAATGTAATGTATGGACACGTACATGACATACAACGACATACTATGACAAAGCTTAATAGTAATATTGGTGCTTGGTCTATGGGTTGTTTAAAAGATATGTCTCATGAGAGTAATAAGTGGCTAAAGGGTAGATTACATAACTGGGGTCACGCATTTGCTATTGTTGATTGGTATGACAATGGCGAGTTTAAAGTAGAAACCGTAGAAATAAGAGACGGTAAAACAAGCGTATGGGGGGAGATCATAGATGGAAACAAGTAATAGTATTGGTTCTGATGTAAAAGGAACTTCTATTGACGATAGTAGAAGAAAACATAATTTTACTCCTAAGAAGAAAAAGAAAGTTAAAAAACTTAAAACTATGATGGATGTAACACGTAATGCCTAAAAAAATATTAAATATTAATAACTTTAGTGGCGGCTTAAATGAAAAGACGACACCTAGAGATCTACAACCTAATGAATATCAAGATTCGTTAAATATGAATAATGAAATTCCAGGTAAGTTAGTAACATTTGGAGAAAGTGTTAATGGTCCATATACAAGCAACTTTAATGGTATGCTTACATTAGGACATGGACACGGATTACATTTAGCAAGTTTAGATCGTGACGTAGATGATGAGTCAGTTGGTATTAATGATTGTTTATTTGTAAATGACAAAGTTGATAAAACTGTTAGAATAGTAGAGATAAATAGCACGAATACTTCTGGAGCATTAAAAACTAATACTATAGTATATGGCGACAGTCAAGATGATTTACTTCATATGTATACAATAGATGGTTCTACAAAAGTTATACCTTCTAATGTAACTACTAGCAATACCAATAAACCTAAAGTATTCGAGTATTTTAATTTTACTAGAAAATTAGGTAGTGCAACTAACGAGTTAATAAAAAATGTACAAGAAAGATATATTACACAAGATTTATATATTGGTAATATTAAAGGTGGAACTGCATCTAATGATTTATATGACTTAGAAGCTTTGCATGGACCAGGATGGTTTAGATCTACTCGTGAATCAGAATTATATATAATGAATCCTAGTGCTACTGGTGCACAAAATATTAGTGGGCAAAACTACATAACTAGAGCTATTGATACTGGTAAATCAGTGTTAACAGTTCCTACTAATGTTCAATTAAATGCTGAATTAGCAAATTATAATGGATATAATAATAACGTAAAAGGTTCAATGGTGTTTATTCCTTGGTTTGATGCTAATGTGACTGCAAACTATGATGGCGCTATTTTAGTGAGTAAAAGTTACGTGTATGGTTTTTTTGTAAGTAAAATTTATAAAGCACAAGACGGATTAAAAGAACAAGAGTCTGTTCCTGTATATGTTGGACAAGCATTACAAGGAGAAGCAGATGGACCTTTTAATGGTTTTGATAATGATGAAGACGAAGTTTTAAAACACATGAGTTTTATAATGGTTGGAAGAATGGGCGAACAAGAAGATCGATATGCTGGATTAAAAGTGTATTGGGCTAGAATTAAAAATTACGAAGAAGGTACTTCTAGTGAACCAGGTTCAGGAGTTGTAGGTCCTAAATATTTATTTTGTGAAGTAGATTTTGAAAAAGGATTAAGGTTTGCTGGTAAAAAAGATTATAATGCTTTTTCTGTAGAAGAATTAGTATCTGGTAAATTTAATTTTGAATATCCTACTGGTAGTTGGAATGGTTCTAAATGGGTAGGTAAAAAAGTAACTGAATTATCTACGTTAGAACCGTTTGTCGGAACAACCTCTAGAAGTGGTATTGGATTACAAGGAACTACTTTTAAAACTAGCACTGTTATAAATAGAAGAGTATATGCTGGTAATGTAAATTATTATGACGAAGATAATCAGTTGGTAGTTAAAGCAGATAGAATATTAAAATCCGTAGTAAATCAATTTGATAATTTTCCAGCTAATAACTTTATAGATGTAGCTATAGAAGATGGTGATGAAATAATAAAACTAGCTTCTGTAAAAAGTAAATTATTACAATTTAAAAAAAATAAATTATTTATTATTAATTGTTCGAGAGATCTAGAATTTATAGAAAACACTATAGAGTATAAAGGATGTGAAAAACCTTATCATGTAGTACAGGGTACTGGATTTGTAGCATGGTTTAACCGATTTGGCGTTTATTTGTATGATGGTCAGCGTTTATACGACATAGACGTATCTAAGCAAGGGCAATCACGTTTTAGCTCCATATACTCTAAATTAGGGTCTAATGTAGTAGATGCTGGATTTAACGAATCTTCTATTGGTTACTTACCAGATACTAGTGAGATTGTTATTGTAAACAAATCTAAACAAATTTTAAAGTATGATATTAAATCTGAAAGTTGGACAGAGGCTACAACTTTTGAAGGTAATGTAGGAAATAATATTATTAGTAGAGATGCTGGTGCTGATTTTACAAACTTTGTAAATTTAACCGATGGTTCTTTAGCTTATTGCATAGAACAAAACGGAGGAGCAGGTGTTAAATTGCGTAAATGGAATAATGATCCTGCTGCGTTTACAGCTAATGGACAAATTTTATTAAAGACAAAAGAGTTTGACATGGGAACTCCTTCAGTAAATAAAAGTATAACGACCGTTTATATAAATTATAAAGCGGGGGAAAATGTTAAAGTAAAAGGATTTGCTGTTAAAGCTGATGGCGTTGCAGTAGAAAATCATTTAGGTTCTAACGCATTAGAGTTGTCACATACAGCTAATACGTTTAAAACAGAAAAAATAAATGTAAGTAGATCTGATTTTAAACACGTAACGTCGTTTGGTTTAATTATATATGCAGATACTTCTGGTACTATAAATAGTAATTTTACTATAAACGACTTACAAATAGTTTTTAGAGAAAAGTCTGCTAGATGAAAAATGTAGCAGCACAAAGTGTAAGAAGTAATGGTAAGAAAAAAACTAGACAAGGCATGAGTAATAATACCAAGTTTGGTAATAAGTTGAGTAAAAATTATTATAAGAAACGAAGTAGAGGACAAGGGTAATGGCTAAAACAGTTAGTTGGAAATGGGGCGGTAAAACTTATAAAGGTACTTTAATTAGAGAAACTAAAACACATAAATTTGCTAGAACGCACAACGGAAAAATTAAAAAGATTGCAAAAAAGGGTAGTAAATAATGACTAAAGACTCAAGATTAAAAAGAGCTGGAGTAAGTGGATACAATAAACCTAAACGTACTCCTGGACATAAAACTAAATCGCATATTGTAGTAGCAAAATCTGGTAGTCAAATTAAAACTATTAGATTTGGACAACAAGGAGTGAGCACTGCAGGTAAACCTAAGAAAGGCGAATCAGCTAAACAAAAAGCTAGACGTAAAAGTTTTAAAGCAAGACATGGTAAGAATATAGCTAAAGGCAAAATGTCTGCAGCTTATTGGGCTAACAAAGTAAAATGGTAAAGGAGTAAATATGCCATCAGGAAAAGGAACATACGGTACTAAAAGAGGAAGACCTAAAAAGAAGAAAAAGGTTAAGAAAAAAGGTAAAAAGAAATGATTAACAAGTTAAGAAATCGTGCCTTAACTGAATTACTTGAAGAAACTAGTACGAAAGTAGATGAAGTAGAGCAACAGTTTGAAACACCTATATCTCAACAATCTACATCACCTAATAATACGGATGGTGTAGATGGAGATCGTATGGTAGTAGATAATGGAGATACTTCTTTTTTAGCTATCAAAGTTAATGGTAGATGGATGAAAACAAATTTGGAGGAATTATAAGATGAGTAAAGAAGCAGCTATAGCAAATAAAACTATGCTAGATATAGCAGAAGGAGAATTAAGAGTTCAACAAGAATACGACAATTCTACTTTAGGAAAAGTAGGTTTTGCATTACCTGCTATATTTATGGGAGCACAAATGGGCGGTCAAGCACAAAAAACTATGGAAGATACTGGTGTAATAGATTTCTTTAAACAAAGAAAACAGGCTAAAAAAGATTTTGCAAATAATCCTGAATTACAAAAGTTACATGGTGGTTCTGATAATAAAGCATTTAGAAATTATTTTAAAAGCACTACTTTAAAAGCACGTGCATTAGCTAGAGGAACAGAACGAGGTGATGATATACTTGTAGGTGATATGAAAGGTGAAGAAGCTGTAAATTCTGTAGTAAAATCTGTAGAACAAATGGAAGGTTTTACTAATGGATCTTCTACTGTAGCTGTTAATAATAATAATCCTGGTAATATACAATACTTTGAAGGTGTTGAAGATAAGTATAAAGGAGCTACTAAGGGAGATAGTTATATAGATGGAGAGGGAGTTAAAAGATTTCATGTTAAATTTGATACAGTTGATAATGGTAGAGCTGCTTTAAAAGATGTTGTATCTAGAAAGTGGTCTGAATCAAATCAAGATATTAATACTTTTGTTAAAAATTATACAGGTTTAGGCTCTGGTGAAGAACTTAGTAACTACGTAGGGCAAGTAAAAAGAGATTTAGAATTTAATCAACCTTCTGCAAATCTTGGTATGCGTAGTGGTAAGAATTTGGTAGATAAAAATAAAATTCGTGCATTTTATCTTAACTCAATTACAGATAATCAATTTAATCCAGAAACAGGAAAAGTAGATCAAGTTAACAAAGGGTTTAATACGAATGCAGTAAGAGCTAATGTAGGAACAGGTTCTAATGTAAATGTAAATAATTTAGGTAATACAGTTACTGCGCTTCCAGGTGTTAATCCTTTGGATTATGGTGTAAATAATGGTGATTATCAACAATCTAGTGTTGCTACTATGATTGCTGAAATTAATAATCAATCTAAAAATGATTATTATACGCAAGTTTCTAATAATCAAGGTGGACAGAGTTATAGTATAACAGGAGAAAACCTTCGAAATATTGGAACAGATCTTTTAGAAGGCGGAAAAGAAAAATTTAATTCTGCTATGGATTATTACAATGCTAATCAAGAAGGAATAAATTCGGGATTTAAATTTGGTATGAAAAATGTGTTTAGGAAATTTTAAAAATGATGATTAATAAAAAACCAAACTTTAAAGAAAAACTTTATGTGCATATGAAATTACGTGAAGGATATAAAAACAAAGTATATTTAGATACTTTAGATAAACCTACTTGTGGTATTGGTCATTTATTGACTGCATCAGAACGTGAAGATTATCCTGTAGGTACTGAAATAGATGATTATAAAATTAAAGAGTGGTATATGGAAGATATTACCAAAGCTTTAAATGCAGCTGAAAAACAAGCTAAGATAGTAGGAATAGATACAGATAATTTTAAAATAGCTTTAACATCTGTTAATTATCAATTAGGAACAAGTTGGACTACAAAGTTTCCTAGTGCTTGGAAAGCATTATGCTTTAAAGATTACGATGAAGCTATAAATCAATTAATGTATGCAGACGTAAAAACTAAAAGACATTCACGATGGTATAAACAAACACCAGTACGTGTAGAAGATTTTGTAAGTGAAATTAAAATAATTAAGGAGAAATATAATGGCTAATGAATTAAGAGAACAACAACCAATGCAGCAAACTCAATCAGATGAATCTGAACAAATAGATCAGTTTGAAGATGCACACAAAGAAGCATCTTTAGAGTATGCACAATTTTTCAATGAAATGAATTGGTTAAAAGCTATTTCTCCTAACTTAACATTTAAACCGTTTGTTAAACAAGGGGAGGAACAGTAATGCCGTGGGGATATATAGTAGGAGGCATTCTTGGTGGTGTAGCTGCTAACGATGCTAAACAAAAAGAGAAAGGAAGAAAGGGTAGGGTTAAAACTGCTAGTATAGAAGGTATACAAGAACTACAACCTTTATATTCTGAGTATAGACAGAAAGCAGCAGTTAAATCTGGCTTAACATTTAATAGTATGAATTTACAATCTATGCAAGGTATAGCAGGTGTTAATCAAGAATTTTCTGCATATGGTAGAACAGGATTAGCTGGATTTAATAATCCTTATATGGCTGATCCCACTAACTCTTTAGCTGCATTAGGACTACAAGGTGAATCTACTTTATTAGGAGAGTCAGAAGCTTTAGCAAGTAGATTAAGAGGTGTAGACGCTGCTGAAAGTTCAATAAGAGGTAATGCTTTATCACAAGGAGTAATACTACCATCAACAGATGATATTAAAGATATGAAAGGACAAAACTAATGGCAAATTATCAAACTGGATTTTTACAGGCTTTATCTCTAACAAGCTCATCTATGAGTGGATTGTTAAGAGATATAAGAGAGCCTGATTTTGAAGACAAATTAAGATTGCAAACTAAGATCTCTGAAGAGTCTCAAATGAGATTAATGGATAAGACTCAATCGCAACAAATGGAAATGGCAGAACAGTCACAGGGTTTTGCATTAGAAAGAATGGATCAACAACATACACAAGCTATAGATTATATGAAAAAAAATTATGGAGCAGGTCTTCAAAATTTTAAAGATCAAAAAGAGTTTAGTCAAGGCTTAGACAAGAAGTGGCAAAAATGGCAACTTGAATTTTCTTCTCAAGTAAAAGACAAAAACTTTCAATGGATGCAAGATAATCAAAAAGAAGTAAATCAATATAAAGCAAAAGAAGCTAGATGGGCTAGAGATAACAACAGAGAATTAATAGAAGGTACTTTTATGGGTAATCTTTTAAACGGATGGTTTAATACTAATGAAGGAAAAGCTAGTTTTGAAGGAAGAATGACAAAGAAGATGCAAAAAAATCAACAACCTAATCAACAAAATCAATATGAATTTGAAACTAATTTAGGTTTAAATAGAAATCAAGATACATTTGAACAAAGAATAGGACAAAATGAATTAGTAAAAGCAATGACTGTAAACACTTCTCAGGAGTATACAGATCAACGTCAAGAACAAAATAGTGGAGTAGCAGGATATTTAAGTAATTTAGATATGTCTGAACAATCTAATAGAGCAGCAGCACAATCATTAATGCATATAAGTTTAGAAGCTAGTAATGCACAGTTAAAAACTAGTATGATGAAAATGAATGCTATGAACAATACATTAGTTGCTGGAAATACTCCAGATTTTGATCCCAATAAAGTTATAGCTGGTTATGATAAACCTAAAAAAGACGGTTTAATATTTAGGTCTTATAGTGCAGAAAATGCTAACACTTTAATTAAAGGGCAACAAAATGCCTTTGGTGGCGCTTTATCACTAGCAACACTACAAGGTGGTGCAGCAGTACAAGATAAATACCAAGGTATTAATACAAGTAGACAAAAAGAAGCTATTCAAGATTTATTAGCAGTAAAAGATCAAGCTGAAAGATTGTCTACGCAAAAGTTAAAAAATGTTGATCCTGCGCAACTTCAACAAAGTCAGCAGTATTATAAGTATGCAATTAAAGAAGTTGATAACTTATTAATGACATTAAAATCATAAATGTTTGAATTAGATAACAGAATTAAAATCCTCCAAAATGGATTGGAGCAAGGTCAGATTGATGAATTTCAATATGCTGTAGGTTTAAAAAAGTTTTACGACCGAACTCCTAAAACATTTGACACACGTAGTCTGCGTTATATGGAGACTAAAATAGGTGAAGCAGGGTTACCATTGACTGATGGCAGACAAGGTGAATCTGATGGAATGTTAAGTCAAATAGTTTCAGGGTTTATTGAAGGGTTTACTACTTTTGGATTTGCAGATGATCCCGATACAGCATCTGAACGTATTGCAAACAATGTATCGCATTTACTAGGATTAGCACCTGGTGTAGCAGCACAAGCTATAGGTGGAGCTGGAGCAGCAACAGCTGTAATTAGTAGAGGTTTAAAAGAACAAGCTAAAAAGAAAGGTAGTGCTAGATTAGCTAAAGCAGCAAATACATTAGAAAAATCTTCTAAGTCAATGGGTTCTTTAGATTTTAAAATTAAACAAAGATTAGATACGTTTGCTAGGGTATCAAGATTAAAAGGTTCTCCAGTAGGTTTTGATCCACAAACAGGTAAGAAATTATATGGATTACAATCTTTCCCTGGTATGGCTGCTTCTTTTGTACAAAAACAAGCAACACAAGGATTACGTAATAATAATATACGTGTAGCTGAATTTATGCATAAATCAATTTTAGGTAATAGGTTTATGGATGCAGCTACTAGAGACAATATAGTAAATCAGTCTTTACACATGGGATTATTATTAGCAGCATCTGCTCAACCGTTAGGTACTAGAGGAGAAGGATTTAAAGGAATGGCATTGGCTGGAGTGCATGGTGTTGTAGCTGGTGGTATATTTGGTGGTATTGGAGAATATGCTAACATAGGTAGATTGTTAGGTAGTTCTAATGCTACTNTTAGAAAATCAGGAGAAACTGTAGTTCGTTCTTTTGCTAAAGCATTAGGTACTCAACCTAATAGAATAGANCAGTATAATACAATTAATTTTTTAATGCGTGGTGGTGCTGGTGCAACATATGGTACTGTTACGTCNAAGTTAAATGATTTGCCTCTAGAAGATCAAATATATGAAACGTTATTAAGTGTATTCTTTTCTGTAAATAGTAGAGCAGCTTTTGAAAATAGAGCTAGTCGTGACATACATAAAACAAGTAATGTTATACCAAGAGATTACAATATGAAAGAAGCACGTAAGTGGTTAACTGAACAACCGTGGTATCAAAATGAAACACCAGAATACCAAGCTTACTGGAGTCGTTATTTAAAAAATATACAAACACAACAAATAGATTATACTTTAAATCAATATAATGATATTATAGTGGCTTTTGGTGAAACGTATAAAGACTTAAAAGAAAAAGGTATTATTACTCCTGAAATGGAGCAACAAGCTAAAACAGATCGTAAAGTACAACAACAAAATTTAAATGAAATGTACGACGCTTTAGATGCACAGCGTAAAGATAATAAAGTACATATTACTAATAAAATAGTAGATCAAAAAATAGATACAGAACGTGTAATAGATTCTATAGAAAATAAAAAATTTAGATTTGACTCTATAGATTTAGGTGAAGCTAGAAAAATAGAGTATGCAGTAGAAGAAGTAGATCCTTTATCTGAACATATACCTAAACAAAAATCTTTAAAAAGTATATATATGCGTATTAAAAAAGAAAATACTTATGAAGATATTGGAGTACAAGACATACATAACATGTTTAAAAAAGTTATAGATGATACTAATTATGATATTAATAAGTTTGTTGAAGAAATTAATAGAAAATTAGTTAAAACCTCTGTAACTCCAAAAGAGAAGAGAGCTTTAATACAAGCTGCGCATTCTTTAAAACATATAGATAGATTTCCTATAGCTAGAATTTATATAGTAGGAGAAAAACAATCTGTTAAAAAAGACAGAGATATGGAACCTATCTTAGAAAAAGAAGCTCCTGAATTAGATATATACGACAAACCTATAGGTGGGTTAAAAGCTGGTAATGATAAACATGGTTCTAGTCGTGTTAATAAAATGAACAATCAAGATGTAGATAAAGATGGAACTATACATTATGATATTGATTATGTTACTAAGCGTGTAGTAGAGCGTTATTGGGATTCAGTTTCTGAGTCATATAAAAATGATAGAGTAAGACTTAGAAATGTTTCACCGTTAAGTATTGATGTATTTCAATATATACCTGAAGCTGAATTTAAAAAAGTAAAAGGAAAGAAAAATAGAGTACGTATCAAACCTATTGAAATAGCAGAAAATGTAACAAAAAAACAATTAGATAGTTTGTCTAAACAACTAGATAAAGATCATAGTTTTATTTACGCAGCTAATGGAGAAACTGGTCGTATACAAATAAGAACATATCCTTGGAGTCAAAACAAAAAAGATAATAATCATATACCTATTAAAGAATTAAAACAAATTAATCAAGCGTTGATAGATGCTGGTATACCTGTTAAGAAAGGTAAGTATAAAAGCAATGTAGCTACTTATTTAATTAGATTACAAGAGACTGGTATTAGTCCTATTAAACTTGTTAGAACTACAGATTATTATATAAAGACAATTAAAGAATGGATAAAAACAGAACCATATGAAAGTGTTACAAAGTTTCAAAAACGTACAAAACATATGTCTGGAGTTGAAGTACCATTTGATCCTGCTCTATTTGAAAAAACTTTAAATCTTAAAAAATTAAATCGTATATCAAGTGAAAAATGGAATCCAGAATTTAACACTGAAATACAAATGCCTTTAGATGTTAAAACAATAGAATCTTTTATTAACGATAGAACATATTCAGATATAGATTACAGTATACCTTTTGAAAATACTTATATAGTTATACGTGGTAATAGAGCATCTAAATCTAATCAAGATAAATATGATCAATTTGCTAAAGACAATCCAGATATAACTGACGCTATTATAGATCACAATGCTTACGTATTAAAAAACATGGGTTCATCATATAAGAATCAATTAGCTTTTGAAAAGCTATCTTTTACACAACGTGCTAAAATAAAAAATCGTGTAGGATTTAACGAAATGCAAATGTATTTCGATACTAGTTTAGGTAGTGCTTATTCACAAGCTAGATTTAGGCATTTAGTTATAAACGATTTACCAAGTAGTGTAATTAATATGGGAAAAACTATAGCTGAAAGTAATTCAGGTACAGATGGTGCTTCTATAAGCAGAAGAGATGTGTTTGCTGTTAAGAGAGATGGATATGGATACGACAAAGAAACTGGTGTATTAAAAACATTAGGAGTATATAGACCTGATTCTGTTAAAAAGAGAGGAAGAATTATACAAAAAACTGCCGAGTTTGAAGCTGATAATATATTTGATACGTTTATGCGTGAAAATAATTATCATCAAATAGACTATGCAAGTTCTATAAAAGAAAGCACGGGAATAAAACCTGCTGATTTAGTGTTTAATGAAAAGACGGGTAAGCTAGAAGTTAAAAATGATAAAGAAGCTACATATGAATCAGAAATAGTAGATCATTATCTTAATATGAATATCTATGAAAACTTTAATAAGATTGGTGGACAAAAACTTTTACAACAAGTAATGTCTAATTTAAATACTTTTGAAATAGATCCGAATACTGAAGTAGGTAAAAAGTTTTGGGATAGATGGGAGAAGTATGTAAATGAAAACGCAGCTGGAGATATTAAAGCTACTAGCATAGCACAAAAAGAATTTAATCAAGGTAAGCCTATCAGCGGTAAAATAGATGATATATCTATACGTTTGATAGATAATATATTTTACAACAAACCAGATAGTGAAGCTGCTAGAAGTTTGTTAAGACAAATATTTGAAATAGAACGTAATTCAGATTTTGATAAAGAACTAAATCAAGAATGGACTGACTACCGTCAAAATATATACAACAGACAGTTAGTAGAAGACATGTTAATTGATACTAATTTTGATCCTGGTACTTATTTAAGACCTGGAGTTTTAGAGTATGTTGAAGGAAGAATGCAAAGTTACGTACATAAACGTCTTACTAGACCTCGTATTAAGCACTCATATAGCTCTAAATTGGGTCTCTACGACCTTTTAATCAGTGGACGTAAGCAAAAGTATTCTAAAGCATCTAAAGGTCTCGCAAACGACGAATTTATGATGAACGAAGGTGCAAGAGATTTAATACCTATAACAGTATATTCTGGAACAAACAGATCTAAAACTATGAAAATAGGAGAGTTGTTTGATAGTTGGGTACGTATGAAAGAAAATCCTACATCTAGAGAAGCTGTAAAAGATTTTGCAGAATACGACCGTGTTATTAGTTCAGTAGCTTATGTACGTTCACCTATGATTTCTAATGGTGGTTTTCGTATTGGTAGATTAGTAGGCTTTGCTAAAGGTAGAAAAGGTATATCTTTAATAACAAACGAATATAATGACTTTATGATGAGTGGTGCCGATAAAGATATTGACTCTGCTCACATGTTTTGGGATTTACCTAAGGAATTAATTGACGGATACAAACAAAAACAAATACAAGATCAGTTAGTTCGTAAAGATAAAAAAGGTAAAATCTATGTTGTAGATTTAAAAGATAAAGTTATTGGTAAGCTATTAGCTAATGCAGAACCAGCTGAAACAAAGTCTAGGAATAAACATTTAGCTGACATTTTAGATACTGATGCTAAAATTAAAAACGGTAAAATTGCAACTATGTCACAAGATTCTATTGGACTTATTACAAACGGAGTTAATCAAATAGCTTTAGAATTAGATATAAACTCACAGTTAGAAGCTAATACTAAACGTATGGGAATAACTAAAAAGTTTGAATACCAAAATGCATTTAATAAAATTGTAATAGATAGAAGTGTATTATTAAACAGTTATATTGATGCAGCAGATCTTGCTAATATAGATTTACCTATAGTTGCATTACGTAAATTAAGAAGTAAGTACGAAGGTATGTATGAAGGTGCAGAAACTGGAGAGTTGGAAGCTAGAAGAACGGCTATAAGAAATATGCATAAATTAATATTTAGCACTACAAAAAAAACAGACATGCCATTAGATTTACAAGAAACAGTTATAAACTATTTAGATAAAACTGATGGAGCTAAAAGTTATTTAGGTTTATTGGCTAAACAATATGTTGGTTTAAATTTAAAAATTAATCCTTGGAGTGTAATTGATAAAGAAGCTAGTCTTAGCTTTATAAAAGACTTATCTATAGAAATACAAAAGCATCCTATATATAAAAAAGTGGGTATAAAAGATTTTAAAAAACATTTTATGGAAGGTTTAGATTCGAAAGAGTTTGACAATATTATAGATTACGATACATTTCTCTGGAATAAATTTAATGCAGTAGTAGATTTATCTACAGCTTTAACACGTTCACAAAGTTTTAAAGATTATGCAACTAAAGAATTGAAAATGTCCAATGAATCTGTTAATGATTTTATTTCTAGTATAGTAGAAATTACATTTGAGCAGCGTAATCGTATTTATCAATCATTTGATAATAACAGAGATTTCTTTAAAAAACAAAATACTAGAAGTTATGGGGATCAAATTGCTGTAACTAAACAAGTATTAAAAAATGAATTAGAAGCTTTATCTAATAGAAGAAAAACAGAATTAGAACCATTACCAGAAGAAGCTTATAGACAAGTAGAAGATATGTTTGATAGTTTTTATATTGCTACACCTGTAGTTAAAAAAGATTTTGTAGGTTTTAGAGGAGACACTAGATTTAAAATGTTAAACTCTTTAAACAATAAAATTAAACGTTTACAAAAAGATAAAGCACGTGCATTAAAATTAGGACAAGCTTTTCCTACTAAAGCGTATTCAGATTTACAACAAGCTTATAAAATTCGTGGTAAAATGCAAGATGAGTTCTTAGGAAATTTACCAGATCGTGAACAAACATGGGCTATACGTGCAAGAAATAAAAAATGGATGTCAAACGCTAGAATAGAAACTATGAAACTAGCTAATAAGAATAGATTGGAACGTATTAAAGAAATAAAAGATATGTTAGACCTTGATAGATTTGTAGAAGATTCTATGTATGATATTGCACCACCTCCAGAAGGTCAACAATCTAAAATTGATTCTGTTGTAGTTAGAACAAAAGAAATGGCACAAGATAAATTTCCTTTAATTGACTTAGATGTACTTACAGATCCTGTAAAGTTAGATAATTTATTAGCTAGAGTTAAGCCGTTGACTACAAATCAAACTGATACTATGCGTAAAAATTTAACTGATTTTTCAGATATAATTAAACAAGCTACAGTTGCTGGTAATCAAAAAATGTTATATAACTTAGCAAGTGAATATGCTTTCTTCATGAAAAAGGTTAATCGTACTACTGATTTTATACAAGAAATAGATGGAGTTAGACTTGGGTTTTTTGTAAAAGCTTTAAAAAATACTTATAGCAAACAAAACGTATTAGATAAAATTAAAAGAAATAAAGAACTTATAAAAGAAGCAGAAGATACTTTGTATTCAGATATAACTAAAGATATTCCTTTAATGACTTACGATGAATTTTATTTAAAAAATAAAGGTAATCCCAATACAACTCCAAAGTTATACAGGGATTATGTAAGAAGTTGGGCTAATAAAAATGGTAAAATTATTGATAAGTTAGCAGATGATACAGCAGGTATGTTTTTAAAAGATAGCGATACTCGTGTATATACTATAGATATGTCTAATAAAGAAATTTTAAGTTTTAAAAATAGAAAAACATTTGATACAGCTAATAAAGGTTTAAATAAAAACAATTTTAAAGAATTGCAAAGAGAAAGTCTTGCAGATATAATTACAGATGAAATTAATTTTAGAAATCCTTTACAAGCACACATGAGAGATCCTTCTAAACTTGACCAAATATTAGGTATATATCAAAGGTTGGATAAAGAGCTTGCTCCTTTTGAACAAAAATTACAGTTTGACAGAGTAATTAAGTTCAATAAAAAAACTGGTAAGATGGAAGAATATGGAATTACAGTACCAACGTCTACTTTAAAAACAATAGCAGAACAGGTATATCGTTTACATACTAACGCAAATCAATTAAGTGATTTAAATCAAAAATTGATTGGTTATGCTAAAGAGTTTTTAGCACAAGATCAAAAAGGTTATAAGAAACATAGTGATGCATTATGGGAGTTAGCAGCAGTTAAACATAGTTTAGGTCCAGATATGTTGGGTCCTAAAAAAGAACAAACTACAGTAGAGGAACGTGCAGACTTATTAGCAAGATTAGAAAAAGCTGAAGAAAAAGTACAAGCTATTAAACAAGAATTTTATATTGTTAAGAAGAATGGTGAAAAAGAATTTAAAACTCCTGAAGAATATTCACAGGAAATAATAGATAGGTTTTTACAGCCTATATTTGAAAGTGCAAACAACTCTTACATTAAAAGTAATTGGAATAGTATATCAAATTGGTTTGATAATCAAACATTGTTTAGAAAAGAGTATGCACCAAAAACGTCTTATCTTGATACGCACACTAAGTATTGGCAACAAAGATTAGGGGAAATGTTTTTAAATAAACATGGTATTATAGAAGTTAGAAGATTGTTGTGGTTTGATAAAACAGTTTCATTGAGTCAAGATAAACAATCGGGACCAGACATACAAAGAAATCACTTTCATTTAGATGACGTTGCCTGGGTAAAGTTCCAACTTAATTTAAGAGATCATATTATAGATAAATATTCTGACTTTGTAACTCCTGGAGGTTCTTTAAATTGGCCGTTGATGGAAAAATCTTATTTAATGGTTAATAAGAAAAAAAGTAAATTTAGTGTTGCTCAAAATGCTAGAAGAGATATAGCAAAACAACAAGGTAAATACGGAGAGTGGAAAGCTGAAGTAGGTAAGTTTGTTACGGAAGAAGGAGTTTCTGATAGATTTTATCCTGGTATGGGACAAATGGATGATGCTAAAAATAGAGAATACATAGAAAAAACTTGGTTGCCACAAGAAAAAGAACGTATTATGTCTAAAAGCCATAGAGATCAATTAGTAGATTCACAATTGAAACAAGACGTAAAAGATAGATTGATTTCACTTAATGAAGCTAAAGAACAAGAGTATCAACGATTAGAAAACAAAGTTTTAGGTACAAACAAATTTGAAAATCCTTACGTAGATGCAGAAGCAATGGACATGCTTCATCAAGGTACTACTAGAAAAGGTAAGTTACCTTATCCAGGTTCAGGTATGTCTACTCATGCTAGATCACGTATGGAAAGAATGATGCCAGGCTGGAGATCTGATAGTAATGTTCCATTGGATTATTTAAATAGTATGTCTAGAGGACTTATGCAAAACATATCTGCTTTATATTCTAGAATATATTTAGACAAATTCTTGCAGCAATCTTTAAGAAATCCACAAATGAAAGATAGTGCTAGACAATGGCATTTAACAATGATTGATTATACAAGAGGCTATATGGGCTTTCCTTCTACACGTGTTGTAGAAATTCATGGTATTACTCCTAAAGAGTACAAATTATTATCTTCTTGGAAAGAANCTAACTACAACCAAGATTGGAAAGTAGGTAAATTAGGACCTGTAGAGAAAAAATTATTATATGATATGGAACAAGCATCAATACCGTCTTATAGTGAACAACGTCAATATAAAAAGACTCTTATAAGAAAAGGTTATGCTGATAAAGATAATGGAAAAAAACTTAATGCTCTTATAAAAGAACAAAAGAAAGGCGTATCTAAAGAAAGATCTTTTGAAATAGATATAGCTAAACAAGAAATCTTTGATAGTATGGTAGTTGAAAACAAAAAGAAATATCAAAAATGGTTAGAAAAAACTACTATATCTAATTTAAATCTTCTTATTCAAGAAAAGAATATAGATAAAGTTAATATAAACAAAACGCCTAGACAGTGGTTTAGTGATGAGAGCGTAGGTAATGTTATGCTTAAAATTGAATCACGTGTTAATAAAGTGTTTGGTCCTTTATATACTAAAGCTACAGGTAAGAAAATGTTTAAATCTCTTCCTGATAACTTACAGTTGAGACATAAAGCTTTAGTAGATAGAGCGCAATATATATCAGATCTTGAAGGTAGATTTGAATTGTTGTCTTTATTGTTTAGTCCTAAAGCTTCTATTACCAATGTTTATGGTGGTTATCAAAATATTATAACAGATACAGGATTTGATCCGTTTTTTAAAGCATTTGATGAAAAGTACTTAGTAAAAGAAGTATTTATAGGTAAGAAATATAATTTATTTGATGAAACTACTGGTACTTTCAAACCTCAATTTCTTAAAAATATGAAAGATGTTCATATGATGATTGATAGTTTGGGTTTATTAGAAGGTAATTTATTGCAAGAATTAACATATTTACAAGCAGCAGAGCCTACTAATGCTAGAAAATTCTTATCAGAGCTTACTAAAAAAGTTATAGCACACACAAGAGCTGAAAAACTTTATGGTAATTCTAAAGAAGTAAACGAAAAAATAGATACTTATACCAAGAAAACTGTTACACAGTTAGCATCTAAATATAATGTTGATAAAAAAGTTATGGATGTTGGTAGTGTTTTTATGTCAACTTCAGAAAAACATTTAAGACGTAAAGCTTTTATTGCACATTATTTAAAAGCAAGAGAGCTATATAAAGATCTAGAAGGTAATATAGAAGTAACAGACGACTTTTTAGTTGATTCAGCTAGAAAAGGCGTAGAAGGTTCACAGTTTATTTATCATGCTACCTATCGACCTAACTTTAGTAACACTGCTTTTGGACGTGTTATGACACGTTTTCAGCCATACGCTTGGAATAGTATACGTAGAAGAAAGACAGCTTTTGAAGATATGATGGCAGTAGAAGGGCATCCACAATTTGAAGCTACTAGAAGATTTGAAAGACAAATTGCAAATGATATGATGACTATGAGTTTAGCTACATTATTTCATTTTTCTATATTTGAATACGCTTTATCTCCTCCTATGTCTTGGATGAAAGAAACTTCAGAGTTATTATTTGGAGATGAAGAAACAAGAAAGAGAGCTTTTTACAATCAATACCCTATAGAAGCTATGGCTCCTTTAATGATTATAACTCCACCAGCATCTAGATTTATATTACCACATGTTAATGGTTTAATTAACGGTGATTATGATGCTTTCTGGAAATATACTGCATGGACATATATGCCTTTTGGTAGAGCTATGCGTGATGCATATAAAACAATAAACAATCCTGAATGGTTTTGGGAATATCAAACTGGTTTACCAAAGCATCAATTAGATTGGCATTTACGTAAAGTAAAACGCCAAGCAGAGGATCGTTTTCCAAATGAAGATCCTACTACCTGACGTTTTTTTACGAGGCAAATTCGGGCTTTTTTATAGCTTTCCCCTTTTTTTAAAAAAAATAATCACCGCTTACTAAACTACAATTATTGTATAACTGTGGATTGTGTATAGCTAATACCAAATACGAAATATACGGACTAATGTATATTTGTTTTAGTAGCCAACCAAGGTATTTGCATACATAGTAAGCGGCAATATTTTATTTTCTAGGTAATGTCTTAAATTTGACTGTGTCTCCTAATCTTGCTGCTTGTTGTTTTATTTCAAGTATTTCTGCAGCTTTTTCAAGTATTTTAGGATCTGTTATGTCTACGCTAGGGACTTTCCAATCGTCAGTAACGTCTTCTGAATTGCGTACAACTGTATCCAATTCTTTTTTCAAACGTTCTGTTTCTTGGTGCTTTATAATTTTAGCAGCAATAGACATAATAGCTTTAATTTCTTCTTTACTTAAAGTCATTTTTGCTTTCCTTTTCTATCTTAATTAATCTTATCCATTCTTTGTATGGTATTATTGCTAATGCTTCTTTGCGATCCATACGTGTAACAACTAGGTCTACGTCATCTGCATGATATTTAGGATACAACCATTGTGCAATCTTTTTTTTCATTTTAGCTTGGACTGCGTATCCTTCAACTAAACAGTCTACCTGTTCAGATTTACCTAGTGCTTTACCGTTAGAGGCATAGGCTCTCTCTGCGGAGAGCCCTTCCTCTTTTGCGATGTTAACACATTCTCTTTCGAGATTGTTTCCACGTATCTTATTCCTATGCGTCACTAGGACTCAGATTCTTTTCCATTGTAATAATGTTAAAATCTTCCTCGTATCGTTTAACAGCTTCAGGTGATTCGTCCCAATATCTTAAACCAAATGATAGTTCCATTGGACCTACTCTGGTATCAAACCACAAATGATTACCAAAGTTTGAGTCTATCTTTGCAGATAAAACTATAAACTTTAGTAAGCGTAATTGTGCTTTTTGTATATTGTTTCTTTCTGTTACTGTTGCTTTAAATAGTTTACTAAACATTCTTAATGCCTCCTAGCAAATTGAATTGCATGTTATTAGTGTTAAATTGTGCTGTCATAGCAAATTGACCTTCGTCACGTGATTTTACTGATGTAATTTCTCGTGCTGAATCGTTACGATTACCTTTAATCAATAATACTTTATCAGCTTTCTGCACAACATTACTAGAACCTTTTAATGAATGTAGGTTAATAATGTTGTTTGTAGCAGATGATTTGTTTAAGTGATGAATTGCAATTATTATTATATTAGTTTTCTGTGCAAGTGCTTTTAATGCACCTATTACAGCATTTTGCTTTTCTATTTCACCTTTAACAAAGTCTACTTGTACTTCGTCGGTAGTATCTACAACAAGAATTTTAGGTTCATGTTCTGCTACTACCTTCCTAATAGAGTCTACTCTTGGTGCTATTGTCATTATTTGAATGTGATCTAATAGTTTCTGTAAACTAAAATCTGGATTAGTTTTATACTGTGTATTAATCCATTCTTTAGTTTCACCAGTAGCTATTTGACCAAATCTTCTGAAAATAAGCTGCTCATTCATTTCTAACGATAAAAATAGTGTATGCAATTTAGCTTTTACTATTAAATCTTGAATGAATGCAGTCTTACCTAGACCAGTGTCACCAGAAAATACTACAAGTTCGCCAGGAGCAAAATTATATTCTTGACATCCATATATTTTACTTAGCTTAACTGAGTTTTCTGTTAGTTTTGACGATACGTAGTTTCTAAATGTATCTTCTAACGCAGTTACATCTTTAATATCTAAAGTGTAATCTTTACGTTTATAGTGAATACATTTTGTGTCACAATATTCTGCCATAATATGATCATCGCATCCATATTGATAACTTCCTTCGTATACATTTGTAACTGTTCTAGTTATTTCTTCTTCAGACATGGTATTATTAGCCCATGTTAGTATACCGTTTAATGTAACTAACATTGGAACACCAGCACGTTTATATGTGCTTGTCATTCTCATAACTTTCATATTTCTAGATCCTTCGGTAGGTCCTTCATTAAATACGTGTTGCATACAAGATACAACTGCTGTTACTTCAGAGTTTGTTTTCTTAGTATTCTTATCGTATTGTATTGTAGGTGATGCTACAATCATTGCTTGTAAGTAAGGTTCTACTTTGTTATCTATGAATAGTG
>JGI24003J15210_10000337_pt1 | contig 19988 bp, 29 predicted proteins | sample LinPmetageLP28_FD_15210 | JGI IMG/M metagenome (IMG submission 15210)
TAACTGTTATTCAATGCCTTTAATTCTGCTTCTAATGAACTGATTCTTGTGACAAGACTAACTGTTTCTCTCATCATTTCTTCTCTGGCTTCTTGATACATGATAGTTAATGTTGCATCTTTTGATGAGAATTTATCATCAAGGTTATTAATATCTTTGAACACAGCCAATTCAATTGTGTTTTCCATTTCACTGATTGCAATGCTATGATTTTCGATGGTTTGATTTAACTTAGATACTACTGTTACACCAGTGTATAAAGAACCTATTACTGCCAGTCCGATCGGAACCCATGTGATCACTTGAGTAATTTTCATATACAGATATTTAAAGTCGGTGCTTAATTAAAATAGTGGTGTTTAATAGGAAGTCTTTTTGCCACCCACTGTGAGAGCGCGGTTGGTAATTTTTGACACATTGCCTTTGTCAGTCTCAACACGAAACTCGCTAGGCAGTAGTGTGCCTGCTTCTTTCGGCACAAGAGTCAGCACTTCAACTGTGTTGCCTATGGATATTTTGTATCGCTTGGTGGCTCTTTGAGATATTATTCGAGCAGACGGATCAGTTTTTTCTTCACCTGTGCTCAGTCTGAACGATGCAATAGTGATATCAGTAAAATATTTTTTGTTGAGTCGACCCATGTGATGAGTTCAACATGTGTTATATTGATGCGCCACGCATACCATACCAAATGACTCTCACACCTTCACCTTTGGGTACCCACTTGCGATACATGTCCACCACAATTGATCCTGGAGCAGGGTCAAGTTCGTCATAGGTTGGTCGAGAGTAGGTCTGATCATGAGCCAATAGATACACTGCTGGTTCTTCACTAGGAAGGTCATAGATTACAGTTTTCCCTGCTTGTTCCACATAGTGGCCAACCAACATACTGGCTGATCCATCTGTAAGATTCACAGCAGGTTTAAATGCTTTACCCATAATATGTACAGGTAAATTGTGTTTTAGTAATTCATCTGCAATGTTTTTGGCCTGTACTTCACGTGACCTAATAATGTCTGAAAAAAGATCATATCCAAGATCCAGTTTTTCTGCCAACCAGGACAGTGCTATGTTGTCTCTTGGATGACATGGTCCACCGTCTCCCATACCAGGAGTCATGTATCTTTTGCCGACAATCCTGTCTGCGTTCNNCAATGACTNTGCCACCACACCCGGATCTGCCATGCCCATTTTGTGTGTGACATCTTGAATCATGTTGGCAATGCCAATTTTTGCTGAAATGTATGTGTTGTGAAATATTTTTATGCACTCTGCTTCTTCAAATGTGCCACAGGTAATGTGTGGACCTCGACCGACATTTCTGTCTGGATGCTTTTCATCATAGTTGTTCCACAGTGGTTGCATAAACTTTATCAATTGTCTTGCAAATGGATGTTTATTTTCGTTTTCAGGATCAATCCAGCCTGCGTTGTGTGTCCAATTTTCAAATCCTGCCACAAATATATCTGGCAACATGAAATCACTGGCCACAGTGCCCATTGCAATCAATGATGGATTGTAAACAAATCTGTGTGCAATGCCTAGGTCAGTAACAATTTTTCTAATTGTGCCAGGCAACACAGTTGAAATATTAACAATTAATTGATTCTCATTGGTGTGCTTGGCCACATCAGCCAACGCTTCTTTGAGTATGGTGTAGTCAAAATCTTTTGCTGGCAAATGAGATGAAGGAGTTTCTCCTCCGTACTCTGGATCATGTGGTGTTGGCACTGCTATAAACACAATGTCACAATCTTCCACACACTGATCAAGTCTGTGATGAGTAATGACTCCTTTTGTTGATTCAATTAGTGGATTAGGATCGAAGCCATGAGTTTCGTATGATTTTGACATGACTTCTGCAACAGGTAATCCTAGTTTGCCCAACCCTATCATGCAAACTATACTGTCTGGTGTAATTCTTATCATACCCATACTTATAAAATGAAAAAACGGTGCCTGCAAAAACAGACACCGTTGAATGTGATATAAAAAATATATCTTATGTAGTTGCGAACACTGATAAGTTTGCCGCAACACCAGTTCCTGAGGATTCCATGTATGCGTCGACCATGAAGTTTGTACCGTTGAAACCAATTTTCACAGTACCACCAACACCAGGACCACCGTTTGTTAAACCAACTAGGTTTAAGAAGTCATCGCCTGTGCCGTCTGCTAGATCAATAGATGTGATCCCAGTAACTGCTGAACCAGTTGCACCAGTTTGTCTTACCACTCTTGATTTTGCCATGAAGAACTGACTAGCAGTTCCTATTTTCACAGTTTCACCGTTTGCGATTGCTGTGTCGATCTCAAGTAGAATAAAGTCACCTACTGCTGAAGCCGCATGTGTTGGAAGTGTGTACACACAGGCATTACCATCAACTGGGTTCATTGTGATTACGTTTTTCACAAGTGCAATTGTGGCGTCGTTAGCAGTCTGTGTTTTTGCAACCACAGTTGCTGCCGCATAACCTGAACCAGTTGCTAAACCACCAACAATTTTTACGTTGTCGTTGATTGTAACAAAGGCCGCATTGGCTGAACTGATAGCATCTGATTCGAGTGCTCCACCGAAGCCAACTGCCGCTCCACCGGCTGTTGAACCGTCTGATATTCTCAGAGCGTTTGTTGTTGTATCGTAGAATAAGTCACCGTCTGAACCGACATGTGAACCAATTGCTTCTACAATCGTTTTGGCTGGAATTTTTTTAGTAGCCATTTTGTTTTCTCCTTATATAAGGTCAAATGCAGGTTCTACCTACTACGCGGTTAGTTCCGCATAAGTCTCAAACACCATTGTCTGAGCACTATTAGACATTGTATTTACTGTTACCAAGATGACTTTTAACTAGCCATAAAAAAAGGGGGAATAAAAATCCCCCCTTTTGAATAAAAATAAGTGCAGTTTAACTAACTGCCGCTGTAAATGGTGTTGCTGGGTTGGCACCTGCCGCTACCCTCATAACGCCTCTTACGTGGTATTGGTTAGTCGCTATATCAATCAACTCAAGATAGTCACCAACTATGCCGCCCGTAGTACCACCGTTTAGTGTGATAGTATCAGAAGCCGCCACTGTTGGGAAAGCCGTAACGGCTGTTCCATCTTCGTCCAAGTACAACATGATACCGTCGATAGTGTCAGTTGCATCAGCCACCTGTATCTTGTAGTTTGATGTATTTGTAACACTAACGATGAATTTGTAAACAGCACCNGTACCAGTCGCCGCCGGTAGTGTCAGTGTCAATGCCGCGTTACCGCCAACTTCACCAAGTAATAGTGTTCTGCCTGCGTGTTCCACGATTGTGACTGCATCAGTGGCCACAAATGTGTGTATCGCTGGTAGGAATGATCCAGTCATTGTTGTTTGACCTGATATGGTTACATCTCCTGCCGCTTCTAAAGTTCCATTCACTCCTAATCCATCTTGCACAGTAAGTTGTACAGAATCAACTGCGGATATATTTCCATTTATTCTTACTGCGGCATCGATTACAACACCGGATGAATCACCTGATGTAATTGTGTTTGTGTCAATAGAATCAACACCCAGTGTGCCTGATATGTTCACAGCATCATTGATTTGGATTGCTGTTGAATCGCCTGATGAAAGGTTATTAGTTTCCAGTGTTGCAATGTTTGCTGTGCCAGTCACTCTAAAACCATCATCTACAACAACTTCTGCAGAATCATCTGATGAAATGTTGTTAACAATTAAACCATCTACAATATTAACAATGTCATTGAAAACAATCTCAGATGAATCACCATTGGATATTGGGCCATTCAATTCAATTCCACCAGTACCTTGTGGTTGAATGATTATGTTTCCGTTTGTTGTTCTGTTGTTGATCTGCACATCATTAGTGTTTGCGTCTTTGATTTCACCATTGGTTGAAAGTTTTACATTGCCAGAACCGATTCTTGAAATGTTTGCTTGTTCGCCAAAATCTGAACTAATTGTGCCTTGTAAAGCACCTGTAAATGTATTAGCAGTGACACCATCAGTGACACTAACTGCTCCTTCAACAAATAAAGCACTTGCTGATGAGTCATTGTTGTCAATGGTTAAGCCACCTCTGATCTGCATTGAATCATTTACAGTAACTTGTCCTTCTGCTAGAGCAGTGATTGTGTCTATAGCGGCAGCCGTTGCATCAATGTTAGCCACAATGGTTGCTGTTGCTGTGTCTGTGACAGCAGTTGTTACTGAATCATCTGAAGATGACAAAACTGCTTTAAATTTGTCTTCACCTTCGTTCCAGTAAAAGAATGCTGAATTAAGTGCATTACCTCTGTTTACGAAAAAACCAGCATCAACGTCTCCACCAGAAGAGTTTCTGTTAAGTTCTAATATGTTGTCTTCAATTTGTAATGTAGTTGCGTCCAACTGTGTAGTTGTGCCTTTAACTTCAAAATCTGAATTTATTATGACTTTTCCTGTGCCATTTGGTGTAAGGTTAATATCTGCGTTGGTTACATCTGAAATAATTGCTGTGCCACTGAATGCCAAACTGGATAGTGATGTACCGCCTAATTCTGTGTATACTTCTGAAAAGTTGTCGTTTATTTTATCAAACGCCGTTCTTAGTGGATCACCCGTCCCGTCATTGGCTGCTGATCCGATGTTAATTGTTTGTTGTGCCATTTATATAGTCTCCTCTGGTGTTTTTATTTATAAATAATTTTACAAACCTAATGTAAATGTTCATAGAACAAACAACAAAAATCCACTTGCATCAAAGAGAAAGCAAGTTAGGCAAAGTGCATAACTTCAAGCGTAAACGAACAATTTACCATTTTCGCTGTGACTGTTGCGAAAAACAATTTGTGCGTGACAAGAGCAAAGTCTCGCCCACAAGAGCAACTAATAATTTTCATCATGTGTGTGCTGATTGTGATCCTTATGCGTTTGCACAAAAAATTGGTGTGAAAATGCGTAAGGTATGGCAAATGGATGCCAGTTCCACTGAAATAAAACTTTAGGCGATGTCTGTAGTATCTGCTCTGAGTGGCACCCAGGCATCGTTTTCGTATGCTTCTATTCTAGAAGTTGATGTGTTATAGATTAACATTCCATTAATAGCAGTTAAGGCATCTCGTGCTGTTGTGTCTAAGGAAGGAAGCACAAATGCATTGTTATTGATTAACAGTTGCCCATTTATGTTAACTGCATCATTGATTTGGATTGCAGTCGAATCTCCTGATGAAATTTGATTTGTATCAAGTGTGTCAACACTTAGTGCACCTGATATATTAACTGCATCATTGATTTGGATTGCAGTGCTGGTTGAAGATGAAATTGAAACCACATCAATGTTGTTGATTTGTACAGCAGATGAGTCATTGCCTACAATTTCATCTACTTGTAATATGCCTGATATGTTAGTGTTGTCTTCAATGTTTAAAAATGTTGAGCCTTCTGCTTTCAGTGTTCCAGTGATTAACAGATTATCGTTAATGGTAACACCAGTAGAATCACCAGATGAAATATTTGTAACGTCAATAGTATCAGCACTCAATATGCCTGACACATTTAATCCTTCATTTACTTGAATAGCAGTCGAAGTTGAACTAGAAATTGTATCTACATCTAAAGTTGAAATTTGCACAGCAGTTGAATCATCGGAAGAAATGTTGTTGGTAATTAATCCGCCAGTTACCCTTAAAGTTTCCTGTACTTCGATCAAAGTTGAATTGTCTGACTTGATTACGTCAACAACCAAATCTGCATTTACAACTAAATCACCAGTACCGTTTGGATCTAGCGTAATGTCAGCGTTTGTAGATGTTGAACCAATTGTGTTTCCTGTAATATCAATGGCTTTGCTGGTGGAGTCTAAACCAAAAAAATCATAAAGTTCTTCAAAGTTAGTGTTAACTTTGTTCATTGCTGAACGCAATGTATCTCCAGTGCCTGTGTTTACACCTGTACCAATGTTAATGCTTAGACGTCCCATATGTGTGCTTATTTATTGCTACGTAGAAAAGGAAGTTCCACAACCACAGGATGATTTAGCATTTGGATTCTCATACGTAAAGTAGGATCCCATGATTTCATCTTTGAAATCTATCTGTACTCCAAGCACAAATAATTCACATTTAGGATCTATCAGTACTTTTACAGGCCCAAATGCTAGTTCTTGATCGGTTTCTTTCTTCTGATCAGTCACATCAAGGATATAATTGAATCCTGCACATCCTCCTCCTTTTACTCCGAAGCGAATGTATGGTTTATTGGCAGACTCCATTACTGACTGCATTTTTGCAATTGCTGGTACTGTAACTTGTATCATATGCCGAGTGCTAGCCTTACATCTTCTGACATCATCTCAGGACCAAATGTTGGAGTAAATGTTGTCACGACTTGTACTTCTTCAATGCCTTCTACCATACCTGCATTTTTAATGTCATCTTTGATTTGATCGGCCGCAGGACACCATGCTGAGGTCAGCGTGTGTGTTATGATTACTTTTGGTTTGATAGAAAGATCTATGTCATATATAAGTCCTAGATCGTAAATGTTCACACTGATTTCAGGATCATGTACCTTCCTTAAATTAGCAATTATGTTTTCTAATTGGCTCATACTTGTAATTAGTAAGTTTTGGTCACACTAATTTTACAATTTGGACTTCAGGAATACGTGAGTGTAGTTTGTTGTACAGTGCACCAAGTGTGGCTTCATGGTTAGGACAACCAAAGCATGATCCTTGCATCTTTACTTCCACCACTCCGTTTTTGAATCTTATAAATTTTACATCACCGCCATCTAAATTCACAGCAGGTTGTATTTCCTTTGCAATTATATCTCCAACAGCACAACAAATCTCATCGTCACATCCTTCACCGACTGATCCTGATTCAATGTAAAAATCTGTGCCAAGCATTAGTTCCTTCACTTTCATGGTCATATCATTCCAAGACCATTGTGGATATTTTGTGATAGTCATGTAGTTGTCTTGGAGCAGTATAAATCTTACTCCTGCTATTCTAAAAATATTTTTTATAAAGTCGTTCGCCTGTTGTGCAATGTCAATGTCGTAAAATACGGATCCTTCACCTACAATTTTATTGTTGAAAATAAATTTTAAAGCATTAGGATTAGGAGTTGGTTCTGTTGGAAACATTAGGCTTCCAACAGTCTCGATTCTAAAAATGCATAGTTGATCATGTCACTCATGAATGTTTCTAAAAACTTTTTACGATCGTTTTTGTAATCCAAATAGTAAGTGTGTTCCCATACATCCACTGCTAATAATATATCCGTGTCTTCGCCTACAGGATTATCAGCATTAGAATATGTTTTCCATGCCAGTTTTCCATTTTCCATAATGAGGAAAACCCAACCTGAACCAAATCTTTTCATTCCAGCATCTACAAATTCTGACACAAACTTATCCATAGATTCGAATGAATCTTCAATTTTCTTCTGCATTGTTTCTGAAGGATCTTGATAGTTGTCTGTCATGCTCTGCCAAAATATAATATGATTAAAATTCTGTGCCGCATTGTTAAAAATACCATCATTATTATCACGTGTCGCAACAATGATTTCTTTGAGACTCATGTTTTCATACTCAGTGCCTTTGATCAAATCATTTAGTTTGTCCACATAGGCCTGATGATGTTTGCCATAGTGTGTGTCTAGTGTATCTCTGCCCATAAAAGGCTCAAGATCAGTACGACCATATGGCAAGTCCATCAATGTAAACTTGTCGCCCATTATCTTAACATCGTCTGCTACTGTTTCAATTTTCATTATTTTTTACTTGGTCTGCCTCTTTTAGCAGTCTTCTTTGTTGTTTTCTTTGTTGTTTTCTTTTTAGCAACTTTTTTTGTTGTTTTTGTTTTTGTAGTAATTTTCTTTTTTGCTACTTTTGGTGCTGTGGTTACTTTAACCTCACCCATTGTTGTTGACATGGCTGTAGCGGCTGTTGATGCCGTTGTTTCTAAGCCAAGTATTTTTTTCCAGAATCCCATAATGAGTTCCTCCTTGTTGTTTGTTGTTTTATTATATATGATATTAAAGATATGTCAATCGTCTTCGGTTTTATTTTGGTATCTTTCATCGGACTCATTAAAATCCAAAAACATTTTTGCTATCCACATAACTGGTAGTGCAATTAAAGGCACTGTCATTATCAAAAACAGTGCAATAGCACCATCTCCGAACATAGGTGAAATATAAACGCCCACTATCATAGATATTGCTACAATGATAACGCCGAGTTTTAATGGTGTGAGATTCATGATGATAACCACACTATAAGGGCCAGCAATAACAATGCAAGGCCTTGAAATAAAACTCTCATCTGCATCAAACTATTTGAATATTTTTTATTAAATTGTCCGTTAACTGCCATAGCAATCACGCCAACGATTACTGCCACAGCGGCAATGCACATGAGAAGTAACAGTAGATAATTTCCAAATGAATCAGGCATGTGATTGTATGTATAATTGTTCTGAAGCAAGGTTCTTGGCTTTGGCTTCAACCTGAATATCAAAATTTTCGTGAAAGGATAGTGCCCAATCATTTACTTTTGCATTAGGCAAGAAGTCCGAATGTGCTCTTAGTTTTTGTTTTTTACAACCACGTTCGATCAAATCTTTAATGTTATGCATTTGGCTATGAGTCTTATCACCTAGTTCAGCAGGAGCCAATGCTTCATCTCTAGAGTATGAATAATGCATGGATGGCCTTATACCACGCCATGAATCAATAACTCGCTTTACTCTGTCATCCGATGCTTTAATATATTCTTCATCTCGGATCCAGTGGTGATGTATATCAAGCACCAGTGCTACATGTTTTTCTAACATCAACGATGCATCTAGGCCATGACCCATTTCATCATTCTCGATAGTAATTAAGTTCCTTGCTTCTGGCGACAGTCTTGGTAATGCTTTAATAATGCCTTCATATCCTTGTCTACCAGATATGTGAACATTAATTTTACAACCATCTTGAAACGATTTGCCAAAACCCATCCAACGAGCCATGTTGGTATGATATTCGAACTCATCGATGCTACGATCCACAATGTCTGGAGTGTCAGATGCGAGAACAGTAAACTGACCTGGATGAAAAGAAACTTTCACATCATATTTGCGTACTAAGTCTCCTACTTCTGCAAAATGTTTTTCGCAGTATTTTACAATTTCAGGTGAATCGATATACCAACGCCATGTTGCTTCTGTAGCCAAAGGCAATACAGGCGAGCCTAATCTACACATTCTTCTTCCAGGTGGAAGTGTACCTACCTTGGTCACCAATTTTTTCAGCGACTCTATATTGTGCTTAACAACCATATCTAGTTTTTCAACTGCTTGATCTTTGTGTTCATTGAGCCAACGCACAGTGGTGGCTTTTGTGTTGAAAGGCCGTTGGATTTCTTCTAGTTGTTTTTTCTTTAGAGTTTGATCATAATGAAACCATTGACAGCAAAAACCTATACGCATACATTAATAATACAGCAGATTAGTTTATTGTCAACTACTTGGACCAGTTGTCTACACCAATTAGTACAGAGGCTAGTTGATCATCTATATTGTCTATAGATACTGGAGCAATAAACTTTGACTTGTCTACCCATGCACTATACTCATCACTGTGAATAGCATCAAGCAATAGTTGTCTGATTGCAGTTTGATTATCAAAGTTTACTGCAAACCAAAAAGCATGTTGAGAAATAAATCTATAATCATAATCCGGAAGAGCATTTTTTAATGGTTGCATATCGTCAATCGGTAAATGTCCTGTAACTGCAAAACATGAACCAGTTGGTAATTTTTTTACTTTGGATAAACTTACTGCGATATAATCAAGATCGTTAGTTTGGAATGCCAATACCAATTGTCCACTGTTCTTAAAAGGAATTGATCTAACAGTTTTGTCTATCGTATAAGCAAGAGACTTGAATATTTTGTTAGGCCAACTTGCAGAATAACCAATAACAATTTCATCTGGTTGAAAATATTTGTACTTGGTTGAACAGAATGCTATAGGAGAAACGTAGTCTAATATGCCGAATGTGTCTGGATTTGCCTCTATCAGTGTCTTTACATTAGCAGAGTCCATCCATGGCATAATCGTAGGCGTATCACTGTTTATCAGGGCATGTTTACTCTTAGCATGGTCACCTGCGTTAATTAATTCGACATCATGACCTTGGTGTGTTAGATAGTCATACATCATCATTGATCTTGTGTGAAATGTTCCTCCTGCTTTGCCACTGACAATTAAATTAATTGTGTCTGCGGTAGCACCAAAAGATAAGAATAAAAGAACTATTAGATATTTCATATGTACATATTATATACTACAATCATGACTGATTCAACCTGTTCTTGCACTAAAAACACAAAGATAAAAGGAATCATGTTTATATTTCTACAAACCCATCCAACTACACTGAACACAACAAATACAAGCAAGTAATATGCAATATCATTAACAGTGTGTCCTACGTACATTAAACAGCACACTAGAATGATTGCGATCACAATACTGAAATAATCCTTTGCAAACATAATAATTCTTTGGAGCATAGTGCTCAATGGCCAACTGACAATGATGCCTATACACAAAGACATCAAAACACTAGCAAATAGCATTATATGATAATTGTTATCGACAATTACTTGCCAATTAAGATCAATAACATTTCTTTCTAGTATAGAAACTAATAACGCTTCGGAGCCAGTTATTGGTATACCTAAAACAATCAGCGGAAGTAGTGTGACTAGTATCGCAGAGTTGTTGGCAGACTCTGCAGAGATCAGTGCTCTATAACTTGGAATATTGTTAGGATACTTTTCATACCATCTAACAATTTTATGTGCCACGTTTGTGGCCAATACTGTAGACACTGCGGGTACCAGTCCACATACCATGCCTATAAATGTGCCAACAAAAGAATATTGAACATTTTTAAAAAATTTTACAACACAATCGCTCAAACGTTCTCTGGTATAATCTGCCAATTCAAAATTATAATGTTTGAAAAGATTTGGCACAACCAAGATTCCTAATACCACCGGAAAGAAAGGAATGCCAGTGCCTAAACTTAAATTATCAAAACTAAGAAAATATTCACCAGTCCAATCATTGAATCCTATTCTACTGATCAAATAACCAAATACCATGATAAAAATATTTGTGTACCATCTGTTAGAAGTAAGAATTATGAAAAAAATAAACACTGTGACAAACAATATAAATTGATTATTAATGCTGTAAAACCAGGATATAATGCTGTTGTAATAGCCACTTAGGGCCATTAACACAAATATACTAGTTGTGCCAGCCAGTAAACTGCCTAATCCTGTGCCTACGATTGCACTGTGTCCTTGTCCTTGTCTAGACAGTCTGTGTCCTTCAATTACAGCAGGCACACTGTTAGACTCTCCTGGTATACCAAAATATATGGAAGTGACTGATCCTGTAAACTGGGCCACATTTGCAAGACCTATATAAAAACACAACAATGATATAAGATCCAGTTGTATCAACATTGGATACAGTATCAACAAGTAACCAAAAGTCCGGTGCCTGGAATAATACCTGCCACAGTGCCAGCCATGCACCCTATTAAAGTATAGAGCAATGGTGTCATCATGACTGCATCATCGTTACTGGAGTAACATCAAAGAAGTTTCTGTGTTGCTCTAGTGTGTAATTTGAATTTTTTAGATCAATATTTTTATTTGTGTGTAGTGCCAGTCGATTGCTTAAACAGGTCAAAGATAATTTATGATGTATGTGCATTATATTTTCACCTAGCCACATTTTACCATAATGATAAAGAATTAAATGTTCTGGCATGTCTTTTATTTCGTATATGATATCTTGATGTCCTGCTATGATTAATAAGTCACAAGATTCTATTTCGTTGATACTTGCAATTGTTTCTCTATACCAATGATATGTGCCTTGGAAACCAAAATCTCTTTTGTATTTGGAGTGTGCAGTTTGCATCATAGCAGTGTCGTGACATTGATCATAATTGATGATATCTACATGACTATCCTGACATGCATAAAATAAGTCTATGTTGGTATAACCACCCAATACACAAATCTTGCTAGGTTTTGTTTGGTTAATAAATTGACGTAGCAATTCATATTCTTTGTATCTTAGATCTTGTATTGCCCAAGGCCTATTTTGCATGTAGTTTTTAAATTCTGAAAGATTCATGATTTAGAAGAGTGGATGTATCCTGCTTTCATTTTGTTTATCTGTAAATCCATATAATTTTTCTGTGACCACACATAAGGGTACACACCGACTGTGCCATCGATATCTATCATGTAGATGTCCTGATACTTAGATAGTTTATTCCATATTTCAAACATATCATAAGTGCCAAATGATTTTTGGAAATCGCACTGTGCAATCTTTATAAATCCTAAGGCAAGTTTAGGATCAGTGATGTCGAATCCATTCCTCTCAAGCCATGTATAAAATTCTTCTTGTTCATGTTTGTGCCATGGTGCATTCTCGTCTGTGATGTCTTTGCCCCATTCGATATCAAATTCTCCTGTGTAATACTGTAATGAGTTTATTGTAGAACACACAACATCATCTATGTCAGCACCATCCTCATCTCTAAAAACTTCTATGTGTGTCTTGCCAACTTGTGCCCAATGCAAATAAACACCGCCCAGCATTCTATCAAATTTATTGTCAAGGAACAAATTGTAGTCTGCAGTTGTTAAGTTTTTCCTTGGTGCTTGTAAAAAAGTTATAATTTGACTAGGTCTTTGCCATTCAGGTTCAAATTTGCTTTTTCTATAACTCAGTACCCAACTTTCAAGTTCATGACACAGATCATTGAGTTGTCTTATTGCCCATTTAGTTTTATGATCGGACAATTTATAATATGGGGAAAGATTCCATGCTTCGCCTTGTAGATCTTCAAAATATCTGTGCAATCGGTTCATTGCATCATGTTTAAGTCTGCAACCCGGTGTTGCCATATCATCGCTGTTCACTGCTTTGCCTATGGGCAGATCCTCTGAATACATAACGCAATCTTTGTAAAATAGGTCATTAATACGATAAGGCTTCAAGCCATTTTTCTCCCATGTGTTTGTATCATTGAACATGTTAATTTGGAATATAGATTCGTTTATTCTTTCACACAGGTAATCAATGTCTCTTGGTGAATCTACAAATCCCATGAAACAATAATTCTTTTCTAAATGATAGTTTTTGTGTATTATNTTTTTAAGTTCANTTTTCCATCTGGTTGTAAAATCATTTTCTACAATGTCGAAGTGAACNTCNAGTGTGTCGTTGAGATCTTGTGGATTTCTATAAGTGATAATCATTCAACAGTATATACCGCCGAATTTCTTTCATGTTCCCAAATCTCTATGCGTGTAATTTTGACTCTGTGATCAGTTTTAACATCGATAAGTGGTTGCACATTGTCATATACAAACTTGCAAGATGCTTCTATACCTGGTCCCCAACCTTTGTTGACATCCATAACATTAATATTCATTATACCTAAGTCGTGCATTTTTTGAATATTATCCAACTGTGGATCATCTGAAGCAATTAATACTCTGTGATCCCATTCTTTTTCTAACCATGCCTTGACATCTTTAAGATCACCAAAGTCCATGACCCATTGTCTTTCATCCAGTTTGCCTTCAAAAGTAAATTCAATGTATCTGCCATAACCATGCACGTATGCACAGTGTCCATCATCACGCCATTGTCTGTGTCCTACAGATATAGGCCCTAATTTTTTAGTTGATTGAAACTTCATACTGTCTCCTTTTGTTTATTGTACACTAAAATCATAGGTTCGTAAACGATATCCTTTTGTTTTTAAAAACATAAGGGTTTCTGTAAAGTCCTTAAGATTGTAAGTGCTGTTCATATCAAATTGTTGTTGGGAACTAACCACAACAATCATAGAATTTGGATTCTGCTCTTTTGTGACTCTGAGAGCATAGGCAGAGTTTGGTATTTGTAAATCTTTTAATTTGTTTTCGCTTTGATAAGGATTAGGGTATAATCTTGTTACTTTGTCATTCACAAGAAACATTTGATAGTATTGTTTGCTCTGGCCCCAAATGTCTATCTGCAAATAATCATTTTCATAATATTTGCCATTCTTATTCATTGTTATAGAGAAGTCATGATCTTCTTTGTAAAATTTGTCCAAAGGTATAACATCACCTTGCACTGTGGCTCTGCACAATCTGATACTGTCTTCTGTAATAATGCGAGTTTCAAACACACTGTTCTTAATAATAGCAGGAAACACAATCCATTTGAAAGAGTTTAATTCGCAATTATCGTTCACACAGGACATAAGATCTCTTACTTCAATAACCTGTCCTATCTCAGATTCNATTAAATTTTTAGTTGCTTTTAATTTTGCTAATTCACAGGATTGGTTCTCTGTNATATCTTTACCAAAATCATGTGTGCCGTTNCCTTCACCTGCGTTAGCAGACCAAGATAGTAGGCACACAAGAAGTGTGGTGGTTAATCTACTCAATAATTTCTGATTGAGCAAATGCTTCATCGATTATACTGGTATCAACCTTGGCCACTCTTGGCGTTGGGTACCAGTCTCTGCGATCGAATTTCATCAATATGAATGATCTATAGTGTGGACCTTCATTGACGACCACTTTGTTTACTATGATGTAACTGCCCATGTCCAACTCATCAATCACTGCTTGTGACAGTTTTTGTGTGTTTTGCACAGTTGCACCGTTGACTACAGACCCGGAATCTTCTATGTAACTCTTCATGTCACCATTGATATAGTTCTGTAATTTATCCGCTATCATAACCTTGGCGCTATGGATACCCTTGTCGATGGCAAATTGCATGTCTTCACTTTGACCAGTGGCTACTCCATAAACCCAATTTTTATCCTTTGGATAATCAAAGAACCAATCAGGAACTTCACTGCCACCACGCAATGTAACATCATCTACTTTTACACCCTTGTTGATGTTCTTGTTCAACGGATTCATAGAGGAACAAGCGCCAAGCATCAAGGCTAGGATGATTACTGTTATTTGTTTCATGCTTTTATTATACAATCTGATGATAAAGTGTCAAGCACCCAAAAAGTCTTGATTTATAAGGACTTTTTCTTCACTGAACTTGCCGTCATCTCACTGATTCCATCTATCAATGATATGTTAGGGTCTACTATTTGGTAATAGTTATAGAGTTCTGTGTGGATTTGTTTGATTCGATCCACAATGTCACTCCGACCTTGTTTGTGTAATTCTTTGATGTAACGCCTATTCTTAATATTCTTTCCATGCATACCTTTGCCGAGCAAAGCATCATCAATGTATTTTCGCCCTGTTTTAAAAAGTCCAATCTTTTCAATCATGTTTGATCTTTCATGTGTATTGTATGAGGAAAAATTTATAAACCTACTAGAGGTATTAGGTATATTGTCCACAGTTGCATAAATTTGTGCCGCCATCAGTTCAGGATTATTTTTATCATAAAAGAAATGATAGATGCCCGGTATATCCATAAATTCATCCATAGGCTTATCGATCATACACCAATACAGTTTGCCGTCTTGTCTGATCAGTTGCGGTTTTTCATGTCCAGTCAGGGTGATGGATTTTTTATTCGAAGTAGGCAACCATTGGCAAACGTTCACTGGCCTTATCCAAAGAACACTGCCTCTAACATAATTAGGATTGGTATAATATCGATCAGTTTTCAAATAATCCAGATCAGAAATTTTTGGAGTTATTGTAGTAACTTTCCCTATTAAGGTGTTTTCATACTGTTTGGCATATTGTAATCCAGGTAGGTATTCAATATTGGATTTTGGATCATCTGTAAAACTAACCAAGTGTGTAATAGTTTCATCAATGTATATGCCATTGTCCATTGCCAGTTTTAAAATTGTAAAACTGTCAGTGCCTCCGGTATATAAAAGTCTTATTTCTTCATACTCTGATCTTAATTTTTTTAATTGTTTAATCATCAAAGATTGTATGTAAGATGGATCAGTTTTGGGTCTTTTAATTCCTTGCAGAGACTCAATTAAAAATGGGTCCACATGATAAAAACAATACTGTTGAGTATCTATAGAATGATCTAATCCATTATACAAGTTGTTAAATTTAACACCATCACACTCAAACCATTGATGTAGGTTTGTAAGATTAAAATTGTGCATGTCTGTTACTTAATCGAAAAATGTCTGCCACGATCCGTCTGGCAATCTGCATTTACGAGCAGGCTGAGACATTGTGTTTTGATTGATCTGCCACACTGCGTTTTTACAAACAAGGCCATGCTTGGATATAAAAGTATCTGACACATAATCATTATTGTTTGGATCTAACCAAACATCTTGTGGCTTGTCATATGCAGGCTCTATTATTATATCAGCATCTGCTACATATGGAATCGTAAGCATTATGATAAAAAATACAATTGATAACACAGTTGCCTTTATCATCTTCTCTTACCCACCTGTTTAAGATCTGCTTTGGCCACAACCATGTATGGGCCTTTGTTGTAAGCAGGCAAAATACTGTATCCTGAAGACACTTCTAACTTGTCTTTGTTATCTTCAACTGGAGCACCATTATTAGGAATAGAAGATGCATTTTTATAAAAAGCAGAAGTTCTAGGCTCAGAGTAATTTGCATCATCGCGATTGTAAAACGCAACAAAATCTCTTTTCTTTTTGCCTGTGTCTATCCCTAAAGATTGCAGATATTTGTTGTGCTCTTTCTGAGCATCGCGATCTCTTTGAGTTAATCCTTTTGTTTTTCTTTTGCGTGTAGAGTTCATACTCAACGCAGGGCCTACTAGATGCATTGTCATAATTTTATTATAAACTATTCTTCGTCTTTGTCAACACTGTTCAAATATCCTTGATCGTTGTACAAATGGCTAATATCAATGTTTTTTGTGAAGTCCAGCCATTCTTTATTAAGATGATTAGTCTTGCCAAAGAATGTGTGCAGTGTATGAATTAGGTCTCCCAATTCTTGTGAATCAATCACAGCGGAAATATCACTGCCACATTCATCTGCATATTCAATCAGCATTTCTATTGCATCGATCACTTGCTTGTCTGTTTTGTCAAGATTGCCTTTTGGAATGTGTGTAGGCGTTTTATACTTGAAGGGGATTATCTTTGCCATAAGTCGTGTGTGATTCTTTCCATGAGTGTGCTGTTTTTATCTAGATCCATCTCTTCTAAAAACTCTAACTGTTTAGCAATCGGCCATGACCATTCATCGTGAATGTATTGCCAGTGCTCAATNCTATCTAAGTCTATAGGCAAGTGTANATGATCCATAACTTTACATATGATCTTATATCCTGAATTAANAAAGTCTTTAAANATAATAGGCAAACACTTAGGATCTGTTTTTAAAACATTTGCACTCATGTAATATTCTAAGTCAATGAACTGTTCGCAAACTGCTAAAATTTGACTGTATGAAAGATATTGTAAACTGACTTCTTTTTTAGCATGTTGGGACAATTCATTTTCAAGGATCGCTAGTTCGTCATATCCGTTCATGTGCCTTTGTGAAATTAAAGACATTAATTGGTGTGTACCATATGCATGGATATGTATAGATTGATGTTCGGCCAAATGTTCGTTGTGCAGTGTTTGATTTATTTTATAAATTTTAAGGGCACTATTAGTTGAAGGCACAACACAGGCTATATCTGCATTTTTCTTTACGTAGGATTTAAAATGAGTTACATCTCTAATTTTGTGCTTGTCGTGTCCGTGAGCATTTTGCCCTTGTCTAGGATCGTCCAAGTCTGTCATGTTTGCAAGATAGGACACTGACCAATTTAAAAATGCAGTGCCTAAATTGTACGTATCCTGTGTAAAAACAATCACTTTCTTTTTTTGCCTCTGTAAGTAATTCTGCCTTTAGTTAGATCATAAGGGGTCATTTCTACAGTGACATAGTCGCCTTCCAACATTCTTATTTTGAATTTTTTAAGTTTGCCTGACGTGTAAGCAATAATAGTGTGACCATTTTCTAGTTTTACTCTTGCTCTTGATTCTGGTAGTAGTTCTGTTACTACTCCGTCGAACTCTATTGCATCTTCTTTACTCATATTTTACCATATATCCTCATATCTGCCCTGTGCTTTTTCGTAATCAAAAGTCCCATTAGGGTGTTTAAAACTTTCTGCTTTTTTAAAAGTTATTATTGTTATAGAAAGTGCAATTATAAAAGCGATATGTCCAACTGCTGAAATCCCAAAAACAAAAAAGGAACCACAGTACAGTGAAAACACAATGCACCACATCCATGCTAGTATCTGCATGGCCGCATGTCTTAGTCCCTCATCAGGCACGTGCCTAAGCGGATTATACTTAAGATTCATTACGCCATGATATGAATCATATATCCATTCTCTCATATTTTTTCTCCTTCTTTATCACTCCTAAATGTTTTGAACCTAGGAAATCTTAATGAGTATGTACCATCTTGATTTTGTGTAACTGCGTCACCACGCACCTCAACCAATTGGTGAAGTAATTTATCTCTGTTTGTCCAAAAATCCTGTCTTTGTGCATCAGAAAAACCAGAACCAACATTAACTTGTATATTTTTGCCATCATCAATACCACTGCATACAAATGCACCCAGTCTGCCTTCGTTACGACCTGTACCTTCTTCTATGTCAACTATATCGAGTGTAACTTCAATAAACGGTTTTGCTTTTAACATATGATGTGATCTTTTACATTCATAGGGTGAATCAGGGTCTTTGATCATTACTCCCTCAAACCCATTTGCAATTGCTTCCTTGTTGAATTGTAGATATTGACTGTACCCAATTGGTGTGTTCAAATCTACTAAATGTTTCTCCAAAGGAAAGATATATTCAAATCCATTGTGTGATGCTACTGGTCTGAACAAGTTTTGTATCATTTTATTCCTTGTTCTACAATCAGCAACACTTTTGCCTGCTCTAAATTCTGCCAAAGTAATGATATCAAATACTGCAAACTTGGCATCAATGGCATTAACATTATCTTTGCGATGCACCTGTTTCATCAGTGCTTGAAAAGATTTAGAAACCATCTCGCCATCAAGTATTACTGGTTCATCAAAGCCATGCATAAGTTTTTCAGCAATTTCTTGTTCAACATGCCTAAAGTTAATAAGTTGTTTGCCATTTCTTGTGTACATGTTCACTGTGGATTTTTCAGGATCAATAAAAGCCAACACACGAACACCATCCAGTTTATAGTCAATAAATTTTTCGCCATGCATCTTGTTTGCATGATTGGCAGAATCATGTGCCAACATACATTCAAACACAGGAATCTGATACTGTGGCATTTTTAGTTTCTTTGCTATGTTGTTCACAGTTTTTTCAGTAACTCCGCATCTAAGATCTTTAATAAGGATTCTTCTATACCAAAGATTCCATTCATCCTGTGTTGCTACATTCATCAGATCGTTTATTGCATCTCTGGCGGCATGCCCTGTAAGGCTTCGTTTGTTTAATTTTTCTGCTACTGAATAAAAAAGTTCTGGCTTGTGTATCCCAGGCCCACTGCTGGGACAGACTTCCACAATTTTTACTCCAAATGTGTGCAGTTTGTCTAATGCAATTCGCAGTCCGTTAAAGAATTCAGTATTGCCCGCATTCATTTCTCTAGCAATGACTTCTTCTTTGAACAGTCTTGAATTGTTTGATTCTAGTTCTTGGATAATTGTATATGGCTCATTCATACACTTATAATATATGAATTTTGGTATGTGTCAACCGGGGGAAATAAATCCCCCGATTGTATTGGATTTTTTAGAATGAAAATTTCATTCCAACAGCCATTTGGTCTGTGTCGACTGTTGATCCTTCGTTGTCAGTTTGCTGAAATTCAGCATAACCTTTTAAAGAATCAGTAAAGTCTCTTTCAATACCATATGTCATATATGTTGCTGTGCCTTCTTTGTCACCCCAACCTAC
>JGI24003J15210_10000339_pt1 | contig 19909 bp, 26 predicted proteins | sample LinPmetageLP28_FD_15210 | JGI IMG/M metagenome (IMG submission 15210)
TTGATAGCCGCGAACAAACCTTGAGCTGGATAAACTTACTGGGGGTACGAGAGAGCCGACGCAAGCCGAGTACGATGCAGCGGCAGAGAAGGCCATGGATACGGCAGAGTTAACGCTTGGCTCTACTGCATCCGCAGGGCGTCCAGTGTGGGCGCAAAACCCTGTAGGTAACGTGGCGTTCTTGTTTAAGCGGTTCGCAGTGTCTCGATATTACTACATGGCACATTTGCTCGACCAGTCACTCGCAGGGGCAGACCTAAAAACACGGAAGATCGCNCGTCAACAACTTGCATACTTTATGATGAACACTGCGGCAATAGCTGGGGCCAGCGGTATGCCTCTGATGGGAGCAGTGGGCGCAATCTATAACACGTTTGCCGATGATGACGAAGATGATTTCGATGCGATGATGCGTAAGATGATGGGTGGTACAATGTATAGCGGGTTAGCTAACGAACTACTCGGCATCGACATAGCAAGTCGTGTGTCTATGAACAGTCTGCTGTATCGTCAGCCGTTTATCGATAAAGATCAAAGCGCCTTGTATACTCTGTTTGAGCAGCTAGGTGGGCCAGTTGTTGGGACGTACTTTAACGCCGAGAGAGGGTACAAGCAGATACAAGAGGGCAACATTCAACGAGGGCTGGAAGCCATGGCCCCTGCTGTTATGCGTAACGTAAGTAAAGCTCAACGGTTTTATACGGAAGGTGCGAATACTTTGCGGGGCAACCCGATTGTGGACGATATAAACCCGTACAATTCTTTTATGCAGCTACTCGGATTTGCTCCAGCAGATTATGTAGAGAACTTAAAAATTAACAGCAACGAGAGACGCAAGCAAAACAGCGTTAATGACAGACGTAGAAAGTTAATGCGCCTACACAATATGGCCAAAACTGAAGGCGATACCGCAGCAGTTCGCGCGGCTCTTGAAAAGATACAGAGGTACAACGATTCTCTTCCCGCAGACTTCCAAGAAGACGGTAATATTAGTTTGACAGACCTTGAAAAGTCTTACACAGGGTTTATCACAACAACTGGTAAAATGGTTAACGGTATCGTATACACTGATGCTATGCGGAAGAGCGCCGAAGATTACGAATAAAAAAGCCCCGCACAGGTTATATGCGGGGCAAGATAACAATGGAGAACAACACTGTAAACAATGTCGTAATGGTCAACGTATCACACAATTCTCCATACACGTAAACCTAGTTTCTTGTCTTCTATGCATATTTGCACCTCAAACTCCCATTTTTTACGCTTTGCAAGCTTCTTTAACTGATCTTTAGCCTTCTCGGTATTGATGCAGGGTATGAAGATGGACGACTTAACGTCCATAACTCCCCAATTTATTGTGATCCGTAGCCCGTCAGGGTTTAGATCATCAATCTTTAGTACTTTCTGATCCATCGTCACCCTGCCCCATCTCTGCAAACTTCATCTCGAGCACCCAATCAGGCGGGAGATTGAAGTCCGTGCCTTTGGTTAGACGTTTCTTAACGCGCTTGGCTCCTAGCTTTTCTTTCAAGTCATCCACTACGCCTTGGTAGTTTATTTGCTGGTCAACACACCACTCTCGGAACGGCTTGAGACGCAGGAACAACAACTTGGTATCTGGCTCGTAGCGTGCGACCAACGTACCGCGAGGACTTGCACCAATAGGCACAAGCTCTATTACGTTATCATTCCTGCCACGCTGATCTTCAGTGCTTTCGATCTTGAGCAGGTTGTTGTAGTTTTCTGACAAGTAGTTGTTCAGTGTTTCAGTGACGGATGACCCTGCATCGCTGACGTAGTTGCGACGAGAAATCAACTCACTCACAGTCCATCTGTACACTAAGGCTACGTCATAGTTTACGAGACCCAACTTTTTAGCAATCATCAAACCAGAGATAATCGCGGCGTTACCGTTCGCCCAGAACCGATGCTCTGGGCCAAGTCCAGCCGCCTTGTCTATGCGTATACGCACAGAGTCTACGATCTTGCGCACTTCGTCTTTGTTGTTGATGACCCACTGGATGTACTCAATGCCGACATGGCCGTAGTTCGACTTAAAGTCCTCTATGAGGTGGGCAGTAGCAGTATTGTCGCCTTTGGTAAAATTCATCATCTTCACGTTTAGCTCAAACATCCGCAGCATCTCTGCTTTCGGCGTTGCCTTATGCCGACCCAAGATTTCCCATGCGCTCGTGTTACCCGAACTCAGAGCAAGCAGTTGCCAAGGCTTGCCCCTAACGCGTTCGGTATTGCCACTAGAAGACATGCGGTTTTTCTGTCGCCCACTGGATACTTGGTAGGTGTAGTCAGACATCTGTTCGCCGTTTACGTTCGTCATCTCATCAGACACCAGCGGGATATTGTGCATCACCTCGCCCCTCAACATACGAGCGTTGTGCGTATCCTCTTTGCTGTTCATCAGTTCTTCAGGGCTACCCCAGATACCGATAGCTGCCATTTGTGCAGTTGTTTTACCAACACCCGAACCACCATATAGGTGTATAGACATACTGTTGAGTCCTGTGACTGCCATCAGCGGTGAGCCGAAACCAACGCCGACAACGTACTGGTGCAGCTCGTACCCCGGTTTGTTGTAGAACTCCAACAGCTCAAGGTTCTTCTCGCGCTTACCTTTCGGCTCGAATGCATCTATCAGCCCTGCTGTGGCCGATGAAGACGGGTTAAAGTCTACGTCTGTCGCCGTGACTAACTTGTCTCCCAACACAAACGACTCCATGTTATCGTCAGCCCAACCGAATTGGCGATGCGCCTCATCTGCTGTAGTCGTGCGTTGTAGTTCGTCTACCCATTTTGTTGTATATGTCATTAGCTTATCTAGTGCCTTCCCATGTGCGGTTACGCCTTCCTTAGCCATGCACTTACGAAATTCCTCACGGGAGGTTACTTGTGCAAGTGGTACGTTAAATTGACGTACGCCATCTCTCGGCAAATGTAGACGAAACACCAATGTCTCGCCCAGTTCAATATCGTGTAGACGCCTAGTAATATAAATGTCGTGGTGATAAACAAGGTCTTCTTCTATATCCCCATCAGCATTGCTACTGCGTAGGAACACACCCCCTGCTGCACCACGAAAATAGGGTGCAGGGTATTCGGGTATGTCAAATTTTTCAGACTTCTTTACTCCGCCCTTAACAACGGACGCGAGTACTGTCACCTCACCCTCGGACTCTCGAACACGCCTACCCAGCACAATCGGCGATTTGATCTCGCCTTGTAGTGAGCAGTCTTTACAAACGCCTTCGTTCAACTCGTCAAAGCGTGCACAGGTATACGGCCCTTTGATCTCATCTAACTTCTTGCGCATAGCTGCTTCGTTGTAGTCGGGGTGTTTGATAGAAATCTTCTTTGCGGCTACGTCCCCATCTATACAAAACTTTGCAATAGATAACCCCGCACGCCACAGCGGTTCGCTGACCTCAGACTGGTGTGTCGCTATAAACTTTAGCTGCTCACAACCACGCCCTTCAGCGGTCTTCTTTATAATAGTCTTAAAAACATTCTCAGAGTTGTCTGCGTACGCTTCGTAGAGTGCGTCAGTGCCTAGATCAAGCGTGGTAACTGGCATCGTAAACACGCCCAGACTAGCTGTAAAATCTTCCAGCACCACAGGGTCGGGCATAGAAACGCCAAACAGTTCTACGGGTAGGGGTGGATCACTCTTGCAGTTATAAGTACCGGGGACACGTAGGACTTGCGCAAGGTTAGCAGTGACTACGGGGTCGGCGCGAAGACCGTTATCCGCACATGCTTGCTTTAGCCGTTGAGCTTCTACCACCCACTGCTCTGCCGAAACTGCTTCGGTAAGGGGCCAGTACACATGCACCCCGTTGCCGCTGTTAACCATCATAGGTTTAGGCAGGGAAAGCTTCTTGCAGAAAGCACGTAGGGCGTCCACCGCCGCCTTCTGCGTAGGGTACTCTTTCAACGAGCCAACATCCAAGTCGAGAAATAGAGACTTCAACTCGTACGCGTTCTGGACTTTTCGCCCTGCATTCTTGGTCGGCTCTTTAAATGTACTAAGAGCGAAGTATGTGTTTAATCCTTCCGCAGCATACTTGTTGGCCGCGCGTTCTACCTCTTCAAGAGTATCGTAGAACTCCTGTATACGGGTATCGTCTTTAGAGGCGAACACGCAGTAGTGGCCTTCACTACTTAGTACCCCCCTTAAAAATTCTAATGTTTTCATTGTTGCTGCTCCAAAGTGTGCCGTGGTGGGTAGAAAGGACACAAAATCCCACCACGGCAATCTACCGTTAACTAACGACTACCTGTTAAGTTAGTCGTCCCAATCGTCAACGATAGAGGAAAGGTCCGCCTCTTCAGTAGAGGGAGCAGCCTCTTTCTTCTTGGCGACCTTTTTCGGTGTAGGCACTTCGTCTACTTCAGCAGGGGCAGATTCAACTACATCCCCAAATATAGCAGACGGGTCATCCTCGTCGAGAGAAAAACCTTCTTGCGTATCAAACGGAGAGTGTTGTTTCTTCACCGCTAGAGCTATAACCTGCACAGCTTTTATCCGTAGTGATACACCATGAGAAGTCATGTTGTACGGTACAAGAGCCACTGCTATATTTACAGTACTGCCATGCGTGAGTTCAAAGTCAGAGGGTAGTTTTCTGTTCTTTGAGTCAACGTGTAGGGGCTTATCGGTAACCGTACCAGAGTACTGACCCTTTAGTTGAGCAGAGCCAATGTACATACCATCCGCATCCCTTTCAAACACTTCGGTATGCTTCGGCATTTCAGGCCAGCTTGATTGAGCTGCTTCCTTGTATGCGACTTTCATGGCGTTATACAATTCTTTTGCCTGTGCATCGTTCATACGAAACTTCGTATCGTACTTTGCATTCTCTTCGGTAGGACCACAAGGCACTGTTTTCCCGTTAGGAAGAACGCCCCTATCAAATTTATAGGTCTGATTAAGACGCGGGTAATGAGCTTCTACGCCTTTGATTAGCATTGGTTTGGCTGCTGCCATTAGTCTTCTCCTTTGTTATATTCAAAACCGCTTACTTCTGTAAACGGAGAGTTGTCCCTTGCGGTTTCTAATTGAACCGTCATGGTCTGTAACGCAGCCATACTTGCTGCACGGCTACCTTTCTGTTCGAGCGCCTTCTTGAGTTCTTGTTCGTTGAGCGCACGGACAGCTTTAAAAAACAGTTTAGGTGTTTCAGACTTCTCGTCAAAACGTACCTGTGTAACCACCGATAGTGATGAAGCTTTATGCCTATGTAGGTACTTAGAGTAGCCTTGCATAGCCATATCACCTTTTTGATCTTTGCCAAAAATAGATGTAGCGGGGATACGCATCTGATAAACTGTATCCATCTGCCCTTCCAATACGACCGCCAGACGTTGCGAATACCTGCAAGCGCGGCCCCCACCGCTGCTTGAACCTTTGATGTTATGTTGACAGTCCATACAGCGAGTAGCTTGCTTCTGGTCTGTCGGAACATCATTGGATGGTATCTGCGTATCTGGTGACCAACATGTCGGGGCAGATGGGTTTGCTGGATCGTACATACCTTCATAGTAAGTACGGGCCAGCTTTGCGGCGTTTACTATAATTACATTCAATGGGCCATCACTTACGTTGACGTACTCGCCGTCAACGGATTGGCGAAAACGCCTACCCCCCAAGGTGATTTGGTTTAAACCAGACCCATCGATATAGTTATTGTCAACCGCCGTAACTGACATTATTTTTTTCGCTCCTTCGGTTTCTTAGCCTTGGTTACCGAAGCCTCTACCTCGTCGAGCCTAAATCTGTAGACCTCTCCGATTTTGATGTAGCTGCTTTCAGGTATTAGTCCCTTACGCATCCAAGTACGAATAGTTGTTACAGATACTCTGAAGTACCCTGCAACTTCCCTGATATTCGAGTAAGGTGTTTCAGTGGTAAGCATTTCATTTTTTCCTTACAGAGATAACGTACTCCGAATCCACATTTAACCCCGCAGGTAGCAAGTCAGGGTTCTCTTCTATGAATTGACGTACATTGGTTTGGTTGAGACGCTTTTCAAAAAAGTCAGGGAGGTTGTGATCCATAATAAACGAGTGCATGGATTCCCAGTCACTTGTCCAGTACCGCTGCTTAACGGTACGATAGAACAAACCTGATCCCGTACGCACGCTGTCCACTCCTTGATCTTTGCAGTAGTCCAGCAAAGCTCTTTTGATTTTGTCTTGCTGTTCAGAAAGAACACCATCTTCTTCTTTGAACTTGGCCGATATTTGTGTACGCTTTTCGCGTATCTTTGTGTAAGCACCGACAAGTTTTTCAACAGGTATTGTCATAGCTGTTCTCCATTTTATACGCACATTACTGACATATAGTGTCTTATACTGTCTTATGGTGACTAGTCAAGCACTTCTTTGTATAAATCTATCATAGCTGTATGTATGTTAATACGCTCATCCAACATGCGATAAATCCGTTTCTCCGCAGGAGACCCAGCTAATTGTATTATAGTGCATTTATGCTTCTGCCCTGCGCGATGAATACGTGCGTTGGCTTGCGCGTAGGTCTCAAGGGAAGACGTTGGTCCCCACCATACGATTGTGTTAGCCGCCGTAAGCGTTACGCCATGCGCCGCTGATTGTGGTTGGATTACCAGCACTCTCGGATCGGGGTCGCTTTGGAACCTACGGAAAATATCAGTACGTTTAGATGCAGAGACATCTCCTCGTATGACCTCGGTAGTGACGCCGTCTTTGCGTAGCTTGCTTGTCAGCATGTCTATCGTGTGTCTAAACGGAACGAACACTAAAACCTTTTGACTGCTTTCGTCGATTGTTTCTTTAAGAACTTTGTATCTGTTCTTAATATCGAACTCTATTGAATCACCATCGTCGGTGTAAACTGCCCCCGCGCTGATCTGGAGTAGCTTGTTCATGTTGATTGCAGCGTTGGCCGCTGTCACAGATTCGCCAGCTACTTCCATAATCATCTTCTTGCGAAGGGTATCGTAATACTTCTTTTGCTGTGCAGTCATCTCGACAAAGCGTTTGGTGTAGACCATATCAGGCAGGTCTAAGCACTCGTCTTTGGTAAACCTGATCGCAGGTTGCAACGCCCGGAACACCGTATCCTTGGAGTTTTCTTTCGGCTTGTAGCTAAATTGAGTTACCTTCCACATCACCATATCACGCCATGATCCAAAGAACCTCGGCACTGCCATAGGGTTTACCAACTTGGCTAGTCCATAGGCATCAACTGGACTTTGTGCGGCGGGAGTACCCGTCATCATCCATAGCCAATCGTCTTCGCTGATTAGTTTGTTTAGTGTCTTCCATCGCTTAGTCTGTGCGTTCTTGTAGTGAGTTGCTTCGTCAACAATAAACAGATCAAAACCACCCTTAGCAATCTCTTCGCTAACGACTTCGACACCATCATAGTTAATAATTACAAACTCTGCTCCGCTGTTGATGATCTTCTTACGCTTCTCTTTGCTACCGTGAGCAACATCTACCGTGCGGTGCATGGCAAAAGAAAACAAGTCTGCACGCCACGCGCTATCCATTATAGATAGTGGGCAGATTACTAACGCACGTTTAATCTTGCCTTGAGACATAAGATAGTCCGCTGCCCAGATAGCCGATGCAGTTTTGCCCGTACCCTGCTCGTTAAAGCAGAACGACTTCTTGTTCATAGTCATAAAAGACGAGGTGTCTTTCTGATGGTCGAAGGGTCTATACTGTCCCGGCCAACTGTATCGTTTAGTTATAGGTGACGGTACGTTTATATTTAACCCTCGTAGGGTATGAGCTTCTTCTAAGCCCCAGTTAACGACGACTTTGTTCATTGGTAATTCCTTACTTTTAGGGATTACTGCTGTGATCTGTTTAGGATTACGAACCTTCAGCAGTATTGCTTTATCCCGTAGAATCTTCATGTTGCTCTCCGTGGTAGTGAGTCACTACCGTTTTTTCTTTGGGCTACTTATAGCACCGCCAGCCGCGCGGTTCTTCTTTTTGCTTTGGACAGACACACCATCCTTGTTAGTCCCGCCTTTACTTAGCGGTTTCTTGTGAGCGATGTCCTTGCCTTCTCGCTCGTCGGCCTTGCCATTCTTGTTGGCATCTTTGCCTGTCTTATCCATTTTGCGCCTAGCTTTCTGGCGTTCCATGCGGTTTTTGTGTTCGCCACGTTCTACCTGTTGGTCGTACTCTTTCTTGTACGGGCGTTTCTTGTTTTTGTATGGCATCAGCTTGCTCCGTTATGAGGACATTGAATTACTTGGCAGTGGCGTCTGCAAAGTCCTGACGGGCGGGGGTTCCACACATCTACTTCAAACGCTTTCTCTAGTTTAGCATAGTTCGACAACCATTTGCTCCAAAGAACTTGTTGTAAGTCAATTTCATATTCCGCTTTGACAAGGCTCTTAGCTATTACAAAGAGTAGCCCTGCTTTTAGATTAGTAACCTTTGGGTAATGCTTAAATATTGTAAGTGCCATTAACTCAAGCTGTCCCTTGTCGGCGTACTTGGCAGACTTTCCTGTCTTGTAGTCTATGATCCAACCCGTACCAGTATCCTCGTCTATGATTGCAAGATCAACAATACCTCGAAACCAAACATCTTTGGCAAAGAAGCTGCACGGTTCTAGGTCAGCGGTCAACCCTAGCTTCTGCTCGACGATCTTCTTACCTTTCTTACGGTTCAAAGAATCAAGTGTCGGCTTGATGAAATCAAACTTAGCAGGGATGGGCGTGCCTTCGCCTATGTATTTCTCACACGCCTTGTGAAAATCACTACCATAGCGCATGGCCTCAGTCGGTCTAAACGGATACTCCTTCAGCACCTTCTCGTGATAGAACTGTTTGGGGCATTGCTCGAATGCTTTGATCCGACTAAATGACCATGGCCCTGCTTTACTCATTGTATGTCTCATTGTGTTTGGTTTCGTATTTGCTGTACTCAAGACCAAATAAGGCGTTAAGTCCCGGCAATAATTCTTTAAGTAACCGCACACGATCCAATTTCGGGGGAGCTTGTGCAGTTATACGGCAAGCGTTCCTTTTAGACATATCGTACAAACTCGCCAACTCTGCGTGAGTAGCGCCTTCGGAATACAACCAACGCATCCGATTGTTACGTTGGAAAAGGCTTTCACGCTCCTTATATTCGGCCATCATTCACAATCTCCGTATGATTTGCCCGTACCGCTCTCGCAATCTACGGGTAGCCCCTCAGCCCAGTCGGGTGTCCACCGCATACAACTCTCCACAAACGCCTGTGCTTCAGCGACTTCGGCGTCGGGAACACAGCACACAATCGAATCGTGAACAGTCAATACCACTTGGTATTTCTTGCTTATACTTAGCATTTGTTCGCCTATAATACAACGTGCTATGGCTTGGCATACATTCTCTATGACTTTGCCACCGTATATTTTGGTGCGCCCCCTACGAGTTTTGTAGCTATACTCCAAACCTTTTTCGGCTTGTTCCCCGTATAGCTCATCGTAGAAAATTCTTAGGCCACTCGGCACAATCAATGCTTGGTTAGCGGCGTCTACTTGGATGATACCTTTACGCCCGAACTTAACTGCTCGGTTACTGGCAAGCTTCTGCACCATGTAGTTCGCATCGCGCCATCCCTGACTAATTTTATAGTTCGCATCCCGATATATGTTTATAATCCGACGAGCTTCGTCAGGCGATACCTCATACCCAAACGTCTTTAACTGCACGCCAAACTTCTCAGCACCCATGCCATACCCAGCACCGAGGATCGTAGTCTTCCCAACGAACCGCTGATCTTTTGTAACGTTTTCTTCTTTGCAACCGTAGATACGTGCCGCCATCTTTATGTATACATCTTCCCCTCTGGCAAACGCAGAGGTCAGGTCATCCTGTCCCGTGAACCACGCCAAGACCCTTGCTTCGATCTGTGAGCTATCGGCTTCGACAACTGTGTGTCCTTCGGGGGCGATGATAGCCTTCTTTAATTTCTTGCCGTTCTTCCCACGGCTCGGTAGGTTTTGCAGGTTTATCTTATCGGACCCACCCCAACGACCTGTGTGTGCGGCGTAGTATCTAACTGGGACCGGAAGCAGGCCACGTTTATATATACCTATAAACCTCTCTGTGCGTGTCTCCTCTAAGGTACTTTTGCTACCCAAACGTGCCGCTACTAGAGATTGGACCCTGTCATCCTCGTGTTCTTGCAGTGCTTTAAAGTCCTCGTCTGACTTTGCAAAGGCGTAAGTATCCTTGCCTGTGGCGGGGCTTACCTTCATAGGAGGTTCTACACCTAGCCCTCTCAACATGTCAGCAAACTTTATATTAGACATAAGGTCTTTCTTGTCCTCTATCCCAGCGTCCATCAACAACTTGTGCTTGCGGTCACGGGTGTCTTCTAGGTGCTGTTCCAATAACCCAAGGTCTAAGTCCAACACAGGGTCGATGAACATGCGTAATGTAAGGTCAATTATCCTTAACTCTTGACGGGGGAACGTACCGCCCATCATCCTAAACAACTTGTATGTTAACTCCACATCGTTCTTGGCATACTCCCCGTACTTAGCCGCCTCTTCCACAGTGAAATCGGCACGGTGCTTGCCTTTGGCATTGTTTACTTCGTTGCCTTTAACACCGACACCGTACCGTTCTGCTGTAGCTTTTAGAGACACGCTTGTTTCTACGCCGTGTAGCGCACGGGCCATGCACATAGTATCAAACCATACTTTCGGCCTAACCCCGTAACGCCAACTCAGTATAGCACCATCGAACATCGTATTGTGACATAGGATGGCGCTACTAGAGAAGTCCATGTGTGATAGCAGACGCTCTATTAACGCTGGATCGTTAACGTACTTAGTAGACTTGTCGTTCTTCTTGATCGCAAGGCCGATTACTTCAAAGCGCGGATCACGCACATATTCTTCGGTCGTGACCTTGGACAACGAGTACTCTTGATCGTAGTACGTCTCGAAATCTAGCGTGTATACGTCCATTACTTACTCGCTATCTCACCACCACAGGCCATGTAACCTGCGGCATCAACCCAGTTATCCATATTACTTGCGTTGGATTTTATACGCGCCACCTTTAGTAGCGTCATCATAACAGAGACATCGGTAGCACTTACTTCAGTGCCTAGATGGACAGACCAGTACTCCCCTATCATTTGGAAATTGCTTTCCATATCACCATGCTCAGAGGCCCGATCTTCCATGACATAACCCTTGGCTGTATCCAAGATGTCACCACGTGATTTCCAGCTACGCGTTGTCCACGTACCTATAACGCTGTCTAAATCCGCGTCCAATACTTCTTTTGGTGTGCTGATCTTGCTCATTAGCTTATGCACGTAGTTATAAGACGCTCCAGTAGCCGTTGCGATTTCCCGCGTTGTGGCCTGTGGGTGCTTGACTTTATACGCCCAGACCTTGTCAGCTTTTTTCTTCTTAACCATGTTACTCTCCATTATATGTTAATGCCTTGTTCCCGCAGCTTTGCGGTGAACTCTCGTAGTTCTCTCCTTGCACGATACAAGTCTTGCTGTACGTCAGGATGTTGGTTGACGCGATTAACTTCGCGCTCGTACTTATCTGTCTCCTGTTTTAGAAACCGATATTCTGCTTGCTGGGCGGGGTTCAATGCTTCATCACCCATTGCCAAAATCCTTTGGCCTAGCCCTTGGACGCAATGTATTGCTTACCACATCTGAACTTTCGCATGCTATGTGAATGTCTCGTGAGCTGTCATAGATTATTTCTAATGCTTCTGACCTGAGAACCCTCTCACATTTAGCGTAGCTCTCAAACCAAATCTCGCTGACGACATCGTTACCCTGAAGCGGGTAGTAGATTAGCAGTGCAGTGAAAAGTTCCATCCTACCCCCGCTGTTCTTTAAACACTTTTCTGAACACTTCGTTCAGCATGTCTTCTATATTACGTTCACCCATATTCTTCTCCCTTGTTATGTTTCTTGCGTAGGTAAGCTGTATCTTTTCTTTGCTTTGCTCACTACGTTTTGACTAATACCGAGTATGCTTGCGATTGTTACTTGGGTCATATCGTTTTTCAACATTCTGTTGATTATCTTAACCCGCTCTGGCATTGCCTTTTTCTCTTCCACTCTTTTCGCGCCGTTCTTGGCGTTCTCATATTGAGCGTCTACTACTTTCTTATTGGCAAACAACACACAGTTCTTATTGACTGCGTCTCTTTTATTTTGTTTGTCCCAAGCCAAACGATACGCACCTTGGTAGGTGTCTACGTGTGGTATCTTTAAAGACCTAGTAGTTCGTCGCCGCGTAAGCTGTTCCATGCTAACCAATCCTCCACTTCAGTAATATTATCTTCGTTTATGACCATAGCTTCGCCACCCGAACGGCTGATGTCCTGCAAGTTCTTCTCCTGCAATGCTGTGGGTTTGTTCTTCCCAGCCTTACATTCAATACCAATAAATCGCCCACCATGGCACGCTACTATGTCAGGCACTCCACTGCGCCCATAGCCCCCCGTCACAGGGTAGAAGTAATATGCCCCGTGATCATTAAGTATGGCAACAACTTTCTTTTTGACCTTGGCTTCGGGTGTCATCTTGTTTCTCCTAGTAACTGGTTTCAGTAAATAAGTAGGGGCGGCGAACCGCCCCCATGGTAGTGACTCACTACCTATTTATGATAGACCCAATAAGTATTGCTATCTATCCGATGACCCACACCCTCAACTGGTTCGGTCGGGGGTGTCCCGTTAGTCATCATCAGTATAGCAATCCTTTCTTGTACCCAATTAGGCGTGTCGATCATGCTGTCATATAGTCCCAAAGCTGACGCGTCAATAGCTTCCATACCAAAACATAGTATATCTACTCTATTCGTATCAGGATGTATCATAACGCGATAGTGTTTGTTCTCGCACACGCTCAAGTCATTCACCCGCGCAGGTAGAATATAGTGTCACTTACTTTGTAGCCAACGCCTTCAACATACCCTCCCGCTTCGAGCATACTTAGCACCGACATCTTACCTGCCAGCTCGTCGGGCAGATTATGTTGATCGTACACAGACATCTCGTCAGGTTGAGGATCAAACAAGTAAGCCGAGTTTGCATCTACATCGTTAAGCACGCGGAACACCTGCCTACCTGTTGGTGATACAGACGCCTCAACAAACGTAAATGTGTTTTTGTTAGCGTCACGAGCCATTGCAAGTTCTTTTACCCCGCCAACTATCTTTGCTATCTTATCGCCAAGGTCTTTGTCTAAGAACTCATAGCCCGACTCCACCATGTGCTTTAGTTCACGTTGCAACGCATTCGGCTTTGGCGCGGAGTATGTGCTTGTGTCAAACAAGTTGTTGGTCATCTCCCGCCTTATCTCCCCTACACTATCCCGCGCTTTGGACACTACCTCTCCTGCCGCGTTGCCACAGTCCCGTAAGGATAGCTTGACAGTCTGCTTTATAGACAACGGTCGCAAGTATTGCAGGGCGTTCTTAACTGCCTTGCCTCTCTTCAACGCCAGACACATGTTTTGCTGTAGCCCATGGCTGTACTTCATGTTCTTTATGTTCGGCGACCACACAGCGTAACGATCTTCTCCGTCACCCGTACTTTGGAAGTCACCATAACCAATCATACCCATGATGTAGTTGTCACCTTCGCGGTAGACGTACATCATGTGGTTGGGTGAACCTTTATCAGATATAGCGGTCTTGTACCCCTTCATTTGTTGCGTTATCTCGTGCGCAAAATTCATTAGGCCGATAGACTGCTGCCCGTTCGATGGCGCACCTAGTGCGCTTACTTGTTCGAGTTTCATGTTATTCTCCAATTGTGTAGTGAGTCACTACTGTTTCATAAATCCTGCGTTGTTATTCACGAACAAGTTGTATCTCGAACGCACGCGGTTCACGTCTTCTTTTGTCTCTACTTCTTTCACTGCATACGACTTGTTCCAGTTGTTGAATGAGTTTTCACATTGCGCCGCAAAGTAGACCCAGTACTGCAATCGCATTGGGTGGTTCTCATTCGCTAGGATTTCACGAGACCACTTAGGGTTCCATGTTTCGTATGCCGCGAGTGGGTGGAAGTGCTTACGCAGTTCGTCTGTACGCTCCATGATATAGTCTCGTTCTAGTGGTATTAACGGACTCATAGTCATGCCCCACTCAAAGAACTTTTTAATTGCGTCGCGGTACTTAGCCTTCAACGCCTTGTCCACGCGTGGGTTTTTCGGTTCCTTTATCCCAGTTGTTTCATCATGCACCCATTTGTTATCGACGTAATGAAACAGCAGTGCCGCGTTGTCATCTGTACGTTTACGCCAAAGACCCATTTTGCGCATGGGCGCATAGTTCTTTTCATGATCACACTCCCCAGCGGGTACTGTCTTGCCCTTAGCTAGGAATAACTTATCCCCATCGTTGTAGCCTATGGTGATGTACTGGCGACTAGATGCTTGGACAAACTGCAAACCTCTTGGCACATGCCTTTCGAGAAAACTGTAGCGAGACGGATCACACCCATGGTCTGGCCCTGTCATGTTCCTGATTTGCACGCTGAAGCTACCATCCATGTACCGACGCCATACAATCGGCGCGTAGTACTGCATCTTGCCATGGCTGATTGGGCTGAAGTGATTAAACGCATCCTCGCCACGATGGTAGCCATCGCTCAATGCGTAGCAGTTTCGGCTTATCTTTACGATACGCTCCCACTTACGATTGCGATCCCCGATTGGTCGGATGTCACGAGATGTTCCATACCCGTGCAGGCTCTCTGTGTTACTCCGCTCTTTGACAGGCTTGATGCCTTCGTAGTGAGCCACTACCGACTCAAACGAAGTGTGATTTGTGAATGTCATGACCATCTTACATGTCCCTTGATTTAATATGTACTGTCTTGCCACAGTCTGCTGTAGCCCCATTGTTATCCATCACGCACCACAGCACAGGCATAGTCCACTGACCCCAGCCACCGAATAGATAGCCATCTGTCAGCACGATACATGCTTGCGCGTTGATGTTCTCATCCCGAATGTAATCGGTAACGCATGTCACATCAGTGCCACCCCCACCCGCTGGCTTGGTTGACTGTACGAGTGTATCGAGATCATGCATTTCATATGTCTCGTCACGACATATCTTCGTGTCCCAATACAACAGGCGTATCCGTTCGGGATGTACCGTGTCGCATATCTCTTTGACCTCTGAGAGGAACGCAGAGAGTTCACGCTGTCCGATTGATCCAGACGTATCGATAGCCACGATCAACTCACCAACTTGCTCGGTCACACCACTTGGCATGTACATACCGCTCGACAGGTATCTGCGATTAGGTCTTCGATAGGTAGAGTAGTCGCTACCTGTGCAAGTGTTCTGCACAAACTCACGTAACGCTTCACGCCAGTTGACTTGCGGCTGTAGTAGTTCGGCTAGGTCACGGTCACCACCACTGCCCATCTTACCAGCAACCAATGCACCTTGGCGTATCGCCTCGTCGATCTCTCGTGCAAGGTCACGTTGTTCCTCGGTGGTCAGTTCTTGTGCGCCTTCCCAATCATGCTCGTCAAATGGCTGTTGTCCATCAGGTAGTGAGCCACTACCACCTTGCCCGCCACCGTCGTCATCTTGGTCATCACGCAGAGAGTTGTATACCTGTGCACTGTCCATGCCAGTATACTTAGGATCATAGCATCCCTTCTCCAACACGCCTGTCATAGTGGCGAAGCCATCGCCGTTATCATCTACGAGCTTGACGTTGATGACATAGTCACACGCTATGTTTGCAAGGTGTCTGTCCTCGTCATATAGGTGACGCCATGTGGTTAGGTGTCGGAACAGCTTGTGATACACCTCATGCAACACCAAGAACCTAAGCTCGGCATCGTTGAGTTGTGCTACAAACTCACGTCCATACATTTCGTCACGTCCATTGGTACATGCGGTCGGGACACTTGGATCATCCACCACGTTACGATCACCAATCATCAACACCCCTGCGAGTGCTGTGTACTTCGGGTTCCCCATGATGGAGACAACGGCTTTGGTTAGCCGCTGCTCCTCTGTTAGCTGGTTTATCATTAGCATTGTTATTCTCCTTTTTTCTTATTCGTTGGCTTAGTAGCCCTGTTGCTTGCCATTGCGCGTCGAGCAGCGCGGTTGACGGGTTTCATTTCAGAAGTGTCTTGCTTCTTGCGAGGGGGGGTGAGCCGATGGCCGTGCGTATTGTTTATAGTACCCATGATGATCTCCTTATTTCTTATCTGCTGTGTACAGATGGTTGTTCTGCATAGCCCACGCTGTGAACTTCTTGTTGGTCATCACCATCGCTTGCTTGCTGTACTTGGGTGAGCGTACACCGTTAGCGAACATAGCCTGTGCCTCGGTGTCGAGACGTGGCAAGTAATCCATCCAAGCGTCGAGCCAGTCTTTCTCCAACGCAGCCAGAGTTCTATACACAACCATACATACGGCGGCGGCGCTGTTTGGAACCTTGGCGTTCTTCGGATCATCCTTGACCGACTGCAAGCTGGGTAGCTGATCGGCTAGTGACACAAACGCCATCAAGTCCATCGCACCACGATCACCAATCGTACCCATCAGGGCGGCGGTCAGTGTTACATCGTCGAAGTGTTCCCGCGTTTTGAGTACATCAGACGCCGCTTCGAGTGAACGTGGAGTCACAAACGCCGTGCGTTGCTGCTTGGGGTGAAAGATGTATGGGTTCTCGTCGGGGTCTTTCACATCCTCAAACGATGCCATCAGGTGCGGGTTGTCTTTGACCCAACCAAGTAAGGTGTGATCGACATCGTTGTTGATACCCCATTCGATCCAGTCCATGTGATCGGTCTTGCGTATCTGCACCACAGTCATACGGTTACGTGCGTGTGGCGGTAGGATGTCACCAACTCCCTCGCTGCCTTTGTTGGTCGTAGCAAAGACAATGCTGTCAGGGTGTAGTGAGTAACTACCCACTTTACGTTCCAACATCAGACGCAACATCGCGTTCCTCACAGCGGGGTTCGCCTTGCCATACTCGTCGAGCATCAGGATGATCGGCCCTTCGATATGCAGACCGAGTTCTTCGTGTGGGATCATACGCACACAGCCATCTGTTTCGATGGACTGCATCGACGGGATCATAATGTCACCAAGGTCTTTAGTCGTGCCGTCAAAGTAGACGGGTCGGTGGGTCGGTAGCTGTTCTGCCAAGGTGTTGATCATGGATGACTTGCCGTTACCTATATCACCCTGTGCTAGTATGGTACGTTTGCTACCCACCGCTTTGATAAGATCGACGCATTGATCTAGGTTCAGTGCGTACATTGCTTGTGCTTGATTAGTCATTTTGTTCTCCAATTGTGTAGTGTGTCACTACTTATAAAGTTTCTTGTGCAACTTGGACTTCATACCCAAGCTGTTTGATTAGGTTAATAGTCGGGTCTGTTAGTGTCACTGTCCCTGCTATCATCGTGAACATCTTCGCCTTCCTGCACACTGGGTACACGGCTTTGTTACCAAAATTGTTTGTGACCTTGACGGTAATATTCATCATATATCCAAACTTGGTAGTGATTTGATCGCGGCATCTACTGCCGCTTTGGTTTCGGCACGGAAGTAATCATCCTCACGCAGTGCGTCAGGGGTCACACCAGACATTGCCTCTTCGAGACTGTTCGCCATTGCTGACATCTGCGTCGAGCCTGTTACGTTACATACACGGAGAAGTTCTATCATGTCGTTGACGTTGCCAACCAAGCTGTCGCGGAACACTTTCTTGTCTTCTTTGCTACCGTAGTCGAGACGCTCCGACATGCTGGTCAGTGATTTGTGTAAACGTGTCCACACATCATCCATCGCGGCGTTGTACTGCTTGGCGTAGAACTCGCTGTACTTCTCTTGCACCTCGGCTAGTGCATCGTTGCCGATATCCACACGGAAGTCGCCTGAGTCAGGCAAGGGCATATAGTTAATACCGACAGAGAACTTACGCTCTACCTGTACGCGGTCAGGGTAGTCATCGCGTGAAAACAAGTCTCCAAGTATGATCTGAACGTCGATCACGGCATCGTTGTACTTGTGCAAGAACCCCTGCACGAGACGCCAGAACTCATTCTGCATATCGGACATTACTTGGCTGTACTTGAAGTATTGCGCTGTCGGTAGCAGACGCAGACCTGAGTTTGACCACGGCATTGTCATAGCCGCGTGCGTGGCACGAATTGCTGATACGTGAGTTTGTATCGCTTTGAGATCGTCGTTGTTGGCAAGCAACTTCTTGTTGACGTTCGCCACACCTTTAGAGGCGTAGTTCTGTGAGGTGACATCGGCAGAGGCACGCTTGTCTTTCTTGCGCCCAACCCAGTGAGAGATGTTGACCTCGACGAGCATCGCGGATGATGCAAGTGTTGGTGCTTGGGTTTGTGGTAGTGTGTCACTACCTTGGATTGCGTTCATCATATTCATGATCCTTCTCCTGTGTGCCGCATATAGCGGGGTTTGATTTGTTTAACTTTTGCGAGTTCGTCTTTACTCATCGGTTTGTGGACGTACTCAATCGGCGCAATGCACCAGCTTGACCGAACTTGTTGGGCGCGGAAGTCGCCGCAGTCTAGGCAGAAGTTGTAGCCTAGTTGACGACGCCGATGGTCGTACTGTTCGCCGCATGAACGACAGGTGACAGTCTTTAGTGCCATGGTCTTGTTCTCCGTTGTTTGTGTAGTGACTCACTACTGGTTTGGTTGACTGCGCGGGATGCGCGATACGTTGTTTGTTTCGTGACAACATATATTATAATACCATATAGGGTATCAAATGTCAAGTTTTCTGACATATAGTATAAAGTCCTTACTTATGGTGACGTATCGTATAAGTTATGTAGGTAAGCTACTGAAATATAAGGGAAGTTCCTAATGTTCCACAGTGTTCCACGTTAAGCTAGTGAAATGTAACGAAAGTTCCAATGTTCCATCGCTACTAAGGTTGCTAGGGGGTAAATTAGGTGATGTGTAGGATGGTGTTATTAGCATGTAAGGGGGGTCGCGTGGGGGGGTGTTATTTTATTAATGGAACATTAGGAACATTAGGAACATTATAAATAAAACAGTTACTTACAGACGACCTTTTTGGAACTTCTTGCGGGACATTAGGAACATTATAATGGAACATTATAAAAAGGTAGTGAGTCACTACTACTTGCCGTGTGATGCGCAAAGCTGCTTACATAACTGGTTTCATTTAGGTAGTGAGTCACTACCCTTTGTAATGTTCCGTACCACAACATCTCTACACGCGCGCCGGTATGATGCGCAAAGCTGCTCCGAGAACTGGCTTCAATGGGGTAGTGAGTCACTACCAAAATCAAGACACAAAAAAAGCCCCGAAACCCGAAGGCTCCGAGGCGATGTATTAAATAAAAAGTGCAACGAGTATCCAACAGCCTATTGTGGCGGCTGTTGCAAGGTAAAGCAGTACTGCTCTTGTGATACCGACTGCTTCGATATCTTGTAGTATGATTTGTTTAATGAGTTTAATTGTTTTCATGGTCTAAAAAACTCATCTGCGCAGGCAATGACATCGTGAAGTAACGGCGTCAGCGCAGTCGGATCGCCCATGTAAATACGTTCGGATGCCTCACGTTTAATTGATATCATAGCACAATCCCTTGCGTCATATGATAGTGTGGTGTTGCGATACGTCGCTTTCGCGGCATCTAATAAATCTTGTTCATCTGCTTTATGAAGCGCGGTATACGCGGCGATTAAGTCTTGCGAAATTGTTAGCATTNNTTTCTCCAATTAAGTGTTGCGGTTGAGGCGGCTCGCGCCGCCTCGTTACCTTATCCGATCGACTTGATCATTAGGTTGAGTGCTTCAACCATGGCGGTAATGTCCATCTTAGATTTGAAAGCATCGGCCTTTTGGATGC
>JGI24003J15210_10000340_pt1 | contig 19902 bp, 20 predicted proteins | sample LinPmetageLP28_FD_15210 | JGI IMG/M metagenome (IMG submission 15210)
AGAGGAGCCATGTGTGACAGTCTTAGCCACCCGCATATCAAGGTGAGTAACGTAACCAGCAGCATCCTTTAAGCCAGACTCTAGTGGCATCTCAAGGAGGTTAGTTTCTCCGTTGTTGGTGATGACTGCATATAGGGTGGACTCAATAAACTCAATGCCTCGTATCTCGCCTGTAAAGGTAAACTTAGACCAAGCACTAAGGACTTTCTGGTTGTTGTTCCAGAAGTAATTGTAGATATATAGAGAACCTTTTTCGTCACCACTGAGTAACACAATCATGTCCTCTGAGGTAGTCCCAGCCATATCAATAATGTTTTTAGGGATGTAAGCAGGAACGTGTTCAGTGACCTCAGTGGAATCGTAATTATCGGTTGAGGCGTTTACAGTGAACTCTCGCATACCTGTAAAGGCTCCGCGAGTAAAAGGGAAGTATATATAAGAACCTAATGGTAATGGGTCTACTTGGTCTTCAAAGCTGAAGTTAGTAATAGGGGTGACGCTGACTGTCCTAGGGGTCAACACATCTCCACCCTTGAGAACGAACTGTCCGTTCTCTGAAAATAATATAAGGTTTTCTTGGAAGCCTTTAGCGGCTTTTAGGTTAGTCACTCGACTACTAGCTACCGATACATCAATAGGGTCGGAGTCCAGTAGTGTGGTTACCGTTGTTCGACTAAAGTTATAATTAAGCTGTCCTGTGCTATCCAACACTCCTAGACCACTTTCGGACATTACGACATTCTCACCACATAGAAAGCCTAGTCGGTTCTTAAAGAAGAACAAATTATCTATGCTCTGTGCTACAAAGGAAGCAAGAGGATTTGAGTTTACGTCGCCAGCACTTCGGTCGGCAAACTTCATAGTTCTAAGTGTAAAGCCAGTCCCGTCGCTAATAAGTTCTATAGGAAGCGTGTTAGCGTCATAACCTAAAAGGAGGTTCGGAGCCACGCACTCTATCCAAGAGCCTTGCCCAATTGTTTCACCACCTGTTGTTTCAAAGCGCACATAATAGTCATCTTGGCTGAGTTCAGCATCGCCCGCTACTTTTACTTCAAATCCGTTTTTAGCNACAAGCGGTAAGTCAGAGATAGAATTTACTTCTTTGTATACTACTCCCATGCCCGCCCCAGCCAAATCATCTACAGCAGTTATTGTGAAGTCCTCTGCTAAGTCTATGCCGTTTACTTGTTTAATTGATAAGACAAGTAAGTTGGATTCAACGTCTCCTGATGTTTCAAAATATGTGTCCAGTCCTGTTGTTGTCCCGTCGTGGTCGCTACTGGTAGAGGTTAAAGTCATTAACACCCGTAAGGATTTCCGATGAAGAAGTATTCTGCGATGCGTTGCTTGCGCTACTGCCGCTTTGAAATACCTTCTTTAAAGGCACGACGTTGCTATTTCCATTTGTANTAACAGCGGTGTTGTTTGTCGTAGGAACAGTTAAAGAATTTGAACCTGCGGCTGGAGAACTGTTGTTCCCCTCATCAAAACCGCTTCCTAGTCCAAACCCTTGACTGCTACCATCTCGGTATATAAATGAGCCAGCATTTTCGACGGATGCTCCTGTTATAACTCCGTTAGAACCTACAGAGGTGACTCTCATTGTTGGTTGCGTATAGTTGGTCAAAGTTGTATTATAAGTAAAATCTTCATCATCATCGTCAGTTGTGTCTACAATACTGCTCAATGGGAGAGGAATATTTATAATGTCATCTACGGCAAATCCAGAACCAGAACCATTAGTAGGGATGGTTATGCTATGTATATAAGCTCTTTCACTCTGATATGATGAATTTGACAGCCGACTATTGAATGTTAAAACCGCAGACACTCCTGAATTACCAGAGGCAGTTACGTTGACCATAAATCCATACTTCTTTTTATAGTCCCCTTGTTTAATAAATAACAAGGCTTCCTTTGCAACGGCTGGAGATTTAGCTGTGCCTAATCCAACAGCTTGCTCTGTGTTTAGTATGAACGTGCTATCTGCGATTGTAAGAGCTTTTAATGACGCACGNGCCGTAGCAGAGGCAAGATAAGTATTACTGACGGGGTAACCAGTAGCTACATAATTAGAGTTCGCGGCAAGTTCTGCTGTCGTCCAAGATGCTTTATAGCAATTAGTCCCTACCTTTATTTCTTGCTCAACACCTGTAATCATACTGTAGGCGTATAGATGTGTTCCATCATGAATAAGAACATACTTCTCCGAGTCACTTCGATTGATGAAGTGAACAAAACTATTACTGTCTATAGCACTCGTAAGTAACCTAGCAAGATGTCTAGTGTTAGGACGTTTCTTTAGTCCATCCGCAACAGAGCTAAGAGCGTTTTCCTGCGCCTCACATTGCCCAGCAAAGCGTGTTGCGTCAGACTGTTGAGATACCCCTTGGATGAGGTTAGGAACCGCTGTGTTAATTAGAGGCATTAGGAGATATCGTAGTTACGGTTGATGCCTATTCTGGATGCTACAGCGTAGCTGTCAAATATAGTTCTGTCAGAGTTGTTGCCTTCCGCATCCATAAGGTCAGCCCGTGCGTTGTATTCGTCACGAGCAATAAGAGCTTCTAGCTCACGAGAGCCTACCATACGTCCTTGGAATACCCGTGAGGCAACTAAGGTTATATAGCGTCTCGCGGCCTCTGGTAGGCTTGTAAAGTCCAGTAGGCGTGTAAGGTTAACCTCTAGGGCTTTGGAGAACACTGAGGTGTTATTAGAGCGGTCAAACAAACTGAGACCACGTTGGGCGATGTCGATAGAGGTATCGGTTGTGTCTACCTCCAAGATGTCGTCCGATAAAGTTATTGTGCCATCCCCAGCAGGGCTCAGGGTGACTTTGAGTTCTGTGTTAAAGTGCCACCCTTCAGCTTGAACGGAACGACTTACCTCGTCCAGTACAGAGATAGCAGTAGCGGCAGAGATAGGAAGCGCGTTGGTGTCACTAATACTATTCACAGGGCTCTCGCCGATGTGTCCTAGCATTGAGTTAACAGCTTCTAGCTTTGATGTAAGTGTGGGCATATTATTATATAAATTTAAAAGTTAAAAAAGAGCCCCCAAAGGAATTAACCAATGGGGGCTCAGAATTAATTTAGCGTACTTCTACAGCACACTCTGGACGCAAGACGCCGTGTCCCATTGCATATTTAGCAACGAACAACGTACCTTGACGTTCGATTTGGTACTCGGACTCTGTAGCGAGGTCGAGGAGCTTGACTGTACCGATAGCTTCCTTAGTACCTGCAAGGATGCGGGTAGAAGAAAGGTCAGCATTGTATCCAGTACCACTAGCACCGAAGACGTCATTGTTGACACCATCGTCATCTTGGTCTTGAGAAGCCTCAGCGACCGAAATGGAAGCAAGGTGGTTGCTCTTTACAAGACTGATACCAGCTACTTGACTGATTGTACCAGTTGCGATGTTACCAACACCACCAGCATCACGATTAGACGCAAGCGACACTGCGCTGTTGTCTGCTGTGATTAGGGTGTAGTAGTCGGCAGGGCTCAGGACAGCGAAACGACCTTCGTCGCTTACGTCCTTACCGTCGAGAGACTCAGCAACGCCATAGAGAGCGTCGATAAGTTCAGCCGCAGTTGCGTTAGCACCAGCGAACAACGAAGAGGAAGCACCAAGAATAGTGCCGTCATCTCCACCGATTTCTGAAGTACCACGAGCGGCGGCGGCAAGAGTCTTCATCGTAGCGATGTCGAAACGTTTTGCGAGTGCCTTACCGAGTTCCTTAGCGTAGATGCTACGGACGTCGTAGTGGTTCTTTAGTTCGTCGATGTTTGCGATGAACGTTGATGAGATGAGTACGTCGTCAATAGAGATGACGCGCTCAGCGTGTTTGATTGCAGACAGGTAGCTGTTACCTCCGTCAGCGATATTCTCGCCAGCAGTGTGGTATTTCGCAGATGCGATACCAGTAACAGGGAATTGTGCAGATTTGCCATTCTGAATGGTGCGTACCATGTGCAAGTCCTTCATCACGTTTGTTTCTTCAAACGTAGTTAGGATTTCACCAGAGAACACCTTCAGGAACAACGCATTTACATCACCTGAAGCATTGACTTGCCCTAAACGAGAGGGGCTTGTATTGCCATTAGCCATGATTTTTTATTCCTTATTTGGATTAGTATTGAGGGTTTGAGGTGTCCGTGGGCAGGGTTTGCTTGTCTAAGGTTATCCTCCTCAAAGGGCCTTACGCTACTACTAGCTTAGGGACGAAAGTTATTTCTTCTTTTTAGGAAAGCCCTTCTTCATATTAGAATAGGCTTTATCGCTCACCGTAGACTTCTTTTTGCTACGGGAGATGCCGAGTTTACGGCGACGATTCATATTTCTGTATAGACTCATATTAACATTTCCATTTACGAAGGGCGAGAGCTTTACGGGTTGGTCTACCTTTGGAATCCTTCATAGGCCCTTTAACGCCACTCATACGGGCGCAGAAGGAACGCTTCCTTGCACCACCTTTGGGCTGTGGGGCTTTGAGGTTAGAACCAGTCTTACGATTGTAGTAGTCTCTTCCTTTCTTGGAGAGACCCCCACTCTTAGACTTGTGTTCTTTCCTTAGGCTGACGCCTTTTCTCTTTGCCATTGATGTAGTTTTTAATTATTGGGAGGGCTCGGCTTTTATACCGAAGTAAATTCTTTTGTTTCTGGTCATCTATTGGGTTGTTTACTCGTGTCCATGCACCGCCACCGCCATTCCAAATGAACAGTAGGTGGTTTATGGTTACTTCTTCACCACAGCTTCTAATGTGCTTCGAATAGTGCGAAAGAACTTTAAAAGCGATGAGGAAGCTGAAGTTAGGGTCGAACGCAACGCTGTGCGCAACTTTACTGCCCGTGATACGATTGTAGTCATCCACCATGATTTTATGGATTTGAAATAGCCCGTAAGCGAGCCCTTCGTCTCCGACAATAGTTGGGTGACTGCCTTGCGGAACTTCCCATAGAGGGATGAGAGAGACAAATTCTTGAAGTGATATAGTTTGTTTTTCATTGTTAGCGTTTAACCATAGAGGAGCCAAAGTAAAAGCTAAGCAAAGCAAGCATACCTTGGCGAACTTCTGGTAGAAGGACGAAACCGTTGACGTTAATGTATCCATTTTTAGTGCCAAATATTAGGGAGAAAATGCCGCCCCCTGACTCTTTTTGAAGAGCAACAGGGACGTCGACGAGGGATAGTATAAAGGGCGCGACTATAACTGCGAATAAGATGCAGATAGCAATTATACGGCGAACCCATACTCCACCTCGGTTAGACGCCGCTTGAGCAGAAGCATCTACTGCCTCTTGCTTCCGTAGCATCGCATCAAGGGCTCTGCCTTGGGCTTCAGCTTGGGAGGCAACGAGGCGCATCACGAAACCTGTGATGCCACCACCGAGCATGGATAATAGTTCTATAGACATAGTTTAAAGGACGTTGGAGACCGCTAGGCGTTTCTCTACGTTGTCGCGGAACGCTGGGTCAGATGAATAACGAGGGTCACGCATAGCTTCAGTTACCTGAGCCGCTGAGCCGAAAGGTTTAACAGAGGAGCCGCTAGTACCACCTTGAGATAACTCAGGGGGATTACCACCAGCAGAGATGAACTGAGCATAGAGACCTTTGACAGCCATCTTAGCTTGGTCTACTGAGCCAGTTTCTACGATACTGTTGAAGCCATCTAAGTCGCCATCAGATAAGTTTTCAGAAGCCCAGTCAGACATAGCGTTGTAGTTAGCGTTGCCTCCTACTTCGTTCTGTATTTCCAAAGCTTGTGATGTACTCATGCTCTCCTGACCTGCTATGTAAGCNTCNACGAAACTACGNGGTAGCCCTGCTTTCTCTAGCTCAATGAAGGTCTTGTCAGTAAGAACNCCAGACTCAGCAAACTCTTCGGTAGCTTTTTGTACGGATGAATTGAGACTAACACTTGCTTCTTCTTCGGCAGGGGTGTCGTCTGTCTTATCTTTGGATTGCTTGGATGATTGTTTCTTCTGAAGTTCGTTGTAGGCTTTCGCCAAGTCCTCTGGGGACTCAAACTTCTCATCTAGCCACTCTGGGCGTTCCTCTGAGGCTTCCTCTTGGATTTCCTCTTGGGGCTCTTCGGTGTTAGATTCAATTGATTGATTACGTTGCTCAGCCGCTTCATCTTGCATTGCGGCTTGCTTTTCGAGGGAGACATTTTCTTCCTCGGTATGTTCTTGTACTGTTACTGATTGGTAATTAGCCATCTATTTGCTCGCTTGGTTGTTGTTGTTGGGCAAGGGATTGGTCAGACATCGCTTTAATACCAGCGGGGCCTAACTTCTCAGCCATTTGCATTTGTTGTGCTTGCTGAGCCTCCATTGCCATTTCTTCTTCGGACTTAACCAGCCCATCGGTTTTGATACCGAGGGAGATTGCCCTCCGTTTAAAGTATTCTGAAACCTTGACGAACTGTGCGATAGCTTCAGGGCCTACCACTTGGGCGGCTCCAGCTAGGAACAGGTCTAGTTTCTGTAAATCATTGCCGCGTCCTAAAGCTTCAACACCTGTAATGATGATGGGCTTCACAACGTCTTTAGGAATCTTAGGTAACTTACCCTTCTTATTCATTACCTCCATTAGACGATTGACCAATGGAAGTTGCATTTCACTGCTTAGAAGAGAGTAGAGACCACCGAGGGCAGACTCTAACTCCATACCTAACATCCGTATCTCTTCAGCGGTAACACGCTCAGCTTGGCGTACAGTACCACTGGTAAGAAGAAAGGCGTGACCTAGGCGGTCTTTGATTACGTTGATTGTCTCCTGTGCTACACGGAAGTCGTTAAACTTGTTTACCTGTAGGGTGGTGACATCCTGTGCGTTGCCCTGTGTGATTGCACCGTTAGGACTCTCAGCGAGTGTCTTAGCTCTGGTTGTGCCGTTAGGGTTAACTAGGAATAGAACCTTTGAAGCGGCGGCAGAACCTTCCACAATAGCCTGTGTGAGGGACTCAAGGGACTGTAGGTCACCGAGGTATTCCTCAACATAACCACGTCCGTAATCTTCACCGTCAATACGTGTGAAACGCAGAGGTATAAATGGGTTCTTGTCTAGACCGTAGAAGCCTTCAGACTTAGGAATAACGTTGCCGTTGATTTCCTGCCAGACTTTCCAGCCTTTCTCTTTACGACAGACTGCTGTGTATAACTGTACTTCGTCATCAGAGCCGCCTTCGTTAGCCCCTGCTACTTCTTTCATTTCCTCAGTGAGGCTCATGTAGCTTAGGGATTCCTTGGTGCAGATGTATAAAACATTGCCCATTGGGTCACGCTCAACACAGAAGCGGTCAAGGTGGAACACACGTACGCCACCATCGTCAGGGACGTATAGTAAAGCGTTACCAGTGATGATAAGTTGCTTAATAGCTTCGTGCAATGCAGTACGATATGTACCTCTGCTGACCTCCTCCATGAAGGACTCTTCGACCTGCTGTAGAGACTTCTCAATCTCTGTGACTAGNTCNGGTGGAGCGCCTTCTTGTTGTAGTCCATATTCGTCCACTGCGAGACGGAAAAAGGGGGCGTTGGGAGGTAGAAGTGCCAACAGTAATTTTGAAGCGAGGTTGTTTACTCCTCTTGCCCCAACGCCCTGAAAAGGTGTGTCCAATCGGCTATGTGCTCCAAAGCCTTCGTCTGGGCAAACGTATGGAAGTGTGAGTTTTGCTGAGGAGCGGGCGCGGTCTAGGTATTGGTGTCGCTTCCCCTCAAGGGAGGTGTATAAGCCTTCAGCAGTTTTGCTCATAAGTATATATTATTGAGGTTGGACGGGGAACTCTACTTTGCCGCTATCGTCAATGTTATCCGTAATGTCACGCAAGGCTTGGCGATAAGCAGACCAAGATGCGAGGGTGTCTTCGTCGAGCGGTGAATCATTTAACTGCGTCCAATCGGACTCAACAAGTAGGCGATTACGCTCTGGACGTATAGCCTCCTTTATTACTTCAGGTTTATCATTAAATAACTTTTTTTCAAAGGTAATTAAGTCCCCTTCAAACAGGAACAACGGCTCGCTTGAAGCGTCAACCTGCTTAGCTTTTTCGTTTGATATAGATACAGCTTCGTTACCTTCAGCGATGAACTTAGGCTCATCTTCTGACAAACGAAGGACTCTGCCCTTTGGGTTAATTATTGCATATTTCATAAGTTATTTATCCAGTTGAATTTTTGATTAAGTTGTTCTGAGAGAGAACGACCAAGCGTCTCGTGCCAGTCTTTCTTTAAAGGTTTTACTTCTTGTCTAATAATGTGGTCTCCGTAGGGAAAACCAACATCGTATTCTTGAGTGTATTGCTCTACGTTAGAAGTATCGTGAATAAATGGCTCTTCGCCTAGATACTCCCAGACCTTGTTCATTACCTCTTGAGGGTTTTCAGTTAAGTCCTCGGCGTGAACAAACATAAGTTTATCTCCAAAGCGTTCTTTGGCTTCGTGCAGGCGTTCGATAGCAATTCCGATAGGGGGAGTTTGTAGCCAAGCACTCACCCGTTTATCAATTGTTGTCCAGTTTTGGGGATTCTCTTGCTCAACGCCATTAAATGCCTGCGGGTGCTGTATGCGTTTCTTTTCCATACTGGACAGAACGCCTCGGATGTCACGAACAGGAACAAGAACCTTAGCGTCCTCCCAAACTTTAAATAGCTGGTCAAGATGACCAACCCAAGAACGGCACTTGTCCACTACTACGGGCCTGTCCGTGATGCTATTAAAAGCATTCTCGCAACCAGCTTTGACGTAGTCCAGGTACATAGGCTCAAGGACATTCTTCATATCCACCGCCTTTGCTTCTTCGGTTTGAAAAACCCGTCGAGCAATGTAGCCTATTTCGTGCAAGGCACTAGTAGGGGTAGCGTGAACCTTTGGGTTCTGTGCAAGTAGATTACAGAGCAGGGTTGAGCAGGCTCTTGGAAGACCAGATACGAAATGTAATTTTTTACTCATATAGGTATTCAATCATTACAAGTCCGCAATAACTGTCAACCCTCCATATGTAGTTCCGTATCCCGTGGCTCCTACTGGAACGTGAATGCTCGTTGCTGAACTATAAATAAATGCACTCGACCCTAAACTTGGAGCAGTTGTAGCTAAGCAGTTTACTGTTGATAGGCTCCCTGTATAATAGAACGCACCGCTCCCAATCGAAGTCACGTTTTTGGGTATGGTAATGCTGGGTAACGAACTGCGACCGAATGCAGTATTCCCAATCGAAGTAAGGCTGTCAGGTAGGTTAACACTGCTTAGGGAAGGGCAATAATAAAACGACCCTGACCCAGTCGAAGTCACGCCTTCTTCGAAAGTAGCACTTTGAACATTTGAGAACTGAAAGGCACCAGCACCCACAGTTACGCCACTTGGAATTGTAATACTAGTAAGTGAACTATATTGGAACGCCCCCGACCCAATCGAAGTCACGTTACTTGGAATTGTAATACTAGTAATGGGAGTATACGCAAATGCACCACTCCCAATCGAAGTTACACTGTCTGGTATGGTAACGCTAGAAATGCTAGTATTTGCAAATACATAGCTTGGAATCGTAGTAAAACTAGCGTTAGTTGGGAGGGTAACACTGCTTAGGATACCATACGAAAATGCACCACTCCCAATCGAAGTTACACTGTCTGGTATAATAATACTAGCCGCTCCACCATATTGGAACGCACCGCTCCCAATCGAAGTTATGCCGCTTGCAATGCGAATATTACTAATACTAGAATATCTGAACGCATCGCTCCCAATCGAAGTTGCATTACTGCCAATATAAATACTAGCAATGGTTTGACCATAGAAACCACTGCTACTTGTAATACTTGTTAGGTTCCTTGTTCGCTCCGTGGTTCCTATAATGTCAGTTGTAAAAGGATAGTTTAGTGACCCAATTGAGCTTCTGATACCAGTATCAGTTGTTTCATCTAGCAAGTCGTTGACTGCCTCTGAATATGAAGGAGTGCCACCAAAGGGTGTAGAAGGAACTACAAGAGTTTCAGTTGTCCCATCGCCGTGTAGAATATCAATAGTTTTTGGCATAATTTAGTAGCTGATGTTTGCGCCTGTACCAGATGAACCAGTGTTCACGGCAGAGCGTCTTAATGTTAATGCAGACGTTCCACGTTTTCTGGACGACTGTCTCTTTTTGAGTGAGTTGTTTCCTACCTTCTCCGCTGTCTTAGTAGGAGGGGGAGGAGGTGCGGGTGGTGGCACTGGGTCTGGTATCTTGGGTGATGACATGCACATAGTTAAACCTTGGTTAGGATGGTTTCGTTTTGAATTTTATTTTGTTCTATAAGAAATCGGACTACAGAGCGCTGTCCATAATAATAGACGAGCGCGTTTTGAGCAGTGCCGTAATCAAAGTCATCCCGTAAAGGGAAAACTTCTTCTAACTTCTTGATAAAATTAGCTGAAACAGCGGGAAAAGCGTCGTTATTGTCCATATTAGTCCACCTCCTTCTTACGTTCCAGCATACCTAAAGCGATTGAACTGTAACCAATTAGGTCATTAAAGATGTCTGCTACGGTGTCTCCATTAGTCTCCAAAGAGAGACCTCCGTTACAGAAAGCCTTGAGCCTCTGCATCTTATCGCCCATCCGAAGTGATAGTCCGATGAGTGGGTCTACCCCAAAGTCATCTGCTTCATCGAAGTTAGCAAAAGGATTAGAGGTGAAGGAACCACCTGTGTAGTCATCATTCTTTTTCTTGGTAAGCTTAGAGATACGCTTGAACTGCTCAGCTTGGAAAGCGAACCACCACTCCTTGTTGTGGGTAGCGTGAGCTTTGACACTCTCTTCTACTTCGTAGCTGATTGTTATACCGAGCCACTCCGCTAGAGCGTGTTCTGTCTTTGCTCCTTTGGAATACTCCCAGCCCTTCATCATATACATATGTGATGCGGTCGCGATAATAGAAACAAGGTCAATCATAGCGCACTCACGTACGCACATCTCTCCTACTTCAATACCTAACTCAGCGGCGTGTGTCCTGCTTAATGCGGCAGGGTTGATAACGTCGAAGCCCTTCTCTTTAAATTTGAAAGAAGTAGCGTCGAAGGCAGGGAAGTTGCAGTCTTCGATACCTGTCATTGGGCCAGCGATATAGACCGTCTGGTCACTTACATCTATTTTGTAGGGGGTTGCCATAATATAATTTTTCCGTTTTTGAAGTTTTCTTTTCTGAGTATGTAAGCAAGGCGAGCGGTGAGGAGTGCGTCCTCTTCTGTCATGTCTTTGCTTTCATATATCTTAACGATGGCTTCCCAGTCCCAGCCGTGTTTGTCTAAGAGCTTTACAGCGGTCTTAGGGCCAACACCTTTGAGTCCTTGGTATCCATCGGTAGCATCACCCATTAATGTCTGGATGAGGTGGTTCTTGTCTGCCTCTTCTTTTGTGAGGGTAGTCAGTTCATCACGTAGGAAGTTATACCAAGTGATGGGTAGCGTAGCGAAGTCCTTGTCACCACTGAGAGCAACGGTGTTCTTAGGGTCTTGCGTACACATAATGCCGATAAGGTCATCAGCTTCCATCCCGTCCTGCATCATAAACGTGTGACGCTTGCGCATCTGTTTAATAAGCTCGGTTAAAGCTAAAGGCTTACGCTTGTTCTTACGGTTGCCTTTGTAGGCAGGGAAGAGGTCGTAGCGAAAGTTAGTCTTAGGACTGAAGACTACGAAGTAATCCTCAGTGCTAAACTTCTTACACATAGACTCAATGAAGTCGTCACAATAAGCGAGAGAAGCGTTTACGTCCGTGTGTAACGTCCATACTGCGTCCTCCCATTTAGTCTCTACCTCGTTACTGAAAGCGGCTCGGTAGGCAAGCATATCGCCATCTAGGAATAATGTTTTCATGTTAGTGTGTTTCTGACCAGTTAGCCCCAACGGAATACTCCCCGTCTAATGGGCATTTGAAACCAAGGGTTTTACCTGCCTTGGCGAGTGCTTCTACAAAACAACTTCCAAGAGCATCAGCGTCAGCTTGGTCACAGCTAAACTGAACTTCATCGTGGATATTGCCATGTAGTTCGTAGGGTTGAGTTGCCATCTCAGAGAACTCAACGAGTGCCTGCTTCATCACCACTGCCCCTGCTGATTGTAACAACAGGTTGAGTGCAGAGTGTGCCGAGCGACACGGTAGTTCACGTCCATCCAGACCTATTAGTTTATTTGTCTGTTGTACCTTGTTAGCCACCGCCTCAGAGAGGTGACGGATAGCAGGAGTTTTGGACATGAAAGATTGTTTAAGTTTCTTGCCGTGCTTAGAGGAGCCACCAACAATGGAACCTATCTTAGCGTCGCCTGCTCCGTAGAGGAAAGCGTAGATAAAGGTCTTAGCTTGGTCGCGGGTCTCTAGCCCTGCCGCTTTCTGGTTAGCCGAGTGGATGTCACCTGTAAGGATTTCTTTAGCGTAAGCTCCGCTGTCCCATCCGTGCAGGTAGTGAGCAAGGCAACGTAGTTCTAAGCCAGAGGCATCAGCACCAACAAGCACCTTACCTTCTGGGGCAGTAAAACAAGACCTACACTCTGTACCATAAGGAGCCCGTCCTGCTGGTACTTGGGCTACGTTAGGTTGTGAGTGAGTACAACGCCCAGAGATAGCACCGTTGGTGTTTACCCGTCCGTGTATACGTCCATCGTTGTAGAGCTTGAGCCACGCTTGGTTACCCTCCGCTACTTGTCCTAGACGTTTGGACACAAGAAGGTATTCCAGAAGCTTGAGGGCGTTAGGAGTGCCTATCTCTCTCAATACAGGTTCATCAATCTTAGGGCGCTTGCCATCATACGCGGCAGGCTTCCATCCCTCAGACATCAACCGCTCGCATATCTGGTCACGGGAATTAGGGTTAAAGGGAATCTCTTTGGTGCGGTGTGGGCCTTTGATTATTTCATTAGGCTTCCATCCAGAAGCAACAAGCTCCTTCTTTGTCTTTGCTTGTTCTCCGTTAGGAGCTATCCACCAGTGGCTTTTCATTAGCTCAACGCTAGGCCCAAAGGACTTGGCGAGGTCGTCACCTAGTTCCGCACGGCGAACCATGAGGTCAGAGGTAAGCTTCTCAGCCGCTTTGATGTCGAACGGGAATCCATTCCACTCTTGTATACGCATAAGATTAGCAAACTTATGTTCAAGCGTAAGCATACGGAGGTCAGGTTTCTTTTTAAGAAAGTGGTCGTACAAGCGGTAGGTCACGTAGGTGTCCTGCTTGCAATACTCAATCATCTCTGGAGTACACGTAGTCCAATCCTCGGTATCACCGTGGGCGTCCTTGTATACACCTATGCGTCTACCCCAAGCCTTTAAACTATGAGACCCAAGTAATTGACGGGGAAACCCATTTTCAGGGTCAGCGTAATGTCTATCGTAATCGCTGGTCTTTATGTCTGGGTACATACAGCGAGCCATGATTGCTGTGTCCAGAACCATAGGGTGCTCAAAGCCATACTTCTTTTGCAAGGCTGGGTAGTCAAAGCCAATAGAGTTATGTCCTACAATGGCGTCGTAATTCTTTAGACGTTCAATTCCTGTCAATACGGAGTCACCAGAGAACGCAATCGTCCCTGTGTTGTCGTGTATGGCTATACAGTGAACGGTCTCTAGGTCAGACAGCTTTGTCCAATCCTCAATGGCGTTCGTTTCTATATCGAAAAATGCTATGCTATTCATTTGTTGGTATCAGTGTGGTTAGTGGGAGCAAGATGCCCCGTGATGTGTTATTGTCTCCTCCTCTGACGTCCCTCTTTGTTTTCTTGAGTGGCTCAATAAGTTCTTTGAGGTCTACAGTCGGAATGAAGATGATTAGGTTTTCTACAACGAAGCAGTAATAATCCGCTTCGGAACGGTCGATGCCAGAGACTTTGCCTCGTGACATATATTCAACAAAAACATTGCCCGTCTTCTTGGCAAGCATATCTTTTTTAATTTCTATTTTTTTATCAGATAGCAATTCACCAATCTCTTTCTCAGCTATTTGTCCTACTTCAAGGTCGTGTCGAAAGTTTGAGCAATATTTCATATGTTAGAAGGGGTTCTCGCTGTAATGTTCTTCAGCCATTAAGCCAGTAGTGGGGTTGTAGTTTAGGGAACAAGCGATGCCTGTTTCCCCAGAGAATCTATTCTTAAGAACGCGAACGATTGTCTTGTTCTTGTTGTCTGGACACTGCCCGTTACGCTCAAGCCCACAACAAATGTCAGAGAGTTGTGCGATAGCGGCTGAACCACGGAGTTGTGCTAGGCTAGTGCTTGCGCCTTCCTCGTGTCCCTTACCTTCTGGACGCTTGAGGTGGCTGACTAAAATCATTCCGATGTTGGTCTCTTCAACTAAGCTACGAAGCTTGGTCATTGTATTATCAATTAACCTACGTTCGTCACCATCTCCTAAACCAGAAACGATAATACTAAGGTGGTCTAGAACAACGTATTCAACGTCCATGACCTTAGCCATATAGCGTATATGTCCTAGGAGGTTGTCGCTCTCCATAGAACCCCAGTGGTCGTAAAGGAAGCAACGCCCAGAACCGATGGTAGCTTTAAACGCTTCATTGTATTCATCGGTAGCTTGGAACTCTGGGTCTAGGTGGATGAGCTTCTTCATCTCTAAACCGATGATGGAGTTAGCAGTGCGCTCAAGGGATTCCTCAAGGGCGATGTAGCCTACCTTGTGGTCAGTCTTGAGAAGGTTGTGTGCAATAATCTTACAGACGTGAGACTTGCCTACCCCAGAGCCAGCGGCAAAGGTTACAATCTCTCCACGGCGAAGACCATGAGTAAGACGATTTAAACCACGGAAAGGATAATCAACTGATTGATTGTTCTTGGGAGTTGTGAGCCTTTCATAGAGGTCAACGCCATCTGTGATAGCGTCAGGCTTCCACGGCTTTGCGTCCCACATAGCACGAACAATGTCGTTCTTGCGGTTAGCCATTAGCAAATCGTTAGCATCCTTCATAGGAAGTCGAGCAATCTTAGTCTTACCTGCTGGTAGTAGATGACTTACTTCTTCAGCGGCTTTGCGTCCCTGTTCATCTTCGTCAAACATAAGCACCACTGTCTCAAATTGGTCGAGCCAAGGGAACTGCGCTTTGAAGATAGACTTAGCTGATTGAGCTCCGCTTGGTAGAGAGACTACAGGCCATTTACCATCGCCNTTAGCCATCGCTACAGAAAGGCAGTCAACCTCGCCCTCGGTTACAACGAGCATACGACCCCCATTAGGCCATAGGTGTTGTCCGAAGAATACGCTAGGCGCACCCTTGCATTGGAAGCGTTTGTCTTTGAACCGTAGCTTCTGTGCGACTAGCTCTCCTTCAAGGTCTCTGTAGTTAGCTACGTGACAAGTCTCGCCGTTGTGGGTCGCTACTTGGTAGCCATACTTCTTACAGATGTCTCTGGTCAAACCACGAGCAGGTATGTCCAGTGTGTGTCCAGTAAGGAAGCCTGTAGGTTTAGTTTCTTTAGGAGTCACAGTATAAGTATTGCCCCCTCTTGGATGCCAAGTTCCGCAACTGTGGCACTTGGTGCTTCCGTCGGTGTTTATTGTTAGGGCATCGCTTGAGCCGCAGTCTTCGCATGGTTGGTGTGTTAGTGATGATGTTAGTGTGTCCATTCTATTGGTATTGTTTTGTGAGCCCACAGGAAGCCGTGCTTGTCGCACCACTCCCCGTATGTGGTCTTGCTCTTTTTGCTGAGTGTGTTGTGTGCGTTCTGAAAGCAAAATCTAATGTCCAGTTCTGGGTTACAGTCACGCACTCTTAAGTGCTTGGTTCTATCGGCAGGTATCCAGTAACCCTTAGCTTCAATGATAATGCCGTTGGGCAATATGAAGTCAGGGGTATACGTGGACTCCTTCGTGTATTTCACCTTCAGACTTTCGTAGTCGAAGGTCGCCCCCACCCGTTCAAGGGTGAGAGCAAGTTGTGCTTCGAAGCGAGAACGGTATTTAGAAGCCGACGCCCGACGGGGCTTCTTCTTCGAACGCTGTATCCAAGGATTCGCCATCACTAATGAACGAGCCATCTTCCTTTCCGAAGACGGAACCGCCACCTGCATATTCTACTAGGTCTATTACTTGTACTGCTTTAAGGCGCAGTGTGTAGCCGAAGCCTTGCGTAGGAGTGAACCATGTGTACACCTCCGTGCTTAGCTTGAGGGTTGAACCGCTTCCGATATTAGGAGCTTTACCTAGGCGTGTACCGCTGGCGTCAAAGACAGGCACAGTGAACTCTAGGAGTCCTTTAGCTGTCTGACGTTGGGCTACTTGCTTGGCGTATAGCTCGTAGTCGCCTTCCGCTGTAATACGGATAGGGCTAGTGGTAGCACGGGCAAGCTTTTTGCCTTTGATGGCACACTCTGCTTCGTACTCTTTCTCGACGATGTCGGTTACGGTTTTACTAAACAGATTGAAGTCATCCTCACTTACGTGAAGCTTACAGTGGTAAACTCCGTCAGTGTTAAACTTCGTATCTGGTTCTGCGATGCGTGGGTACACTGCTGTACCCTTAGGTGTTGTCAGTATTTGACTCATTTTGTTTGTCTCTATTTTGGTTGTTGTTGTCTCCATTAGGAGAAGAAATACTTACTCTCCAACACCTGAGAGATGTCGGCGTTGCCGTATTCTGGAATTTCTGGAAAATCTATTTCTGGGTTAGCCCCACTTAATTGATGTAGTAGAGCTTCTAACTGGTCAACCTCAAAAACATTTAAATATTGTTCTCTTAAAGTTTTGTTTAACGTGGGGCAGTTTGTGGCGTGAGTGCCGTAGCTGTCGTGTATCATGGCAAAGTCCCATATTCCTTGTTTATTACATTCAATGACTGTTTTTGTCAGACAAGCCGCGTCCAAAGAGTGGACATAATTAGGGCTGATGCCTGACTTCTGTTTGCGAGGACTGATTGCTTCATCATCGCTGTACCATTTTACGTAAGTAGCCTGTCCGCTGATGTTGGTACTAACATTCTGGCTTGTTGTTTTGTGGTAGCTTTGGAGAACAGGAAAACCTGAAGGGGTTACCCAGCTTACAGGCTTTCCGTGTTCTGCCAGCTTTTTAGCGCAGGACTGCAACCACTGCATACAGTCCTTTGGCTTGTCGAGGACTTCGTTGATTGAAGCCCACGTTAGCTTACTGAGGTAACCAGTAACTTTGTAGCGTTCATCTTCTGTGAACGGGTTGGCGCATCGTGTTTTTCGCAGTGTGTCTTGATACCATTCGTCCACATAATCACGGCACGAGTAGAACGTACCGCCATAAGGCCACACCATTGTAGGGCGTTTAGCCAGCTTACGATTGATACCAAACTTAATCCACTTTTCTGCGTAGGGGTGAGTATCAGCTTTAAGTTTTTTTAAGATGGAGTCAGAGACAACTCTGTAAATATCTTCAGGTGAATCACTTGTGAGTACATTTGTTGCCTTGGCTCCATATTCGTCCCTCATCAGCATAGACAGAATTTGAAGCCCATTGTTAGATGCGTCTAAATTTATAGGAAGCTGTGTCATTAGCTTGCCTGTTTTACGAAGCTGACCCCACTCAAAGCACCACGCAAGGAACTGGAAGGGTTCGTCAGCGTCCATCCACATAAGATTAGTGGTAGGACTCTCATAGATAGCTATAGCGTCCTTAGAGAAGCTCTCAGCCCATTCTACACGCTTGTCTAATGTAATCTTGTCATTGCCAAAAGTGTTCGCCCCTTGAATAGCTAACCACTTTACATCTTCGTCAGTCTTAATTCGTTCTGGTCGGTGAAACTGTAACAAACCACGGCTGATGTCTGGGCCTTGGATACCAAGAAAAGCAGGTATGTTATAAACACGCCCACGAAAGTCTACGTGCGAGGGGTAAAAGAAACGATTACCAGAAAGCTTCTTCGCAACGTAAAGTATCTTCGAAACGAGAAGGCGACGGCTGGTATTAGAGAGCCGTGAGTTATATACTTTCGCCGCCTGCCTTCTCCAAGTGGTGTTGGACTCTTTATTTTCTTTAAAGTCTATTGGGACAGGAGGGAGAGCTTCCTGTTCACGGCTAGGAAGTCCGTCCACTATGACATTATTTTCCCAGCACCACTCCATCGCCTGCATCACCTTGTTATTAATTGCCCAAGGTGTCTGCTGGATTAGATTCGTTGCTTCCATCGGCTCAGGGAGTGCGCCCGTGATAGTCCGAAGGTAGTCCATGTTGTTCGTTTTGATAAACGGAACTTTAGGTAGATAGGATTGTTCGTGGTCGTAACCACCATCCCAAATGTTTGTCCAACTGGCGGGTAGTTCTACTGTAGGTAGCCAGAAGGGTTCTATAAATTCTCTGTGGTCGTTGAACTCCTCAATCCATTGAAGAGTATCTGGAGTGGCACTGATGTAACGCGTAGGACGCTTACGGCTCTTCTCCAGTATGTAGGTGTATTCGATAAGGTTTGTGGACACACGGACAAGCTCAGTCATAATCAACCCCATGTTGAGCTTATCTCTGTGCGCCCACGGTTCCCAAGCATCCATCAAACCTTTGTCGGCTTCGTGCTTCATTGAGGAACGTATGTGCCTAGTCTTGGCGGCTGTACCTTTGCGTCTTACAGCACCGAGGATGATGCCCTGCCCTTTATCTTCGTTGTTCTCAACTAGAAAGCGACAGCGCAACTCATCCTCAATCAACTTGCCTAAAAAGATAGACGCACTGGCTAACGTCTTCTTCTGTGTGATGCAGTCGAGTAGAGCTTTGATTGAGAGGAAACTCAGAACCTTTGGGTCAAGGTCTTGCGTATCTATTTGGAATCGTGCTTTATTGTCTACTCTTGATAGGGATTCCTGCCAGTTTTTAATTGCTTTGTTAAGGTCAGGCAAAGCGGCTCTCATCAAGCGTTGACCGTAGGGCGTCTGTAGTTCAGCCCCGCGTGCTTTAGCGGACTCAACCTTGGCTCGGTATCTTCCTACGCCTAGTGTGGTCATGTCCTCGTTTAGCTCCGATTGTGTTAACTCGCTCATACTCAAATCTTTGTCAGTGTATTGTCACTACGCAACAGTAAACTGCTGTCAGCAACGGATATGTGTTTGAAATTATTAGTTAAAAAATCAACGGTTTACGTCGATTCGATATTTGCGAGAGACTGTAACTCCCTCGCGGAGACGCACGTCTGGTTCGATTCCAGAGTCGCCCACCACTTAACTTGCTGTTTTTATTCCATAATTTTAGTCTTCCTTATTTAGAATGATTCTAAGTAATTTGTCACTGATTACCCCCAGTGACGTAGTTTGTCAGTGTATTGTCACTTATTATCTATGATTAATCGCTCTTGAAGGCGCTCAATCTTGCGCTTTAGCCCCTCAATGTCTTTGTTTAGCTTCTCATTCTGGTTAGATAAGGAATCACACGCCTTTGTCATGGCGTTTAATCCTCTTACGAGAACTGCTTCTGGGTCTGGCTTGAATAGGCTGTGGTTTACTTGTGTTGATGGCATGCTTTTTGGTTAGTTTGGTTAGTATTTTTGTTGTTATCATAACAGTGAATTAAAGAGCTTGTTCTAATGCAACCTTAGCGTCAAGAAAATTCCTCGGCGTAAGTTTAGCGTAGCGCAAAGTCATCTCATAGGTGCGGTGTCCCACATACCTGTGTCGATGCTCCACTCAATGAAGTGGGCAAANTGATTACGCCCGTCAGCACGTAACGCTTCAAGCATTTCGTACTCTTCTTCTTCAGTAAAAAAGCGTAGACGTTGGTTACTTACTTTCTTGCGTTCAATCTTGGGACGTTTGTTTATGTAGTTCCTATCTTGTGCGTATGTAAGAGCCTTAGAAATCGTTGCAAGACGTCCGTTGATGGTGGATGCCGCTAAGCCTTTCTTCTCCATTGCTCCTATAAATTCATCAAGAGCAGTGGTGTCTATTTTGTCTACTGACTGGTTAGCTCC
>JGI24003J15210_10000342_pt1 | contig 19871 bp, 29 predicted proteins | sample LinPmetageLP28_FD_15210 | JGI IMG/M metagenome (IMG submission 15210)
TAACTGTTATAGGTTCTTTAGCTGAGGTATTACCACCATTAGCAGCTTTAGCTACTTTAATATGGTCTATGATTAGAATATACGAAACTAAAACTGTTCAAAATATTATTAACAAAACTAAGGAGAAATAATATGCCAATGGGAAAAGGAACATATGGATCAAAAATGGGTAGACCGCCTAAAAAAGAAATGAAAAAAACAAAACCTAAAGCTAAACCAATGAAGAAAATGATGATGCCTAAACGTATATCAAGGGGTAGATAAGTGGCTAAGAATATGCCACATTATTTTAAAGATGGTAAAGAACATAAAGGCAATATGCACAAAATGTCTGATGGTGCTTTACATTCTGGAAAAACTCATACAAAAAATAGCAAAAGGCTTTATCATTTTAATGAGTTATCTAAAACAGCAAAAACAAAGGTTAAAAGTGGTAACAAAAAAGTCTAGTAAATCACCTACTCCTACTAATAAAGCATTATATAGTAGAGTAAAATCAGAGGCAAAGCGTAAGTTTGATGTTTACCCATCAGCTTATGCTAATGCTTGGTTAGTTAAAACATACAAAAAAAGAGGTGGGGGTTACGCATAATGGGTTTAGTTATGTTTTTTATAGTTTTTGTTATACCAGTAGCTTTAATCTACTATGTCTCTTAAAGAATGGTTTGGTAAAGGGGCTAAAGGAGATTGGGTAGATATTGGTGCATCTAAAAAAAATGGCAAGTTTCAACCATGTGGTAGGAAGTCTACAAAAAATAGTAAAAGAGCTTATCCAAAATGTGTGCCAAGAAGTAAAGCAAACACTATGACTAAAGCACAAAGAGAGTCTGCTGTAAGAAGAAAAAGAGCAGCAGGTAATACTGGCGGTAAGCCTACTAATGTAAAAACATTTGCAAGGAAGAAAAATGGTACAAAAAAAGTATCAAAATCCTAAAGGCGGATTAAATCAAAAAGGCAGAGATTTTTTTAAACGTACTACAGGTTCTAATTTAAAATCACCTGTATCAGCAAAAGCAGCTAGTAAGTCTCCTAAGAAAGCTGCTAGGCGTAAATCATTTTGTGCTAGAATGGGTGGTGTCAAAGGACCGATGAAAGACAGTAAAGGCAGACCAACCAGAAAAGCACTAGCACTACGAAAATGGGATTGTTAAATGTCACTCACAACTACATATTTAGATTTAGTAAACGATGTTCTAGTGCGTCTAAGAGAAGCACAAGTAGCTTCTGTATCTCAAAATACTTACTCAGCTTTAATAGGTAAATTAGTTAATGATGCTAAAAGAGAAGTAGAAGATTCATGGAACTGGGATACTTTAAGAAACACAATATCATTTACAACACAACAAGGCACGTTTAATTATAATTTATCTAACGCTGGTAATAAGTTTAGAGTTATTGCTGCTCATAATGATACTGATGATATATTTTTACAGTATAGACCAACTAGATATTTTATTCAACAACTGTTATTAACACAATCACCTCAGCAAGGTGCTCCTGTATACTATAACCATAATGGTGTTTCTTCTGGTAGAGATGGTCAAATAGATTTATTACCTATACCAGATGCTGATTATATTATTCGTTTTGATTTAGTAATTACAGAAGATGAATTATCAGAAGATACTGATACTACAGCATTACAAAAGAATGTAATTACGTCTTTAGCATGGGCTAAAGCAATAGAAGAACGTGGTGAAGATGGGGGTATTAGCGTATCAAGTCAGTATGGCGTTGCTAATAAAGCACTAGCAGATGCTATTGCTATTGAAGCAGCAAGGAGACCTGATGAAGAAACTGTGTGGTATCCTTCATAATGCCTAACAAACCTATACAATCTGTTTCATTAACATCACCTGGATTCTTTGGTAATAACACACAAGACTCTGGTGTTACGTTAGATCAGTCTTTTTCATTAGAAGGAGACAATGCTGTAATTGATAAGTCTGGTAGAATGGCATCTAGGAAAGGTTGGGGATATAATACTACTGCTGGTGGTACATCATCATTACCAGAAATGATGTTTGAGTTTGATATGACTAGTGCTACTAATTCTTTTAGTATTATAAGTGCTGGTAATAATAAATTGTTTGTTGGTGAAACAACAATGACACAACAATCTATTTTTAATGCAACAGCAGATGCTACAATATCATACACTATTTCAGACAATGATTGGCAGTTTGAACAAGCACAACACCAAAGCGGTGTTAATTTAAGTCCTCATGGGTATGTAACACAAAAAGGACATTCTACACTTGTATATCATAAAATGGGGTCTGCACACACACATTCTGGAGTGTTTGGTTTTCAAAGACTTGGTGATGTAGGTAGTGTTCCTAGTGGGTATAGTGTAGATACATTTAAGCCTAATGTGTCATTATCAGCTTTTGGTAGAATGTTTTTTGCTGACATTGTTAATGATCCTTTAACAATATACTTTAGTGTTTTGTTAGATGGTTCAGATTTATCAGGTAGCGGATCAGGACAACTTAATTTAGAAAAAGTAATAGCAGGTGGTGATAAAATAGTAGCCCTTGCTGAACATAATAGTGCATTAATTATATTTTGTGAAAGAAATATAGTTATATATAACAATGCAGATGATATGAGTAATATAGCTTTAGCTGATACAATAATAGGCATAGGTTGTGTTGCTAGAGATTCCATACAAAATATTGGCACAGATTTAATATTTTTATCTAGTAGTGGTGTAAGAAGTTTAGGAAGAACTATACAAGAAAAATCAGCACCATTAAGAGATGTAACTAAAAATGTAAGAGATAATTTTTTATCATTATTAGCAGTAGAAAATAAAAGTAAAATTAAAAGTACATATTATCAAAAAGAAGCATTTTATTTATTGACTATGCCTAATAGTGGGTTTACATTTTGTTTTGATGTAAGAGCTTTGTTGCCAGATCAGTCTTATAGAGTTACTAGATGGGATTCAATAGATCCTTCATCTTTATTGGCTACTAAAGATAATAGATTATTATTAGGTAAAACTAATGGAATAGCACAGTATAAAAACTTTACTGATGATGGTAGTCCTTATGTATTTTCTTATCTATCTCCTTATCTTGATTTTGGTAATCAGTCTCTAACAAAAATATTAAAAAAAATTAATGTAACAGTTGTAGGAGCTTCTAGTACAACTTTAAGTATAAAATATGCTTTTGATTATTCTAATAACTATAACTCAATAGATGCTATTACTAAAGCAGCATCTATATCAGAATTTGGAGTAGCAGAATATAATATAGCTGAATATTCTGCATCAATATTTATTGATAAAATTACAGCACAGCTAACAGGAAATGGTAACGTACTACAAGTAGGTGTTAATGCTAGTATAAATGGTAATGTTTTATCTTTACAAAAATTAGATATTTATTCAGTTCTAGGAAGGACTATATAATGAGTAATTATACAAAAACAACTAACTTTGCTGCAAAGGACAGCCTTAATAGTGGTGATTCTAATAAAGTTATCAAAGGTGCTGAAATAGGTGCAGAGTTTGATAATATTGTAACATCAATAGCTACTAAAGCAGATTTAGCTAGTCCTGCTATAACAGGCACAGCTACTATTACGAATGTTGTGCTATCAGGAACAATGTCTGGTGGTTCAATAGAAGGAGGAACATACTAATGGCTATTGTTAATAATGTAGTATCAGATTACTGGTCTCTTCCTAAAACTGATGAAACAAGACAAAATTATTTAGATTTTCAAGCAGGAAAAATAGATATGTTTGGTAATCCTAAAGGAACTTCATTAGCTGAATCTGTTAGTACAACTACTCAAGCACAATCAGAGCCAGTACAAGTTGCAGAAGAGCCAGTACAAGTTGCAGAAGATACATCAGGAATGTTTACTGGTACTCAAAACGATATAAATTCTGGTTTTATAGATACTAGTACTGGTTTTGCAGAACAAACTTCTGTTGATTTAGATAAAAGAAAAGCTAGTATTGAACAAGAGTTAAGAAAACAGTATGAGACAGTTCAGTTATCAGGTTATTCTTATCCTAATCCAGAAGATTTAGATAACATATTTAGTAGGCAAGCAGAAGCTATTGCCATAGCTGGTGTTGATAGTTTATTAGACATAGGAAAAAGAACTGAAAAAGTAAGAGATAATGTTAAAGAAGTACAACAAATAACTGATCCAGAAACAGGAGAAGTAACTTATCAATACACTCCATCAGGTCTTTCTAATATTGCTGGAATAACAGAACCAGAACCAGTTACTGTTGAAAACGAATACGTTAAACCAATGGTATCTAATGATGGTTTATATGGATCACAAGTAACAAAGTATGTAGCTACTTTACCAGATGAAGCACCTGTATTATACAATAAAAAAACAGGTGAGCGTCTTAATATGTTTAGCACTAAGGGTGAACTATACAGAGACTATGGTAATGGTGCTACCTTTGGTGAGTTATATAGTGATATAGAAGGCGGTGCGTACTTACAAGCTAAGTTTTTTGATGACGATACTGCTCTATTTTTTCCACAGTTTAAAGATACTTCTGATAAAAAAACTATTAGTCTTGCTGTAACAGCAGCTTCTTTAGCTCTCGGTATGCCTAATAATGGCTTCCCTATGGGACAGGGTGGTGTATCTTATGCTTCTACATTTGGTTCTACTGTATCTGGTTTAGCTGCTGACTCTATAGCAGCATTTGCTATAGGTAACGCAGCATTAGCAGGAACTACTACTTATGCTTTAACAGGAGATGCTGAAAAAGCATTTATAGGTGCTTTAGTAGCTGCTGGTACTACTTATGGTGCTGATTATATTAGATCAGGAGAGTTTGGAGATTTTTTAGTAGATAACAATGTTCTTGGTGAAAACACTACTGATTATGTAGATAGCTTAGGTATTCCTACTACAGGTTCAGATTTTTTATTAGAAAGAATTGATCCTATTACAGGCGAAGTTTCTACAGTTAAACCATCATTAGCAGACCCTTCATCTTTTCTTGGGTCAAAAGTTGTAACTGATCCAATTACAGGAGGTTTAACTACAATAGCTGATGATAGTATATTAGGCACTTTTGATCCTAGTGCTAATCCTTTAGTAGATCAAGGTTTTGTAGACAACGTAACATTTGATGATTTATTATCTGGAACACAAGGAATTGATGACTTGCCATTTTTAACCGCTGCTGACGTAGGAACTGATGCTGTTACAGGAGGATTAACTATAACTAACGCTGCTGGAGCAACTGAAGCTGTTACAAAAGTTATAGAAAATTTAGGAGCTGGGGCAGTAACAGCAACAGCAGCAGAAAAAGTTATTGAAGAAGCTGGTAAGTTTATTGACTTAAAAGAAGTATTTGGAGATGATATAGGAGGTTTGTTAGAAAATGTAGCTAATGTAGGCATAGACTATAGAGCTTTAGAATTACTACAAGATAAAGCTGAAAAAGCTGGTGAAGATATACAAGCAGATTATGACGCAGTATTTAAACCATTTACAGTTAGAACTGGTTTAGGTGTTACTGATATTGACCCTGTAACAGGAGAAGCTAAATCTGTTAGAGATATTGCATATGAGCCAATACAAACATCTGCACTTGGTACTGCTGAAAGTATGTTTAAAGACTTACCTACTACTAGGGACGAAGCTACAGCAAAGTCACTAGCAGCTACTAGGGCATTAACAGAGCCACAAAGACAAAGAGATCAAGAAAAGTTGTTTAATAGATTACAACAACAAGGTACTATGGGTCTAGGCATAACTACTCCTACTGTTGGTGGACAACGTAGAATAAACCCATTAGCTGAGTCTTTGTTTGCAGCACAAGAACAAGCTAAATCATATGAAGCATTATCAGCACAACAAATGGGATTAGGACAAGCTGCAAGTCAGCAACAACTTGCTACTGGGTTATTATCAACTGCTCAAGATATTGATGAAAGAGCAAAAGACTTTAGTACTTTACAAAGTTTAAGCAATTTAAGACAAACACCAGAGCTAGAAGGTTTACAAGCTAGAATAAAATACGATTTACTTGCTTTACAAGCAGAAATAGATAGGATTAGAGGAGTAGCGTCAGGCACTAAAGGTTTGTTTGAATTGCCTACAGAACAAGGTAATTCTTTTCTTACGTCTGCTGGTGGTACTTATAATATTATGAAATCATAAGGAACATAAAATGGCTCAAAAACAACAATCTATAACTGAAAGTATGTTTGGTTTATCTTTACCTATTACTCCTGAGTTTGGTGGGCAAATGCCTATAGAAAAATTTAGGGGTTCTACTCCTATGGGTAATATTACTGAAAGTTACAGACAAGCAGGTCAAAGTTTGCAAGGAAGTGTGCGTAGATTATTTGGTCAACAAACACCACAAGAAGCAACAGTACAAAAAACAGTAGAACAGGAAAAAGACATAAGAGAAGCTATATTAACTTTTCAAGCAAGTAATCCTGGTATAGATATGAATACTCCAGAGGCTTTAAAAAAACTAGCTAATCATGCTGTAACTATTAATCCTGACTTAAGAATGTTTAGTATTCAATTAACTCAAAGAGCAGACGCATTACAAAGCACATTAGCAGCTAAACAAAGAAAAGAAAACTTAGATACTAGATTAACTGAGTCTAGGATTACAAAAAACTTAGCTACTAGTTCTCCGCCAATAGAAAAAGGAATAAAACTTACAGCTACTCAAAGTATGTATGCTAAAGCCTTAAAAAAACCTGATGGCTCTCCGTATTACGATAAAGATAATCCTTTTCCTCTTTATGTAAGTGAGATAGATCAGTTTGCAGCAGAAACAATAGCAAAAAATATTGCTGACGATAAAAACGCAGCAAAAATAAATGAAATTCAATTAAGAATAGAAAAACAAAATAGTAAAGACCTAGCAGAAAGAGCAGCTAAAGTAAGTTTTTCTAAAAATTCAATATTTAAAACTAAATCATCAATTAATAAAATAGAACAAGCAGAAGAACTTGTAAAGAAAACTGCTCAACACATAGTGGGAACAACAGGGGCTGCTTCTTTTATTTTAAAAGATATACCATCAGTAAAAGTATTAGGTTTTGAGGGAAGTCCTAAAAAATTAGAAAACATAATAGATTCTATTAAAGCTCGTTTAGGTTTTGATGAAATAACAAAAATGAGAAAAGACTCTCCTACTGGCGGTGCTTTAGGACAAGTTACTGAAAGAGAATTAATGTTTTTACAATCAGTTGAAGCTAAACTAGACACTTCTTTAAATTCAGAAGATTTTTTACAAGTATTGCAAGAGGTAAAAAATAGTTATGCTAGGCTTTTACAAAACGAACAAGAAAATTTAAAATTATTACAAAACGGATATACGCAAAAACAAATTAATGAATTTACAATACAAAACTTAATGACATTGGGTGTAAAAGGAATTAATCCTCAAGCATCAGTTAATAGTAAACCTTCTTTAAAACCTATTTCAGAAATGACTGAAGAGGAAATTAAACAAGAGTTAGGACAACAATAATATGGCTACCAGAGAAGAAATGTTAAGAGAAGAATTAGCTAGAAGAGAAGCTCTTAAAGAAGAATTAGCTAGAAGAGAAGCTCTTAAAGAAGAATTAGCTAGAAGAGAAGCTCTTAAAGAAAAAACAGAGTCTGTGCAAAAACCAGTTGAAGAGTCTCAATCAACACCTGTTACAGAGCCACAAACAGATTCTGCTATTGATTCTGGATTTTTAAAGGGAATAAAAGACCCTATAGATGCTGGGGCACAGTTATTACCTAGAGCATTATCTTTTCTTACGTCTGCTGGTGGTTTAAAACCTAACGAGCTTAGTAATTTTTTTAGAAGTGAAGCAGAAAGAGTAGATGCTTTAGTTAAAACAGAAGAAGAACAATATCAAAAAGAACGTAACAAAAAAGGTTTTGATACTAATAGGTTGTTAGGAAACATACTTAATCCTGCTAATATTGCTGCTGGTTTAAGAGCAGCACAAGGTGCTAAAGCATTGGGTAAAACAGGTCAAACACTTATATCAGGAGGTGCTGTAGGTTCTTTAACACCTGTAACAGATACAGATAATTTTGTTAAAGAAAAAGCTAAACAAGTAGGTATAGGTGCTGTTGGTGGTGTTGTTGGTGAAAAAGTTATAGGGGCTGCTGGTAAAGTATTAGCTCCGGGAACAAAAGCTATGCAAGAAATGAGAAAGTTAGGAGTAACAGGAACAACAGGTCAAAAATTAGGTGGTATGTTTAAATCTATGGAAGATTTTGCAAGGTTTATACCTTTTGTAGGAGGTTCTATTGATAAAAGAAGAGCAGATCAAGTATTAAATTTTAATAAAGGTATTATATCAAATACTTTAACAAAAATAGATAGTAAAGCAGTAGTTAATTTTAATAAACAAAAAGATATTACAGAACAAGCAGGTGTTAAAGGAATACAATATTTAAAAAAATACTTAAATGATAGCTACAATAATATATACAACACTTCTGGATTAAAGTTTAATTTTAATCAAAAAACAGGTCAACAACTCTTAGATAAATTAAATAAACAAGGACTTAATAGTTTAGATGATATAAAAGAAGTGCAAAAATTTATAGATAAAGAAATATCGCAACGTACATTTCTTTCTTCTGATTCTCAAAAAATAAGTCAAAAAGGTATAGAAATTATATTACCTAAAAAAATAAATGAATTAACAGGTAAACAATATAAAGAAATAGATAAAATATTAAGAAAAAAAATATCAGCTAATTTAGAAAAAAATACAAGTTTAGCAAACGCATATTTAGCAATAAAAGATACACTAAAAGATAATTTTTATGAGCAAAATAAAAACGTAGTTTATAAAACCTTAGACAATACACAAAAAAATGCTGTAGAAAATTTAAGAGCTATTGATGAAGGCTATTCTAAATTAGTAGCTATGATTCAAGGTGCTGGTGATTTAAACATAAAAAATACAGCAGGTTTACTTACTCCAGAATCATATAGAAAAGCAATTAGAAATACTGATTTATCAAGAAATAAACAAGGTTATCTTTTTGATACTAGACCCGGAGCTAAAGAAGCTAAAGAAGCTGTAGAAATGTTAGGAAATGATGCTGAGTTTTATAGAGGTAGAGAAGCATTATATCAATTAGGAAAATTTACAACATTTAGTGGTTTAGGAGCAGCAGGACTAACAGGGGGAACAGGAGCAGTTTCAGCAGGTGGTTTTGGTCTTGTTGGGGGAAGATTACTATATACTGAAGCAGGTCAAAAATTATTTGATTTAATACTTATGGCAAGACCCTCGTTTGTAAGAAAAACAGGAGAAACAATACAAAAAACACCAGTAGGTGTTAGTTCTGTTGTTGGTGCAGAAACATCTCAAGAAATGTTTGAAAATAGAGGAATGATGACTGAACAATGATAGACCCAATAACAGCACTTGCTACAGCTACTGCAATATTTAATGGACTCAAGACTGCTGTTAAAGTAGGCAAAGAAGTAGAAGAGATATATACTCAACTAGGCAAGTGGGCTACTGCTGTTGAAGATGTAAAAGAACATATGAGCCAAGAAGAGAAAAAGCCTTCTATGTTCAAAAAGATTACTTACTCCAAGTCTGCTACTGAAGCTGCTTTTGATGAAATGGCTTCTAAGAAGAAGATTGAAGATATGGAGAAGGATTTGAAAAGTATGTTCTATGTTGGTGATCTTTCATTTTTAGGCATTACAGGTTATCGTCAGTTTATAAAGATTAGAAGAGATATCAAAGCCAAAAGAGAACGTGAAGTATACCAACAGATGCGTAGGAGACAAGCGTTTCTCTATCATACTAAGATGGGATCAGTAATAACTATAATGGTTCTACTTCTGTCTTATTTGTTATACTCTTTAGTAGATATGATTATGGAGGTTAGTAGATGATTAGCATACTGTTTAGCACACTAATAGCCACTACAGTTCCACAACAAGATGCTTACTATTGTAGGCTTAGTTGGTTTGAAGAAGGCTCATGTATATACCAATGTCAAAATGGATATGAAAGATTTACATGGTCTGAAGAAGAAGCAATAGATGGCTGTAAATTAATGAAGAAACTTTATAAAACGTAAATGGAGTAGATAAATGTTGCAACTATTGACAGGTTTATTACCAGTAGCAGAGAAGGTATTAGATAGGGTTATTCCTGATCCTAAAGCTAAACAGAAAGCATTACAAGAGTTGGCTAAGTTAGAACAAGAGGGTGAACTAGCCAAGATAGAAGCTGAGTTTGCTGATTTAGATTCTGCTAGAAAACGTGAAATGCAGATAGCCACGTCAGTTGCTGCACCTTTTCTAAATAAAATAGTCACCCCTGTACTAGCACTTGGAACTGTATCTCTATCATTTATACTATTTTGTGTTGTTATCTTTGTTGACGTAGATGTTAACTCAGGTGCTAAAGATATTCTAATATACGTCTTAGGTGCGTTAAATTCAGCTATGACAATGGTTCTTGCATATTATTTTGGCTCTTCTATAGGCAGTAAAGACAAAGATGATAAGTTAGACAGTCTTGTTAAGTAATGTTTGGTTTTGCACATTCATGGTTTCCACCAGAAAGGAATTGTATGGTAAATTTTGGTAAGTATTTTACTAGAGATGAGTTTGTTTGTAGTCATACTGGAGAAGCAAATATGAATCAAGACTTTCTTGATAAGCTAAACCAGTTAAGGGAGTATTATAATAAGCCTATGATAATATCTTCTGGATACAGAGACACTACACACCCTGTAGAAGCTGTTAAAGGTAATGGCGGTGCTCATACTACTGGCTGTGCTGCTGATATAATGGTAGATCGTGGTGATGCTTATAAAGTGCTTGAATTAGCCTTTAAAGTAGGCATGACAGGCATAGGAGTAGCACAGAAAGGCGGTGCTAGGTTCTTACACTTAGACTCCCTAGAAAGCTCTACAGAGCGTCCTAGACCTACTGTGTGGAGCTACTAATTTAGTATTAGTATCTTAAACAAAGCTATAAATACAAGTATAGGGCAAGCTATCACTAATAAAATAGCTGCCCCTGATATTACCATTAGAAACATAGAATCATCTTTTTCTGCCATCTAAGGTCTCCCAATGTAAGTATTCACATTCTAATCTGAGTTGTTCATCAGTAAGTTTAAATTGTGCTTTACCTACTGACTGCCCATCATCATAGCCTATTTGATACGCAGTCTGCCATAGCTCATGTACTTGTTTTTGATTGTTAAACAATACAAGATAGCTTACAGCTACGCCTACTATAAACATAAGTACATTAGTCATCAAAGTCTACACACATTCTAATTATAAAAAAGTCAATAACAAGATAACTACCACTATATAGGTAGTCATCTTGAGTATTAACGTATTCAAAGCCCAGCATAAACCCTTTTATAGGTGAGTATGATATCTCCATTATTGCACCTCACAGCTTCCACTAGAACAAGCTAGTTCTTGTACACCCTTAACATTATCTTCAACCTCTACCAAGCTATTCCAATCTATCTTAGATGGTGTAGCCTTTACTAGTTCTTCATACTGCTCTTTAGTACACTCCTCATATGGTGCTTGTCTGTAGCTACCACCATCATAAGGTAAGAATGATATGCCTGATATGTTATCAAAGTTCTTCCATACCCATGAGCCTACTTCAAGCCATTCTTCTTCTTTAACACTAATGGTTACACTAGGCTTATGTTCACACCAATAGTTCTGATACATTAACCATATCTCCAGGTTATCCGTAACTGTTAAATCTTGTCTAACTCTAGCACCTTTTGGAGCTTTTATAGGAAATGAGAATACTACTGTTGAGTCTGGTTTCATAACACAATCTTCAGTATGTACCCCTACTTCTTGTAGAAACTTTGACAAAGGGTCTTTTTTATCTCCACGAACCCTGCGTATGTAATAAGGGCTATGCCTAGTATGTATACCGCTGGAAGAGTCAACAAGCTGAGAAACAGTACCAGAGGGCTTAACACAAGTAATAGCAGTAGATTGAGGTATTCCAAGAAGAGTGGATAACTCAGCATTAACTTTAACTGAAGTTTCTCTAAGTATTTGTAGATTTTCTTTTGTTGTATCATTAACCTCTCCCATCATCTTATTATCTAAGATACCTGTTAAAGACACTCCAAGCAACCTTTCCTCTTCTGTGTTGTTTTGCCACACTTTACGCAAGTAAGGAAACTTAGTTAATGTAGACTGCCAAGTACCAAGTATAGTTGCTATCTCTACCTTGTTCTTTAGTGTCTCTAAAGTATCTTCTGCTCTCACTACTACCTCTGTAAGATTACAGAACTGATATGGACGTAAAATTATCTCACTACAAGGATTTGTACCAAACTCAAAGTTATCATCTCTTCTACCATTCTTAGCTACCTGTCTCTTAGAAGCTGCTCTACTAAATATACCTCTTTCACCAGATTTGCTTTCATACAGACTATGCCATTCTTTCATAAACTGACCAACAGTAGGCTTTTCAGTATAAACAGCAGAGTTATTTGCTAAAGCTCTTTGTGGATTATATTCCCACCAAGCTCCATACTTACAATGACGCATCTTATCATCTTCTAGTTCTGATAAAGATATCATAGCTGATCTTCTTACACCACCAACTACAACAACTTCTCCAATCTTACACAATAAATCGTGACAATCTATAGAAGATAGTTTCTTACCTACTGACTGTTTAAACTTAAATATAGTAAACTGAAACAACTGATCTAATGGTGCTGATCCTGACGCTCTGCCGCCAAATGTTTTTAATCTAGCTCCTGCTGGTCTTACTTTAGATAAATCATACTTAGGTACTTCACCACTATATAACAAAGCTATTAGCTGTCTTAATGCTTTAGCCCAACCTTCTTTGCTATCTGCTACTGCTATGGTTGTGTCTGACTCAAACAACTGCTCTGGTATCTCTGGTAGCTGTGATACATATTGTTGCTCTACGCTAAACCCTACACCTGTACCACACAAGAGTATATACATAGCTTCATCAAATGCTTTTACATCATCTATAGGCAAATATGAGCAGTTATAACCAGCAGTATTATCTCTATCAAGTGCTTTACCAGCAGTCATTATAGNNCNCATNCTAGGCATTACTTCAAAGTTCTCTATAGCACTTTGTACTCTAGTAAGTGTTATAGGGTCTACCATATGACCATGTTCACTTTCTAAATGNTTNACCATAAAACCAACATANCGNTCTACTGNTTCTNTCCAATCTTCTCTTCTANTNTNCTCTGGTAAGTACCTTGCNTANCTNCTCTTTGCAATAAATTGACTATATGTATTCATTCAGTTAAATCCTCTTCTAATTGGTCTGCTTTATCTTCTACTTTATCTAAAAACCTATCTACTATTTCTTCTGATGTTATATCTAGTACTTCTAATAATGTTATCTCATCAAGCTGATATAGCTTATCACAAATATCTCTAATTGTCAATGCCATAATTAACTCCAATTAACATCTTTAGTTTCTTCTAACAACTGTATCATCTTATCAAGATACCACCTAGCTTTTTTAGCATCTTCAATAGGCTTACCTTTGTTAAACAACCTAGAGCCTGTGTACTTAATTACATTACCTTGGCAGTATGATATAGCCTCATATTTACCTAACACGTCTATTATATAATCTATAGTTTCTATACCGCCTTTATTGTAATGAGGTGGGTGATTAACATTATCTCTTTCTTCTTCTAACTTATGTTTTTGTTTTTCCCATCTTTCTATATCATCTCTTATTATCATATTTTTTCCTTAAATAATCTAAGCTAACAAACATTTCATCAAACTGTCCATCTTTTACTTCATGTAATACTACTAAACCTCTCCAATGATTATTACCTTGATTACCCATGTATTCTTCATTGTGTAAATAACAAGAACCNGCAATAATACAAGTAATAGCTGATCCGTCTGCTCTTCTGCCATATGCCACTTGTCTGCCTTGTTGGTGTCCAACAACACAACTCTGGTGAGTCTTAGAAATCATAGCTGAAGCTGATCCTATTGGTCTGCCCATAACACCACTAACTAAATAATGAGAGTAAACCACGCCATCAATAATAACAGGATCAAGGAAATCAAACACCTCCCAACCAGCTTCTGAGTATCTGAGATCATCAATACCAATAGTGCCGTAGAGTTTAGGGTCTCCTTCTGTTGCTCTGTCAATTCTGTTTTCGTGATTGCCAAGCGTGAGAACCATTCTGGGTCTATATTGCTTCTTCTTATCTTTTCTACATTTTTCATTGTAATCCTTCAAAGGTGCTAATAAAATATCCATGCCTTCAACTGCTGCTTTAATATCATCTTTATATCTTCTACCTTCAAATGACTTTTTACCAATATCATAGCTTGATAGTGATGGCATATCTGCAAAGTCACCAATCTGGATTAAAACATCTGGCTTCTTCTCTACTATATATTGTCCAATCCACTCCAAGTAAGATAAATCAACATCTGGTTTTACTTGAGTGTCGGGTATAATTAAATGTTTCAATGGTTAACCTTTCCCAAAAGTTTAAAATAATATTCAGCATCAACAATAGCTAAAGGTTTACTTCTGTTTTGTTTGACTATCACTACTGGTTCTGCTCCTCTACAGTTAGTGCTTGCTTGTTCATAAAAACCATATACTGCTACCTTTTGTCTTGATTTACATTCAATAGATATATTAGCTTTCTCTCTTGCTGTAGGACTTAATAGTACATCTTCACCACCACAACCCATAGATGTTGACCTAACATCATCAGTCTGTAAATGTAATTTCGACACTATCTGATCCCTCACCCATTGTTGTAACATTCTTCCCTTGTTCTTCTTGCTGCTGGTTTTCAAAATATATAACCTCTTTTTTAGTTATCCATTTCTTAGGAATGTGCATACGAGTATTATTGTGATCTATTGATATTGTGGAAGCAATACAGATAGCTTCTTTATTTTCATCTACTACATAACCAACTGTAATACACTTATGCGTTTCTGCTGTGGCTGTCTCTTCCCAACCACAGTCTGCTACAGCATCTTGCCAAACTATTCTATATACTCTGGTAGAGTCCACATTTGGTCTTTTTGCTTTCTTATCCACAATAACTGTCCTTGTTCTAGTAAGTATTCTCTATTGTATTTGTATTCTTCTAATACTGCTCTATATAAATCTTCTTCATCTTCTAAGTCTGTAAGTATCTTTTCTGCTGTTTTATCTCCAATACCTTTTAATCCGGGAATGTTATCTGTTCTATCACCTGTTAATAATTGTTTATAAAAATGTTTTATTGTTTCTTTCTCTGATAGATAATAAAGATCATTTCTTTGAAAGTTATAGTGCCAACCTCTGATATTATCTAAATCTTTATCAATAGTACATATGACATAATCTTGTTCGTTCATCTCATATGCTTTTATTCCTATGGCATCATCAGCTTCTTGGTTCTCCTGTACTTCAAAGCCCCATGCTTTCTCCATGTATTCTCTAAGTATAGGTAAGTGTTTAGGCTTACCTGACCTTCTGTGTCCTTTGTAGCTCTGTGTCTTAGCTATCTTATCTCTATAATTATTACTGCCAGTTAGATAGCCAACTGCATCATCACAGTTGGCATTGATAAACACTAACTCCTCTAAATATTCTGCTAGTTTGTTGATGGCGTATTTTTGCTTATAATCTTCACAACCAAATCCTATTTTATAGGCTAGGATATCACCATCAACTATAGCAATCATTAGAGAACATCTCCATCATCTTCTTCACTATCATTAGGCTCTTCATAAGCTACTAGCTTGTCTATGACGAGTCTACGCAAGCTAGGTGATCTTCCCTTACCATACTTGCCTTCCCAATCATAATAGCTGACTATAGCAACTGCAACAGAACCATTACCTATAGCAATATCAGATAAATCATTACCTTCTGAGTCTATTACCTTGATAGGTCTTTTACTTTTACAAACAATAAAGTCACCCTTTTCTGGCTTGTCAGCTTTGTTGTTAACTGATAATCCTATCTTCTCAAGAGCTTTTACTGCTGGTTCTGATAAGTTGCACAAGTCAACTGTGTACTTCTCTGCCATAGCATTAATCTTGTTGTGAAAACACCACATAATGTTAGCTTTGATCTTAACTGGCTTTGCTACTTCCATAATTTCTCCTTAATGAGTTTCTTTCCAATTATTACCTATTTTATATTCACCATCTAAAGGACAATTAAGATTTAATGCTTTACCTGATTCTACGATAGCTTTAACTCCTAACTGTCCTACTAGCTCTGCATCATCAACACCAGCTTCTACTTGCCATTCATCATGTACGTTTGCTACAAAGTATGCGTCTAACTGATAAGTCTTTATATACTTGTTAAATATTATTAGTGCTTTCTTCATAACAACTGCACCAGCCCCTTGAAGCAATGTGTTTAATGCTGAGTGTGCTGACCTAACGTGTAATCTTCTGCCATCTAAACTAGGTAATGTTGGTGTTTGTTGCATAGTCTTTTCAATACGTTTTTTTAACTTTGCTAGTGCTGGTACATTCTCCATAAATTTATCTATGGTTTCTTGTCCGTCACTTTGCACCATTGTACCTATCTTTCTGGCTGAAGCACCATAGAGAAAAGCATATATAAAAGTTTTAGCTTTGGCTCTAGTGTCAAGTCCAGCAGCTTGCTGGTTCTTACTGTGTATATCTCCGTCTAAAATCTCCTTAGTGTAGTTATCATCATTCATATAATGTGCTAACATTCTCAACTCCAACCCTGAAGCATCAATACCAACTAACTTATAACCAGGATTAACAGTCCATAGTTCTCTACACTCTGCACCATATGGTGCTGATACTGAAGGGACTTGAGCTAGATTAGGGCTGTGGTGTGTCATTCTACCTGTGACTGCTCCGTTGGTAATGACCTTACCACAAACCCTTGATCTGTCATTAGTATACTTAATCCATGATTCAGATTGAGCCAGCCTTTTCTGAAGGAGTAAGTATTCACAGATGAGCTTTGCTTCTGGAATATCAACTGATCCCAGAACTGACTCATCAACCATGACTGAACCTTTGTCTGTAAACTTCTTGGGATTCCACCCAAGTGTTGTAAGTCTTTTGGCAATCTGCTGTCTTGATGCTGGGTTGAATATTTCAATGTCATCTTTTAATCTTTTTCCTGTTTTTTCTGAGAACCTTTCTGTGATGATTGGTCGAAAGGATTGTTGAAGCTGTTTTTCGAGGTTTTCCATTCTTGTGCGTAATCGTTCCACCAATTCCTTGCATTTCTGTAAGTCAATCCTAAAACCTCTGTTGACTTGTCTTGAAACGATTGAAGCAACCTCATGTTCGAGGTTAATACATTCTTGAGAAAATCCATAGTCTGTCCTTTCTTTTTCTAGTTCTTGATAAACTTTCTCTAATACTTCTACGTCATTAATACAATATTGTTGCATCTCTTCTGAGTACTCGTCAAACTCTTTAAAATCAGTCTTTGGAAACTTTAGTGTTTCTCCCCAAGCAGCTAAACTGTGTTTCCTCTGTGGGTTCATCAATCTTGATAGAACTAATGTGTCCAAGACTTGGCTCAATCTTATCTTTGTGTTCCATAGTTTGTTTAAAACTGGAAAATCGAAACCTATGCCATTGTGAGCTATTAATGTTTTGCCCTTTATTGATTGGTTTAGACTTTCCACGTTTCTGTGACATTCAACTTTTCCCTGTTGATTTTTTGTTACCACTAGATGTATTCTTGAGTGATCCATTGTTGTCTCTATATCCAGGAACATCAACTGATCTTTCTTCTTGCCATCTTTCATTTGTCTCTAGCCTTGAATAAATTGTTCCGTCATCAAAAAGAACATAATGTGTTTTAACGCCATTAGTATTCTCAATGACGCTGTGGTTTATCAATTTTTTCATAATCTAGTAGTTCCTCCAGCTTTTCTTCTAATGAAGTATTAGTATTACATACAATTTGATCTATGTCAAGTAATTTAGCATAGGCTTCGTTAGCTTGTTGTAATTTTGCAACAGTAATTTTCCATTGTTTAATCTCTTTGGAAAGCAGTTGTGTACTCTTCTCAAAAAAAGCTAAATCTACTTCTGCTGACTTTAATGATTGTTTTAAATCATGCACTTGATTCTCTAAGTGGTAAATAACATCATTAATATTTTCATCATGGTATTCATCTTCATACATATTAATTCTCCTTTGTTGTAACAAACTTTTGTCTTGCGGCATTAACATTACCTACATATCTTACCTTGCTCCTAGCATCAATACCTTTTATTCTCTCGCCTAACCATTGAATAACAGGCACAGCCATGCTATTGCCTAGTGCTTTATACCTAGGTCCGTTTGGGCAGTCTTTATTTTCTTTTCCTCTCCAAGGTATCTGAGTATAGTCATCAGGAAAACCTTGTAATCTTTCACACTCTACAGGTGTCAGTCTTCTAATAACAGACTTAGGGGCTACTAATGGTATATGTCCTCCACCTGAACCCATAGCATTAGTTAAAGTTGGAGCTACTTCCTCTCCAATCGCAGCATTGGGATGTTGACCACCTAAAATAGGTTCTTTTACTAAAGGTGTATTGTTGCCACCTGTACCCCATCTAGCAGTTACAGTTGTGCAAACTTCCCCTAAAGGTTTTACTCTAGAGTCTGTGCCATGATTCTCATAAACAGTAGTATGAACAATTGGAGTATTAGTCATGTTAGAGTGCCGAGCTTGAATCGTTGGGGATACATCTTGTTCCCTGTACCTCGAATCTTGGGCATGAGCTTCATATACAACGGCTGACGAAACAACCAAATCAGTATGATCCTTATAATCTCTGTGTTTTAATGTTGAAGATTTTTCTCCATTGCCATACTCTGATATGCGTTGCATATCAAAAGCACTTACTCCCTTCTTCCGTTGGTCATATTCAGTAGAGCGTTTTCCAGTTTTTTTGGTAGAACCTTTCCTTTTTTGTCTGCTCTCCTCAAGATTCCTAAACAGGCTCTCTCGCTCAAATAATACGTCTGCGATACTTGAGAGGTTTCCTGTATTATTTCCAACAACAAAGACTCTTTTACGTCTTTGGGCGAGTCCGAAGTATTGAGCATCAAGTACTCTCCATCCAATGCCATACCCGATTGCTTGAAGACCTTCTGTGAATGAGTGAAAGTCTCTTCCGTTATTTGAGGAAAATACTCCTGGCACGTTTTCCCAGATAAACCATTTTGGCTTAAAATGATTGAGAATTTGAACAAAGGTAAGTGTGAGGTTTCCTCTAGAATCTTCCAAGCCTCCTCTAAGTCCTGCGACTGAGAAAGATTGACAGGGTGTTCCTCCGATAATAAGGTCAACTGATTCATTTATATTCCACTCCTTGTATTTAGTCATGTCACCTAAGTTAGGCACGTTTGGGTAATGGTGTTGCAGAACAGCAGACGGAAACTTATCTATTTCAGAAAAACCTAGGGGATTCCACCCTAGTTTATTCCAAGCTACAGTAGCCGCCTCTATTCCAGAACATACTGATATGTAGTTCATTAATTCTCCTTTGTTAAGTTAGTTCTCTTCTAAATCCTCATCAATTACTTCTTCCATACGTCCTGTCTTGTGATTATAATACAACGCACAAGCCTTACCTGTCAAGCCTGAGTATCTATTCTTAACTACTCTGACTCTTGTAGTGTGTCTTTCAACAGGATCATCATTCTGACTATCTCGTTCCAATCCAAGCACCATATCACTTAGCTGACCTATTGCACCACTACCTCTAAGCTGTGATAAAGATGTAGCTGCTCCGTCTTCGTGACCTGTACCACTAGGTCGTTTTAAGTGTGAAACAGCAAACAAAGTTATATCACACTCTTGCACTAACATTCT
>JGI24003J15210_10000347_pt1 | contig 19790 bp, 22 predicted proteins | sample LinPmetageLP28_FD_15210 | JGI IMG/M metagenome (IMG submission 15210)
TTGGAAGAAATATGTCCTTAACTTTGATAAGAACTTCAGAGAGTATGAGGACGCTTGGATTTCCAATCGTCTTGAAAAGGGTGCAACCAGAAAGAAGCATTTAGTCGCTAAAATATATGGCGCTATTCCCATGGTTGAGAGCCTTTCTCATCTCTATCCAATGGATAGATTAGTTAAGTTCAAACTAAATTAAGTTTACCATTGACATTTTATAAATTCGTGATACTATAAAATATAAATAGAATATGAGAGCGGTTCATAAGCCTCTCATAGCTGCAACAACATAAGACCTATCCTGTTGCAGAAAATAGAGTTTTTTTGGGTTCTCTCACAAAAACCCTTATATATAATAATGAGTTGCCTTTTAGGGACTCTAATTTTAATCTTGCTTAAAGAAGGAGATAAACATGAATACTTTAGCAACAATAGACAGAAATCGTCTAACCCCTTACACAGTTGGTTTTGATAGTTTATTTGATAGACTATTTGATACTGACATTCATTCAACTGGTGGGTTCCCACCGTATAACATCACAAAAACTGATGACTATAATTACTCTATTGAAATGGCTCTTGCTGGTTACAGTAAGAAAGATTTAGAGATTGAATTAAAAGAAGGTGTACTTTCTATTAATTCAAAAAAAGTTGAAGAAAAAATTGATGAGGAAACTACCTTAATTCATAAAGGTATTTCTCATAGACAATTTAAAAGAAGCTTTACTTTATCAGATGAGATGAAAGTGAAAGATGCAACAATGAAAGATGGTATGTTAGTTATATCATTAGAAAGAATTGTACCTGACCACAAAAAACCTCAAATGATTGAAGTAAAATAAAACAACGAAAAGGGCGTTGACAAAGCGCCCTTTTTATCATATAATGATTACAATGTACAAATATTCAGAAGATAAAATATTAGCAGAATTAAAAGAATATGTTGACCAAACTTATGGTGAGCATTATTCTAAAAACAAATTCCAATCCACAGAATTTATTATAGACTCTGGTCATGGTGAAGGTTTTTGTATTGGTAATATTATGAAATATGCTCAGCGTTACGGAAGAAAAGCTGGTAAGAATCGTATTGACCTTATGAAAATTATACATTACGCGATAATTGCAATACATAATAATGACTTGGAGATGAATAAAAATGAAGTTATCAACACAGACCAAAGAAGTTCTAAAGAACTTTAGCACGATTAATCAGAACATTATGATTCGTTCTGGTAATACACTTAAAACAGTTTCTGCTATGAAAAATATAGTTGCAACTGCACAAGTTCCAGACAGTTTTACTCAAGAGGTACCTGTCTATAATCTAAACGAATTTCTATCAGTACATAGTCTTTTTAAAGAACCAACATTAACCTTTGATGATAAGTTTATGACAATATCAGAAGAAGGTGGTTCTTCAAGTTGTAAGTATCACTATTCAGACCCATCTGTTATTGTAACAGTTGATAAAGATATTAGTATGCCATCAGTAGAACTTGAAACAGTTTTTACAGAAACAATTTTAAAACAAATTACAAATGCAGCTGGCACTCTTGGTGTTACTGATTTAGTACTTACTGGTAAAAAAGGTTCTGATGTTGAATTAAAAATTAAAGACAAAAAGAATGCATCATCTAATAACTTTGCTATTAATATGGGTTTAAAAAGTGAAGCTGATTTTGAGTTCTTTTTCAAAGTAGAAAATCTTAAACTATTACCTGGCAATTATAATGTTCAAGTATCTTCAAAAGGTATTAGTTTCTTTAAACATCAAGATTTTGATGTAACTTATTTCATAGCATTAGAACCAGAATCAACTTACTCTGCATAGGAAAGTTTAATGAAAGAAACTTTTTTATGGGTTGAAAAGTATAGACCTAAAACTATACAAGATTGTGTTTTACCTAAAAACATGAAAAAAACTTTTACAGAGTTTGTAAAGAAAGGTATACCTAATTTATTATTAACTGGTGGTGCAGGGGTTGGTAAGACAACTGTTGCAAAAGCTATGTTAGATGAAATAGGTTATGACTATATTCTTATTAATGGTTCTGAAGAATCTGGTATTGATGTACTTCGTAATAAAATGAAAAACTTTGCTTCTACTATGTCACTAGAAGGTAGTAGAAAGTTTATTATTATTGATGAAGCAGATTATTTAAATCCTCAATCTACTCAACCTGCTCTTCGTGGTATGATAGAAGAATTTCATAAGAACTGTGGTTTTATTCTTACTTGTAATTTTAAGAATAGAATTATAGACCCATTACATAGTCGTTGTAGTGTTGTTGAATTCACAATACCAAAAGAAGAAAAACAAACTCTCGCAAAAAACTTTATGACCAGTGTTAAAAATGTTCTCACAGAAGAAAATGTTGAGCATGATGATAGAGTGATTGCAGAATTAATTATGAAGTTTTTTCCTGATTGGCGAAGATGCTTAAATGAATTACAAAGATATTCAGTATCTGGTAGAATAGATGGTGGTATACTTGTAAATCTTTCTGAAAAGAATATGAAAGATTTAATTCTTTTTATGAAAGAAAAAGATTTCAAAAGTGTTCGTAAATGGTGTGTCAATAACTTAGATAATGACCCTACACGAATCTTTAGAAAAATATATGATAATCTATATCAATATTTTGAAGGTGGGCATTCTATTGCCACTTCTGTATTGATACTTGCTGACTATCAATATAAGTCTGCATTTGTTGCAGACCAAGAAATAAACTTACTTGCTTGTTTAACTCAAATAATGGGCGAGTGTAAATTTAAATAGGAGACTATATTATGGCTGAGAAATCAAAATTTGATGATGTTCCAGGACAATTAGAACAACCAGAGGTTGTCGGTGAAGAACAAACAGGATTAAAAAGTACAACAGGTTCTGAATCAGTAGATAAACTTGTACAAGATATAAGTATGGCATTGGTTATGAAACCTGCTATAACAATGTTAGAAATATTTTTACCAGAATATGTAACAGATGAGATTAATAATTATCTAGATGAGAAAAGAAAAATCTTACCAAGTTTTGCAAAAGAACTTGTCGGTCAAATTAAAGCTCATGATGATTCTGCACAATTAGACATGGATATTAAAAATGATGGTCCACCTAAAGGTCTTGCAACTCTTTGTGAAGGTTTTGTAAAAACTTATTTACAGACTGAAGGTATATCTGAAGCAAAATCAAAATGTATTTCTATGTGGAGTGTTCATAGTTATGAGGGTGATTATAACCCTATTCATGACCATGGGTTAAGAACTATGATGGGAATGTCTATGATACTTTATTTAAAAGTACCACCACAAATAGAAAAACTACCTGGTAGTGTAAAAGACTTTGAAGGTGGTGCTCATAAAGTTGCTTTAAATAATGCCACAGGTATGACAGATGGTTATACATTTTTTAGTTGGGGTGCTAATCATGGTTCTCAAGATATAAGAATGGGTAAGTTAGTTACTGAATCTTTTGTTAAACCAGAAGTTGGTAAATTATTAATGTTTCCAAATTGGTTAAAACATTCTGTTTCTCCTTTCTATGGTGAAGGTGAAAGAAGAAGTTTATCTGCTAATTTTGAAATTGAAACAACACAAGCACCGATTGTAAATGACCAAAAACATTATATTATTGGAGGTCCGTTAAAAAATAATCAAGATGCATCTAAGGAAATATAATGGAAACTTTTATACATCAAGCATTAATGTCAGATACATCTCTTTGTGATGATATGATTTCATATCACAAATCAAAAGTTGATGCAAAGTTTGAATATACTAGACCTGGCATGACATCAGGTGGCCTAAGTGATACTGGTAAAAAATCAACAGACACTATGATACACCCAACAACATCAAATTCAGTAGTAAGAGAATATGTTGAGCATCTTAGACATGCTCTTGCTTCTTATATAAAAAAATATACTTTTGCACCTAAGATGCTTCATCTTGCAGAACCATTTAATATCCAACATTATAAACCAAGTGAAGCATATTTTGGTTGGCATACAGAAAGAATAGCTCATGAAGTTTTTCAAAGAGGATTAGTTTTTATGACTTATTTAAATGATGTTACAGATGAAGGTGAAACCGAGTGGTATTATCAAAAAGTAAAAGTTAAACCAAAAAAAGGTTTAACAGTTCTTTGGCCAACAGATTTTACTCATNTTCATAGAGGTATACCTTCAAAAACTCAAGATAAATTTATTTGTACAGGTTGGTTTCATTTTCTTGATGCTCATGCAACTCAAGCACATTATGAAAGTATTTTACAACAAGTGGGTGTTAAAATTGAACAACCAAAACCAGTAGAATAAAATGGCGTATGAACTAAAAGAATATTTAAATTCTATTAACTCTACAAAACAAAATCTTATGGACGGCGAAGATGAAGGTTATGAGAAAAAATATCCTGCATTTATAATCAATAAATGTCTTGCACCACATAATGATTGTTTAATGTTAGTTAATGAAATGAATCGTTACTCTTTTTTAGATAAAAAACTTCAGTATGACTTTTTACTAAATACTATTGTATCTAGAAAGAGATACGCCTCTTGGTTGAGACCAAGTAAAACTAAAAACTTAGAGTATGTAAAAGAATATTATGGGTATAGTAATTCAAAGTCAAAGTCTGTTCTTGACATACTAAATGATGAACAAATTGAGTTTATCAAAACAAAATTATACAAAGGTGGCCAAAAATGAATGAAGCATTATGGACAACAGATAAGATGCTTGAGGTTTCGCTTAAACAGCCTGATGATTTTTTAAAGGTAAGAGAAACACTATCAAGAATAGGGGTTTCATCTAGAAAAGAAAAGAAACTTTATCAATCTTGTCATATACTACACAAACAAGGAAAATATTATATTGTACACTTTAAAGAGTTATTTGCTCTTGATGGTAAAGAACATAATATAACAGAGAACGATATTGGTAGAAGAAATTCTATTGCAAGTCTTTTAAGTGATTGGGATTTAATAGGAATAGTAGGTAGTGATTCAGTTCCAGAACCAAAGGCACCACTATCACAAATTAAAGTAATTTCATTCAAAGAAAAAAGTGAATGGGAATTAGAACCAAAATATAATATCGGTAAAAAGAAAGAAGATTAGTGGAAAAGTTTAAATCTTTTATCACAGAAGAAAAGGGTAACGAAAAGCCTTATCGTTTTGTAACTCTATGGTATAACGACCCAAATGACCCAGATAATTCTGAAATTAATGCTGATGAAATTATGTCAGTTGGTAAGAGTATGGGGTTAAAAGGTTTTAAAGTTGATGTTGATGGAGCATATTCAGATAAAATAGATGATAAAAGATATATTTTTGATAGAGATGATAACAAGTTTCTATGTGATGAAAACACCATTGTGTTTGTTAGGGCGGCAATAACTTTAAGAAGAAGTTGGTCTGATATTGTAACTCAATTAGAAAGAGATAATATATTTTGTGTCAATAGTAGAATGTGTATGGAATCTTGTGCAGATAAATTTAGAACATATATTACACTTGTAGAATCAAAAATTAAACAACCAAAAACTGTTTTAATAAACCATAAAGAAAAAATACCAACTTCATTTGATAGATTAAAAACAAAATATCCAGTAATTGTAAAAACAATAGCAGGTTCTTTAGGAGTAGGAGTTATTAAAGTAGAGAATGAGGGTGCATTGGTTTCAACAGTTCAAATAATAGATAAGTTACAACCAAATTTAGGTATATTAGTTCAAGAGTTTATAAAGACAGATTTTGATGTTAGAGTGCTAGTTATAGCTGGTAAAGTGCATGGTGCTATTATGAGGCCAGTTCTTAAAAAAGATTTTAGAAGTAATGTTGCTCAAGGTTCAGTTCCTAAAGCTTTTGAATTGACAGAGTTAGAAAAAAATGTTTGTGAAAAAACTGCAAAATCCGTTAATGGGTTATGGGTTGGTGTAGATTTCATAACAAGTAAAAATAGAGAAAATGAAGAACCTTATATTATAGAGGTTAATTCATCTCCAGGCACAAAGGGTTATAAAGATGCAACAAAAACTAATATAGTTAAAGATGTAATGACTACATTTTTAAATAGAGAAAATTGGTTAATGCTAAATTCATTTCAATCAATATATGAGGAGTAAATAATGATTATCAATGCACTTAAATTAAAATATGAAGCAGATATGAAAGCAGCAGCTGCTAACATAGAAGTTTATCGTAAAAACCCATCAGGCATCGGCGAGCATCCAGATATGGTTGCTGCTGTTGATTCAGAACTCACTAAACTTGCACATGCTGAAGATAAATTAAAAACTTTGATTAGACATTATCCTGTTGATGTTGATAACTCCACTCAATTAAAACTATTCGGTTGACAATTATAAAAACTCTGATATAATTACATTATGGATTTCTATACAAATGTTGTTCAATGGGGCAACAATCTTTTAGTTCGCGGTGTTGAACACGGCCAAAGACTTAAATTTAAAGTTAAGTATTCTCCAACTCTTTATGTTCCTGTTATGAAAAAAACAGATTGGAAAACACTTGATAATAAATCTGTCATGCCTTATAAGTTTGATACGATTAAAGAGGCAAAAGAATTTATATCAAAATATGAATCTCAACCTCATCTTTGTTTTGGCTTTGATAGATTTCCTTATACTTACATCTCAGATACTTTTCCTGACAAACCTAATTGGAATATTGATAGAATATTAATTGTTACCATTGACATTGAGGTACAATGTGAAAATGGTTTTCCTAATCCAGAACAAGCAATTGAACCTTTACTTTCAATTACAATCAAAAATCATCAATCTAAAAACATTGTGGTATGGGGTATCGGTGATTACAAGAAAACAAAAGACAATGTAACTTATGTAAATTGTAAAGATGAAAATGAATTGATTTTAGAATTCATGTCATTTTGGTCTAAACATCAGCCTGATGTAATTACAGGTTGGAATACAGACTTCTTTGATGTACCCTATCTTGTTAATCGTATTAAAAAACTTTTTGGCGAAGAAAAAATGAGAGAACTTTCTCCATGGGGTAATGTTTCTCCTAGAAAAGTTTTTACTATGGGTCGTGAACAAATAATGTTTGATATTATGGGTGTTTCTCAATTAGACTTTTTTCATTTGTATCAAAAATTTACATATACCAAAAGAGAATCGTATAGACTTGACCATATTGCTTTTGTTGAACTCGGTGAAAAGAAAGATGATAACCCTTATGAAACTTTCAAAGATTGGTATACAAAAGACTATCAATCTTTTATTGATTATAATATTCAAGATGTTGAGATTGTTGATAAACTTGAAGATAAGATGGGTTTGATTAGTTTACTACTTACTATGGCTTATGAAGCAAAAGTAAATTATGAAGATGTTTTTGGTTCGGTGAAATACTGGGATTGTCTGGTCTATAATTTTTTAAGAAAAAGAAAGATTGCTATACCACAAAAGACAAAGAATTCAAAAAGTGAAAAGTATGAAGGTGCGTATGTAAAAGAACCACAAACAGGTTTACATAATTGGGTTCTTTCTTTTGATTTAAATTCTTTATACCCTCATTTAATTATGCAATACAATCTTTCACCTGAAACTTTATTAAAAAGTAATAATCAAAATGTTAATGTTGATGATATGTTAGAAAAGAAAAAGTTAAATCTAATAGAAAAAACTACTATGACTCCAAATGGTGCATTATTTAAAACAGACAAACAAGGGTTTCTTCCTGCCATGATGCAAGAACTTTATAATGATAGAGTTGTTTACAAGAAGAAAATGTTAAGGGCTCAACAAGATTATGAAAATACGAAAGATGAAAAGTATGTCAAACTTATTAGTCGTTATAACAATATTCAAATGGCCAGAAAGATTTCACTAAACTCAGCATATGGTGCGATTGGTAATCAATGGTTTCGTTATTATGATATTGCGATTGCTGAAGGTATTACAACATCTGGTCAATTATCAATTCGTTGGATTGAAAATAAAGTAAATGATTATCTAAACAAGATTTTAAATACCAATGATAAAGATTATGTGATTGCTTCAGATACAGATTCAATTTATATTACATTAGACGAATTGGTATCAAAAGTTAATCCGAAGAATCCTGTTGAGTTTTTGAACAAAGTTGCAACAGAAAAACTTGAACCTTTTATTGATAGTTCTTATAAAGAACTTTCACAATACACTCATGCGTATGAAAACAAGATGATGATGAAAAGAGAAGTAATTGCTGATAAAGGTATTTGGGTTGCAAAGAAAAGATATATTTTAAATGTTTTTGATAGTGAAGGTGTTTCTTATAAAGAACCTAAATTAAAAATGATGGGTATTGAAGCAGTCAAGTCTTCAACCCCAGCAATTTGTAGAGAAAAAATTAAAGATGCTTTAAAGATTATTATGTCAAGTGATGAAAAAACATTAAACACTTTTATTCAAGATTTTCACAAACAGTTTACAAGTGTTAACCCTGAAAAGATTGCATTTCCGCGTTCTGTCAATGGTTTAAAAAAGTATATGGATTCTGGCACTACTTTTAAAAAAGGTACACCTATGCATATTAAAGGGTGTTTAATTTACAATCATAAAATTAAACAAAACAAACTTATTCACAAATACCCTTTGATTCAAGAAGGTGATAAGATTAAGTTTCTTTATATGAAACAACCTAACCCCTATTCTGCTAATGTTATTTCATTTATGTCAAAGTTACCTTATGAGTTTAAAATTAAACAATATATTGATTATGACATTCAGTTTGAAAAGGTATTTGTTGACCCATTGGTTCTTATTGTTAATTCAATAAATTGGAAGATTGATACCACTTATGGTACTCAAGGTACTTTAGAGGGTTTCTTTTAAGTTTTAAGCAAAGAAAATTCATAATAAAGGTTTACAAAGACAATATTATGGTGTATAATGATAATGTAATTTTAGAAAGATTTTTATAATGTATCAACCTTATTATTTAAAAGATGTTTATGAATCAGCTAGTAAACCAAAGTTTACAGTAATCTCAACATTTGCTGGTGGTGGTGGTTCATCAACTGGTTATAAACTTGCTGGTGGTCAAATATTATTAGTAAATGAATTTGTAGAATCAGCTAGAGAAACTTATTTGGCTAATTACCCAGATACCCCTATGTTATCTCAAGATATAAAAGATTTAACAGGTCATGATTTCTTACAAAAAGCTGGTATAAGACCAGGTGAGTTAGATATTCTTGATGGTAGCCCACCTTGTTCTGCATTTAGTATTTCAGGTATAAGAGATAAAGGTTGGGCCCAAGAGAAACAATATTCAGATGGCAAAAAAGTAGAAAATATAGAAGACTTATTCTTAGAATATATTAGAATTGCAAAAGAGATTCAACCTAAAATAATTGTTGCTGAAAATGTAAAAGGTATTACTGCAGGTGAAGCAAAGAAAAAGTTAAATGAGTTTGTAAATGGATTTCAAAAGATTGGTTATGATGTGGTTTATAAAGTTATGAATGCTGCAGATTATGGTGTACCACAAGCAAGAGAACGAACAATATTTGTTTGTATAAGAGAAGATGTTTGCGAAGAAGTTGGGTTAAATTTTATGACTATGAATAATATCTATCCAGAACCAGTAGGTAAACATATTTCTATTAAATCTGCTATTGATAATATTATAAGTGACCCTGCAGAAGAAAAACTATTACTTGATTATGTTCAAGGTGGGTTTCAAAAAAAATGGATTGAGTTATTAGAGTTCAACCCATCAAGACATATTAAACCTTCAGATGAAAGATTTTTAGATATTAACCCTAAAAGGTCAATGTTTAATATGATAAGACCCTGTCCTGATTTACCTAGCCCTACTTTAACACAAAGAGGTCAACAAACTACTGTATCTGGTGTATTTCATTATGCAAAGAATAGAAAATTAACATTACCAGAATTAAAAAGATTAATGAGTTTACCTGAAGATTTTAAATTAACAACAAACAAAAAAACTGTTAATGGTCAGTTTGACCAAAGAGCTGAAAGAATTGGTAGAATGGTTGCACCAAAAATGATGGGTGCACTTGCTAGTGCACTTTATGAAAATGTATTGAGACCGTATCATGAGTTATAAACCTTATTATTTAAAAGATGTATTACAAAATGAAAAACAACAGAAGTTTACTGTAATGTCAACTTTTGCTGGTGGGGGTGGTTCTAGTACAGGTTATAGACTCGCTGGTGGCAAGATTTTAGCTATCAATGAGTTTGTAGAAGAAGCTAGAAAAACATATAAAGAGAACTATCCAAATACACCCATCATGCCAAATGATATTAAAGAACTTACAGGTAAAGATATTTTAGAAGTAATTAAATTAAAACCCGGTGAATTAGATTTATTAGATGGTAGCCCCCATGTAGTGCATTCTCAGTATCGGGTGCAATGGTTCAAGGTGGTCATTCAAAAGGGTTTAAACAGACTAAAAAATATTCAGATGGTAAGACGATTGAAAACATTGAAGATTTATTTTTTGAATATTTAAGAGTTGCAAATGAAATTAAACCTAAAGTAATTGTTGGTGAAAATGTTGCAGGGTTAACAATGGGTGAAGCAAAAGAATACTATAATAAAATAACCAACGAATTTGAAAATATCGGGTATGATGTTTCATCAATGGTTTTAGATTCATCACATTATGGTGTACCACAAACTAGAAAAAGATTAATATTTATTGCTGTTCGTGAAGATGTTACTTCAGCAATAGGTCTTACTTTTATGAATATATCAAGTATATTTCCAGAGAAGTTTTCTGAACCAATTACTTGTGGTCAAGCATTTGAAAACTTAGATTATAATGAAGAAGAAATAAAAACATTAACAGAAAAGTTTGCAAAGGGTTCTACTTTTGAAACTGCATCAAAGATGCCATTAGACCCAGATAAGGTATTGACTGGTTGTAACTATCACCCAAAAGGTCATCACTTTAATATGAAAAGAATTTCAAGACATAAACCATCACCAACAATTACAGCTTCTGGTGGGTGTATTCATTGGAAAGAAATGAGAAAACTTACTCTATGTGAAACTCAAAGAGTTATGAGTTTACCAGATGATTTTAAACTAACAGGTAAGTGGGAACAAAAATCTGAAAGAATGGGTAGAATGGTACCACCACTTATGATGAAAGCTATTGCTGAGTCAATATATGAAAATGTACTTAAACCTTATAAGGAGATTAAATGACAAAATACGATTTTACTTTTGCTCATAGAGAAGAGGGTTTTGATGAACACATAGAATATTCTATTAGAGGGTATTCTAATTTATTAGAAGATATTGTTAATCTTTCAAAATATTTTGTAGAAAGTAATACCAAAGCTGTTGATATTGGTTGTTCTACCGGCAAGGTTACACGAATGATGATTGAGTCAAATAAAGAATTTTGTAGTGATGCAACTTATGAAGGTGTTGAACTGGCTGAGGGTTTTTCCAAACCATTAGATAATAGAATAAAACAATTACAAAAAGAGTATCCAGATACTGCAGTAAAATTTATTAAAGATGATGTACGATTCTATGATTTTTATAATTGTTCATTAGTCACTTCAATATTCACTTTACAATTTATGCCTATGAAAGATAGAGCAGATGTAATACAAAAGATTTATAATGGTTTAAATGTCGGTGGTGGTTTTATTTTTGCAGAAAAACTTTTATGTACAAATGCAAGAATTCAAGAAATGATGACATTTAATTATTATGATTACAAAAGAAAAAACTTTGAACCCAAAGATATTATGGACAAAGAGAAAACATTAAGACATATGTTAAAACCAAATAGTTGGTCACAACTTAAAGATATGATACTTAATGCTGGGTTTCAAGATGTACAATGTTTCTGGAGTAATCATATGTTTGTTGGTGCAGTAGCAATTAAATAAGGAGTAAATAATATGGCTGACGATTTTTTTAAAGACATTATCAAAACAACTGGTAATGAATATGCGGCACTTGTATCAGATGGTGTAGAAGCAGGCGATGTAGATACATTTATTGATACAGGTTCATATGCATTTAATGCATTACTATCAGGTTCACTTCATGGTGGTTTGCCTCAAAATAAAATAACTGCAATTGCAGGTGAAAGTGCAACAGGTAAAACATTTTTTCTTATGGGTATTATAAAACATTTTCTAGATGCTAACCCAGAAGGTGGTGTTATGTTGTTTGAATCTGAAAGTGCAATTACAAAACAAATGGTAGTTGATAGAGGTATAGACCCAAAAAGAATGGTGATATTACCTGTGACTACTGTTCAAGAATTTAGAACACAATCATTAAAAGTTTTAGATGCATATTTACAACAAAGTTCTGATATTAGAAGACCCTTGTTTCTTGCATTAGATTCTCTTGGTATGTTATCAACAACAAAAGAAGTTGAAGATACTGCTGATGGAAAAGAAACAAGAGATATGACTAGAGCACAAGTTTTAAAAGCAGCATTTAGAGTATTGACTTTAAAACTTGGTAAAGCAAAAGTACCAATGGTTGTAACGAATCATACATATGATGTTGTAGGTTCAATGTTTCCAACAAAAGAAATGGGCGGTGGTTCTGGATTAAAGTATGCAGCTTCATCTATTGTTTATCTTTCAAAAAGAAAAGATAAAGAAGGTACAGAAGTTGTTGGTAATATCATACATTGTAAAAATCATAAATCTAGATTAACAATAGAAAATAAAATGATTGATGTAAGATTAACCTATAACAAAGGTCTAGATAGATATTATGGATTACTTGAACTTGCTGAAAAATATAATGTATTTAAAAAAGTTGCAACACGATTTGAATTACCTGATGGTTCAAAACAATATGGTAAAACAATTTTAAATACACCTACAAAATATTTTACAAAAGATGTAATGGATATACTTGAAGAATGTGCAAAAAAGGAGTTTAGATATGGCGGACAAGTCAAAGAAACCACAGAAGAATAATGATGCTTACCAAAAAGAAAATCTTATAGAAAGAAAAGCATTTGATAAGTCATGCAGATATCTTGGCAAGATTGCTGATGATTATGTATTTTTAGAAAATAAAGAATGGAAAGATTGTATTGGTATTAAAGGAGGTCGTTTTGATGGTGTTGTTTATCAATATGCAAAGACTGCCGCTATTGAAGATGCATCTAATACTGGGTTACAAGCAGTGTTAAAATTTAATTATAATATTGTAGACCCAAATGGGTTACCAGATGAATTTTTTACTGAAGATTTTAAAAACTTACTTGGTGACATTTTATGTCATATAGTTGATAGTCATTATTCAAGAGGAGAATTATTTAATGCAGACGATAGAGAAGACAACACTAAGCCAATTATTACATAACGAAAACTTTAATCGTAAAGTAATCCCTTTTCTAAAGTCTGAATATTTTGGTGAGAGAAGTGAAAAGATTTTATTTGAAGAAATAAATGATTTTGTTGACAAATATAAAAACCCACCAACTAAACCTGCTCTTGAAATTGAGATTGATAAACGAAAAGATTTATCTGAAATTGAACACAAAAAAGTTTTAGAATTACTCTCATCTTTAGAAGATAGTAAGGTTGAATATGATTGGTTAGTTGATACTGTTGAAAAGTTTTGTAAAGACAAAGCAGTTTATAATGCTGTCGTTGATAGTATTAAAGTTATAGATGGTAAAGATAAAAATAGAACTCAAGAATCTATACCATCAATATTATCTGATGCATTATCAGTTTCTTTTGATAGTCATGTTGGGCATGATTATATTGAACAATCTGAATCAAGATATGACTTTTATCACAAAAAAGAAAAGAAAATAGAATTTGATTTAGATTATTTTAATAAAATTACTAAAGGTGGGCTACCAACTAAAACATTGAATATTGCACTTGCTGGCACAGGTGTTGGTAAATCATTGTTTATGTGTCATGTTGCTGCCTCTACATTAATGCAAGGCAAGAATGTTTTGTATATCACATTAGAAATGGCAGAAGAAAGAATTGCAGAAAGAATAGATGCAAACTTAATGAATATTAGTATTGATGATTTACACTCACTACCAAAGAAAATGTTTACTGATAAGATTAAAAAGATTTCTAAAAAAACAATGGGTAAATTAGTTATTAAAGAATACCCAACTGCATCTGCACATTGTGGTCATTTTAGAAGTTTAGTAAAAGAACTTGCAATTAAGAAAAGTTTTAAGCCCGATATTATTTTAATTGATTATTTAAATATTTGTGCATCATCTAGATTTAAGGGTAATGCAAATGTTGGTTCTTATTTTTATATTAAATCTATTGCTGAAGAGTTAAGAGGTTTTGCAGTAGAAACAAATGTTCCAATTATGTCAGCAACTCAAACTACAAGAAGTGCATATACATCTACTGATGTAGGTCTTGAAGATACTTCAGAAAGTTTTGGTTTACCTGCAACTGCTGATTTAATGTTTGCTTTAATTTCAACAGAAGAATTAGAAGATTTAAACCAGTTAATGATAAAACAATTAAAAAATAGATACAATGACCCTACTATGAATAAAAGATTCATCATTGGTATAGATAGAGCTAAAATGAAACTTTATGATGTAGAACAAGTTGCTCAAGGTGATATTGTTGATTCAGGTCAAGACGATGCAGTTTTTGATAAATCTAACTTTGGAAGTAAAATGGAGAAGAAGTCTTATGAAAAGTTCTCAGACCTCAAGATATAAAAAAAAGAAGGTAAGTTATTATTCAGATGTTACCTGGAAAAATAAAGAAGCAATATATGAAGTTATTGAATTACCAACAAATGATATTGTTAGAACATTTAAGTTTCAAGAAGACGCTGAAGAAATGGTAAACAATCTTAATAAAATCAAACCATTTGGTAATGAAACATTACCTAGTTTTTTAAAGGGTACCACATGGTAAACACTCTTTTTAGTAATCCTTGTTCAATAGCATTCACAGAAAAATATCCTGTTGCCAAAGCAATGTATGATAATTATGAAACACTAAATCCTAAACTTGAAGAAGCAATTAGAAAACAAGGCGATAAAATAAATTATAAATCAAATGTAAAAGCACAAATGACAGAATGGAGAATGTTTAATGAATCAGGTGGGGAACATTTTAAAGAAATAATAGAGTTTGCTATGAGAGTAGCAATAGAAAACTCACCAGCTAAATTTACTCCAGGGTGTCCAGATTGTTGGGGTGCTGTTTATCGTAAAGGTGAGTATACTCAGGCTCATGACCATTGGCCTTGTCTTTGGAGCTGGACTTATTATGTAAATGTATCTGATAAATGTTCACCTTTAGTATTTCCTAATGCTGGTGGTGCTTTTGTAAGACCAAAAAATGGTCTATTAGTAATGTTTCCTGGGTGGGTAATACATGAAGTAAAACCACAAGAAGTTGACCATGAAAGAGTGATGGTTGCAGGAAATATAATAGCCGTAGAATATAATTCTAATAATGAGGGTTGACATTCACTTAATTTATAAATATACTTAAATATATGGAAGAATTGAGTAAAAATGCTAACATTTAAAGAATTTCTATTAGAAGACAAATCTGGTAAAAATCTACACTTAGAACATCTAGAAGATGAGATAATCAACTTTGGTGTCGGTGGTGCTAGAGGTGCCATTAATTTTCTTCAAGAATTAAGAAATATGTTATCAGGTAAATCATCTGGTAGTGTAAACATGACAGTAAAATGGGACGGTGCTCCTGCCATATTTACTGGTATTGACCCTGCCGATGGTAAATTCTTTGTTGCCAAAAAATCAGTATTTAATATTAATCCAAAACTATATAAGAGTAATAAAGAAATTGATGATGATGTATCTGGTGCATTAAATGAAAAGTTTAAAACCGCTTTTGCTGAACTATCAAAATTAGGTATTAAAAATGTTCTTCAAGGTGATTTAATGTTTACCAATGATATTAGTAAGGAGAACATAGATGGAAAACCGTATCTTACTTTTCAGCCTAATACTATCGTTTACGCTACACCTGTTGATTCTGAATTGGGCAGACAAATCTCTTCAGCAAAAATTGGAATCGTCTTTCATACTACATACACAGGGAAATCACTTGCAGATATGAAAGCATCTTTTGGGGCAAACATTAGTTCTTTGAAAAAAACAAAGAGTGTTTGGATGGACGACGCGACTTATAAAGATGTATCAGGAAAAGCAACTTTCACAAAAGGTGAAACAAATGCTGTAACTGCCAAACTTTCACAAGCAGGTAGTTTATTTAAAAGAATCAATGCAGTCTTGTTAGAGAAGTTTATTAAACTACAAGGTGCAATGACAGGAAATTTGTCTGGTGCTAGTTTCAAGACTTATCAAAATACATTTATAAGAAAAGGACAAGCAATCAAAGATGTAAGAGGTGCAGCTGCTGGGTATTTAAAGCATGTTGATAACCATTTTACAAAAATGAAAGACAAAGTAAAGACATCAGGAGCAAAAGAAAAGATTGAAAGAAATCAGAAAGAGTATCTGCGTGAGTTTACAAAACACACCAGAAATTTAGAAAATGTCATTTCTTTTCAAAACTCTTTGGTGGCCGCAAAACAACTTATTATTAATAAGTTAAATTCAGTAAAGTCAATCGGCACATTTATTAAAACCGATAAAGGGTATAAAGTTTCAAACCCAGAAGGTTATGTTGCAATTGATAGTGGTGGTGGTGCGGTCAAATTAGTAGATAGAATGGAGTTTAGTTATAACAACTTTACTGCAGTAAAGGCTTGGGATAAATGATAAATTTTAAAACATTTGCTAAGTCTTACTACAATCAAGGAGAATGGCAAAACTTAGTCAATAGGGTGTCTGAGGCAAAAGAGTTTAATAAAGATGTAGATGAACATCAATTTGCTATTGAATTAGTTTCGGAGATAGATGATGCAATTGGTTCTATTAATGGTGAAATTTCTAAAGATTTAAGAAATGGAAAAACAAATAGTAAAAAACTCGGTATTCAAATTGAAATGGAAGATTCTAAAAGAATAGCTTTTTCTTCAATGGCAAATGAAATTATTTCAAAAGATTCTTTACTAGAACCTGTGAAACCTGCTAATAATAGAGTTAAAAAAGATTTTGCTTTTAAACATAAAGATATGATGAAATATGTTTATGTTCAAACAAGACCAGATAGTAAAAGAGGGGGTGGTACAAAAGCTGACCCAAATGAATTAATGACTGCTTGTTTATGTACTATGTCTAGTATTCCAAATATAGAAACTTTAGAAGATTTAGACTTACTTATTGAAGAAGTAAAAAAAATTGTTAAAAGTGGAAAAGTTATAGGTTCCACTTCTTTAGAAGTAGAATCATTAGAAAAAGATTATGGTAATTTATGTCAAGCTGTGTCTGCAGCACAAGCTATACAAAAAAATTATGGAATAGGTGCAGAGAAAGTTTATATGACAGGTAAATCTTGGGATTCTGATGTACAACAATTTAAAATAACAAAGTATGGAATGAAAGATTACAATGCTTCAGATTTTATTTTAAAAAAAGGTGATTCTTTTTTAGGTGTTTCTTTAAAGAAAAAACCATCTGCAACTACAGCTGACCCTACACTTATTAATAAAGGATTTACAACTATGTTAAAAGGTTCTGAATTTAATAAAGTTCGTAAAGATTTAGATGATGCAGCAGGTGTATTTTATGCGGCAGTTATTAAAACCACTTATAAATTTCAAAAACAAGATACTAGAGGATTTACAATTAAACCAAAAAGAGCAATTGACAAAGATGGAAACCCACTATTAGATAATACTATGATAAAAGACTTGGGACCAAATGCAAGAAATGTTTCTAAAAGTAATTGGAAACCCTTTGTAGAAAGAATACCAAATGATATAATAAACAAACAACTTAAAACAAATAAAAGTTTATTTAAACCAATGTCAGATGTTATAATTAAAAATTCAGATTTATTTGGAAATCAATTATTACAACTTATTTTTAAAATGGATTTACAAGATTTACAAAAATTAAATTTTGACTATGCTTTAGTTACAGGTATAGGGAGATTTTTAGTCAAGGGCCCAGTTATTGAGTCTGGTGAATATAAAGATGTAAATACTATGGTTGGTGCATTAGATAAATTATATTCTAGTGGTAAAGTAAGAATGGTACTAGATGCAACCAAAACACAAGCTTTTGAAAGAGGGTCCACTGCCGCAATGTTATTCTTTAAACTTTTTGTAGGTGCAACCCCAATAAGTGATATCACTTTAAGATATAAAGGTAACTTTAGAGCCGCACCAAATTTTCTTGCAACGGCAACTAAAGAATTTAAAGAATTGTTAAAAAGATGAAAACATTTAAACAATACATTGAAGCACCAAGAATACCTAGAAAGAAAGGTCAACCTTCTGGTTCAGATTCACATTCTGATTTATATACTGATGAGAACCCAAAGGGTACAATACAAGGGTTAGGATTTAAAGATGTTAAGACAGCGAAGGCAAGTGTAAGTAAAATTGAGGGAAGTGGTAAGACACATGCTCACAAAATACAGGCCGCTATTGCAATGGAACAAAGAGCACGAGTTATGGGTAAAACTGCTGAAGCAAATGTGTATCGTGTATATATTGAGAAGATGAAAAAGATTACAAAGGAAAGAAACTAATGAAAAAGTTTAGAACATTATTTGAGTCAACAGAAGCAGTAGTATTTACATTTGGTAGATTTAATCCACCAACGACAGGTCATGAAAAACTTTTAGATAAAGTTAAAAAGATTGCTGGTAGTAGTGATTATTTTATTTACCCATCACATTCTCAAAATCCTAAAAAAGACCCATTGCCTTTTGCAAGAAAAGTAGCATACATGAGAGATATGTTTCCACAACATAAAAGAAATATTACAGCAAAAACTAATTTAAAAACAGTTTTAGATATCGCTGTTTATTTACATGATATGGGTTATAAAGAATTAAATATGGTTGTTGGTTCTGATAGAGTTATTGAATTTAAGAAACTATTAAACACTTATAATGGTCAAGAAAAAAGACATGGGTTTTATGACTTTGATAGTATAGAAGTTTTTAGTGCCGGTGATAGGGACCCAGACTCTGAAGGTGTATCTGGAATGAGTGCATCTAAAATGAGAGCGGCGGCATCTAATAATAATTATGAAGAATTTAAAAAAGGGTTACCAAGAACATATAAAAATGGCGAAAAATTATTTAAAGATGTAAGAAAAGGTATGGGTCTTAGAGAATCATCAAAATATTCTAATGATGAAGTTGAAAGAGATTTATATGTAAGAGGTGTTATATATCAGATTGGTGATTTAGTTGAAAACAAGATAGATGGTACTTCAGGTGAAATTGTAAGAAGAGGGCCAAATTATGTTCAATATACTGATGGTGAGAATTTTTATAAAGCATTTCTACATTCAGTACAAGAAGTAAAACAAGATAAAGAAGTAAAAGATAAGAAAGGTACACAACCTGCAAAGTATTACGCAGGGGATATGGCCAAATCTACAAAAGATAAGAGAGATGCTCATTTTAAAAAAGGTACAAAAATGAGTGATGATAATCCAGATGCATACAAACCTGCACCAGGAGATTCAACAATGAAAACTAAAAAATCTAAACATACAAAGAAATTTAAACAGATGTATGGTGAACAAAAAATGGATTGTCCACCCGCTACACAAGACTTAGCTATCAATACTAAGAATAGAGATGCAACAACCAAAAAATATAATTATGGCCCACTTAATGTAGATGAGCCAGGTGATTATTGGGAAAAGGTTGCTAAACATTGGAA